>ERZ791809.219-NODE-219-length-47796-cov-5.058294_pt1 | contig 47796 bp, 70 predicted proteins | sample MGYA00509946_ERZ791809 | MGnify/ENA primary metagenome ERZ791809 (study PRJEB30046, sample SAMN00791993) | human gut metagenome | study: EMG produced TPA metagenomics assembly of the A metagenome-wide association study of gut microbiota in type 2...
TGGTTCTAGGGGGTATATTATATATATTTAATTTATTATAATTATTAGGAGCAGAAGTCTGATTATCTTTATCTGTATAAGATAAAGTCTTTTTTTCTTTATTATCAATAAAGTCTTGTTCTGTTTTCTTATCTATATCTGTTATACTTATTTCACTGTTATACTTATCCACGCAGTTTTCCTCACCACGGAAGGTGCAGTTTTTCTCACCATCCCCCATGCGTTTTTTCTCACCACGTTCGGGCTGATCTTTTTGCTCATGCTCATTTATAAATTCTTCATAAAATTTTTCTGTGAGAATAAGGTGTCTATGCTTTATTACTTTTGGATTATCTTTTTCATATTCATACCATGAAGTTATATAACCATTCTGTTTTAACCCATTTAGCATTGACTGAATAGTACGTTCAGACACACCAATAAAGTCAGCAAAATGCCGATTGCTCGCAAAACAATCACCGCTTTTATCTCTTTTGCGAAGACTATGTATTTCCACTAATAAAAATTTTTCTCTTGGGCTGAATTTATTTGTAAGATATAATTTTGACGGTATAAATACCCCTGTGAAATCTCTTTCTCTTCTTTCAGAAACAAACTGTTCTTTTCTCATGCTAGATAACCTCCGTATATCTAAGAACTTCTCCGATAATATAAAAACAGTAGGCAATCTCTCGGAGGTGAGACTTTCGGCGGCCAACCTAGCCCACTGAATTTACCATATTAAGCTAAAACCAATCTATTTCCATCATAATGACTCTTTACGTAATCAATTATTTTCTCGGAATCGTCGGATGTTATATAAAAAGCGTCTTTAATCGGAATAGTGTTTATTTTCATAATTTTTACTATTTTCTTTATGTGAAAAACTGTACAACATTTAAATTCCGTTTGCTCTCTTATAATTTTTCTCACTTTTCCAAAAGAAAACTCATGTTTATCATCAACAATTTTTTGGTTGTATTTTGGCATATATTTTCTAATATAAAAAATTTCCAATGAATCCAAGTCTTCAAGTTTACATTTAATAACAGAAACCGAAGTAAAGTGTTTATTTGAATGGCTATATGGGCGGAAAAGCCCTAGCTTAGACTGTCCAATATAAACTACTTCATTACCATCTAAAAGGAAATAAATAATTGGTTCTCTTGCAATCGGAATGCGAATGCAATTTGAATTTTCCTTAAATTCCATAGATTGATACCTGCCTTTCGTATAAAAAAGTGCCTTGAACTGTATGTAAATCAACAGGCAGGCGGCAAGGCATTTCCGCTTTTCGATGATCGGTCTAGCCTGTTGGTTTTACCAAAATTATTTGTTTCTGCTCTTATTCATCATGTCACGCATGGTACCGAGAATAAACTCATATGTTGCTTGGTAATCATTGTGTCTCCCATTTGCCATTACGCCTTTTAATTCTTCAAGCATTTCCACAAAAGAACCGACATCTTGAGATTCTACCTCGCAATCAATAAAAAGATAATTTGTGTTATTGATATCAGCGATTCTATTTATATACTCTTTGATTCCTCTTTTTTCCATTAATCCGGGCGCAACCCTATTTTTATGGTCTACATATACGAAACGCTGATATTTTGAAAATGGGCTTTTTATAGCACAAATATAATTTTCCATCTTTTTTCCTCCCTTAAAAATAAAAAAGAGCCGCCAAGTAAGATAAAAATTCCTCAAAATCGAGAAATATTAATTTCTTCTTAGCGGCTCAAAAATCAAGACCGTGTGTACTTCTTCATTGAAGAAATTATACCACACAATCAGCCAAAAATCAATATGCCGGGGATGGTTTGAAACGGCTATCCGTATCATTTTGGGCTTTTGTTACTGCTTTCGCAATCTCGCTTCCGTCCAGAATAATACTGTTCATAATGTACTGCGGATTCTTATTTCCGCTGTTCATACTCATTGCCATTGCAACTCCCTGGGCTACTGCTTTTGCCATTTCTTCTTTTGTAAGTCCCATGCTTCCGTCCGAACTGGAAACAATGCTGTCTGCGATCTTCTTCATGGTTCGCGGATTTTCTAGAGGAAGAACGGCTTCGGAACCGGCTTCACCGATACCAATTACCTGTGCACCGTTGAAAAGGCCACCTTTGGCGTACCAATTAGGCTTATAAACTGGTGTAGAACTGGTTCTTCCACTGCCAAGATCATGTTTTCTCCACTCTGAAATATAATAAGTCAGAGTTGGTAAGTGTACTTGTTTCATGCCATCAGCGAATGATTGAGCAGTTTCCCGACCAATTGATGTAAGATTAACATTAAATAGCCTTTTAATTTTATCCGAAATCCCAGACAAATTGGTTTCTGTATAAGATTTCATTTTCCCAGTTTCCGTGTCAACTTTACCAGAAGCCTTTTCCCAAATCTGGTTTGTATTGATTAGAACAGAAGACCAATAACTTTGAATGGTTGTCATAACCTTACCCATTACATCTTTGGTATCGGTGTCCATGGTTCCGAGAGCTGTCGATACAGCGCTTGCAGAATTTCCCCAGTTTGTTTTAGAGTTGGTTTCAACATCATCATTCGTGTTCTTTATCTTCGACCAAATAGAAGGCATTGTGCTTTCTGTGCTTTTTTTCATTCCAGCCATTGCCGTGCTTACGGCGGCATTGGCGAGACCAAAGCCAGTTTTTGTCTTGGACGATACGGAGCTAGAAGCATTTGCAACAGCGGTAGTAATACCTCCCACTGCTGTTTTCACAGATGTATTCATTCCATCGAAAGAATTCTTTGCACTTGTTTCCATTGTGACAACTGCATCTGGAAAATCTTTTCTGAGTTTTTCATCTAATTCATCTAACGGAACGCCAGCATTTTTTAATGACGTATAAACTGCGTCTAGTGCTTCTTCTGTATTAGCATATGTTCTTCCAGATATTGCACTATCAAGAGCATCTTTAGCAGTTAAGTAGTCTCCACTAAATTGATCAGAGCTAAGACTTAAAAGATAAAGTTCGTCTTTCAAATCAGATATACTGATTTTGGTTGTGTCAAATTTTCCTGCTGATTCAGATACACCATCTCCAAGGGCTACAGCTTTATCAGTCATATCTTCCAAAAATCCAGTTGATACACCCGCCTGTGCGCCATATTTCTCGAGAATTTTTTTTGCATCTTCGGTTGATACGCCGAATTCTCCAAGTTTCTGAATGAAACTATCGTACATTTCAGAATTTGATTTTCCGGCACTTTCATCTGCTTCAATTAACTTCCAAAGCTCTTCTGCTTGGTCTTGTGTTATTTTATGCGCACTTTCCATCTCGCCTGTATAATCATGGAGATAACCACCTGTTTGTGATAGAATTCCATTTCCACCTTGCGCAGCTTCTGTAATACTTGCAATTCCTTTAGCAAGTTTAACAGATAATGCCGTTGCAACAAATACAATCCCAGCGGTTCCAAATATAGTACCAAGCGTTGAAGAAAACGTTTTAAGTCCGCCTGTTGAAGCTGTTTCCGCTGCATCTCCAACTCCCTTTATTGCTTCACTTGCCGCACTTGTACCATTTCCTATCACATCCGCAAGTTTATCTGCAATTAGTTCTGCATTTTTCTTTTCAGCTATTTTTCCTGCAATATGTCCCACAAGTGAACCAACAAGAGTTCCAATACCTGTGATATTTGCTATTTTTACTGCAATAAATGCTTTTGTAAGCCATTCTGCAATATGTCCGGCTATTGGGTGCTTTTCCTCTAATCCATCGAATAATCCGTTTAATGCACTGGCAAGACCAGTTAATAGCAGATCAGCTGCGGTACTAAGGATTTCACCCCATGGTAATTCACCAAGGAATGTTCCAACTCCTTGTCCGAACTCATAGAAAGTGTCTGTAGTGAGAGAATCTTTTAATGCGGTACACAGGTGAGATATAAAATCTCCAAGAGCCTGTCCGTTCTCTTTCCAATTTGTGTCTTTGATGAATTTAGCGATTCCATCTCTTATCTTGGTTGCGAGATCATCCCAATTAAATGTTTCTGTAAATGATTTTAAGCTTTCGAACGCTCCGTTTAATAAACCAGAAAGTGCATCTGCAATTGTGTTCATGTCTATCTTTTTTATTGCACCATTTAAGGCTTTTCCAATAGCAGTGCCAAGCTTACCCCATCCAGTAATTCCAGCACCATCCTTTTTAGACATATCCTTTACAAATCCAGAAAGCATTTTCCAAGATGCCATAAAACTGTTTCCTATTAAGTTTCCAAGGCCTGTCCAGTCAATTTCATTTATAGCACCTTTTAAAAGTTGAGACAGTTTTGCCCCTATTCCGGAAAAATCTATTCCTCCCTCTCCGAGTAACAGGTTTAGGGTATTTACTGCCGTGTTAATTCCAGCTCCAAGCATTCTTCCCATTAAGTCGAAATCAATTCCGCTAACCATGGAATTAAATGCTGTTGTAAATGCATTTACAAATTCGGTTATTTTCGGGCCAACATTATTCCAACTAATAACTTCATATATTTTTTCCATTCCAACATTTATCATATCTGCAATAGTGGAGCCTAGTCCCTTCCAGTCTTTATTGATAAATGCTTTTCTGATTTTAGCAGCCCATTTATTAATTGGTGTTTCGTCAACAGTCAAAACTTCATCCAGTGAATCTTGTATTCCAGCAAAACTATCTGCCAAATCTCCAAGTCCAGAACCAAGACTTTTAGATGCAGTTCCAGAATTATCGGAATTATCGGTAAGCTGATTCAATTGGTCGAATGGCAATACGGAAAGTGCCTTTTTCAGTTTCTTAGCAGATGATGTAGCGTCATCAAGCCCAGAAGATGCGTCATCACCAGCTGTTTCTATACCACCTAAATTAGATACGATATCACTAACTCCACTCTGCGAGCCTTTTAGTTTCTTTCCCATCAATACATACATGAAGTTACGGAACACATTCGCAGCTTGCATAAGTTTTGACATAAGTGCATTAAGAGCTTGAATAGCAGGAAGAATACCAGCAATCAAACCTTGCCCGATCACTGCGGAAAGTGACTGGAAGTTCAGAGTTAGTAAACGTAATTGATTTGCGTATGTCAATTAATGTTATCCTATAGGCTTTTTATCCTATAGTTCTTATAGTTTCCTATAAGTTCGGCGTACATTTTCATCCCATAAGGATGTCGGATACTCTTGGGGATATTATATTCTAAACTCTTTAATAAAAAAGAGCCTAGGTTCAATCCCTACGCTCTACAATGTGCTATAGCTTTTGTTCTATAGCCTTATCTCGGTATTAACTTATTGACTTATCCATTTATATCCAAATGCAGTTCTATCAGGTTTGTCGATTACCTTGTGTATGCCCTTGTAGCACACACCTAATTCTTTTCCTGCATCCGATATTCTATTAAACACTTTTAATATTTCTCCTGTATCAGGGTTTACTTGAGCTACTTTTCTACCTTTTTTTCGTTTTTGATAATCACTCAAATCTTTTATCGGGAAATCTTCTTCATATACAAAAATAAAGCCGTTTGCAGATTTATATGTTTTACTTAAAACTCCAGAAATAGTCGTACGATTAGCACCCGTCACTTCTGAAGCTTCTTGGACGTTTTTGAATTTTTGTATGAAATTTCCGTTGCTATCACATTGAATAATACTTCTCATGCTTGTTGATTCTGGCGGAGCGTACTTTCGTGATCCATAACGTTGAAAGTCTTTCTCATACATGAAAATGCACCCATGGTCAGTACGCGTTTCACTCCTGCAAGATTCCAACACACAGCTTGCGCAAAAGCCGTCTTTCTCTGCTTCAGCTGCACTATCATATCTTTTAATAAAAGTTCCATCTTTTGCAAGGCAAACTACAGGAATTGAGTTATGTCCGCCAACTCCTCCTTTGTTTTCGTTGTATCCACTATGATAAGTATTATACAGTGTGATATAATTTCTTTCAAGTTTTAAAGCTTTTTTTCTTGTATCACAAGTTTCTAAAATTTCCCATTCAAAATTATCTGTTCCGTATTTTTCAATTGCATCGTGAAATTTACATTTTTCCTTTTTGTAGCATCTTTCGTGCTGCCATTTTCGATTACGGAAATTGCTTGTTTGCCCGATATAAGATTCTTGAGTTATTTTATTTGTAGCTCTGTAAATATAATATGTTCGCATTAAATCACCTCAAACATATTATAACAAAATGTTCGTATTAAGTCAACTTAGCTTTCACCGATTTTACCCGATTTTCACTGATGTATTACTACATCAGGCGGCACATAGTCTACCGGATGTCCTAGCGAAATCCCCTTGCACATCACCTGTAACTGACATTAAATAGTTATATCGAAGAGCAACTTTTTCAGCTTGGGACATTGCATTATAAGATGTTGTAATTCCCCTTGAAAGGGCATAAGCCTCCATATTTGCAACGGATAAATTAATGCCCAATTGTCTTAAAGGCTCAATTTCCCCGGATATTCCAGAGCGTATTTTCTGAAAAGCAGTATCAGTATCAATGTTGTAAAATGATGCAATATCCCCGGCTAATCCGGCAAGAGAAATTGACATTTTAGAAGCTGCATCTTGCGCAACACCAGATGATTTCATCATTGCCATCATGGTTCCAGAATATTGCTTTGCTGCCAATTCTGATAATCCAAATTGTTCTTTGGCCGTAGAAGCAAATTTGTAGGCTTCATCTGCCATGCTTCCAAAGGAAACATCTACAACATTTTCGATTTCTGTAATAGCAGAGCCAAAACCAATTGCACTTTTCCCTAAATTTGCCAGACCACGAATAGCCTTAAAACCGATAGCAGTTTTAAGCAAATTTCCGAGATTAAAAGAAGCGGTTTTAATTCCAGAACTACTATTCCCGAGACGTTGAAACCATCCAATAATGCCTTTTACCCCGGTTCCAATTATAGAAGAAGTTTTACTAACAATATTACCAAGGCTAGATGTTGCAGATGATAATTTAGAAAACGCACTGGATATAGAATTTGTAGCGGAATTTACCTTTCCCCCTGCATTAGCCAACTTTGCCAGTGCTTCCGTCATGCGGATTGTGTTATCACTGATTTTTGGTGCGGTTTTCATTACATCAAAGAAAGATAATACTTCCTTTGCTAGTGTTCCAAACTGGCTTGACGTTTGTCCGATTCTATTTCCAGCACTTGCCAATTGTGCAATAGACTGAACTAACCTATTTACAGGTTCAGATATATCGCCAACGCTCGTAAAACTCTCTACGATTGATTTAAGATTTCTTCCAAGCCCAGGCAATTCAGCGGATACATTTGCAATATATTCACCGGAATTGGCTAATCTAGCCATTGAATTGACAAAACGATTAACACTGGTAGATACATCTGGTATTTCCGATAAGCCTGATAATTTATGGATTATTTCTCCAAGTTTTCCAGAATCAAATCCACTAACATCAACCTGGCTAAGCCTGTTGATTGAGTTGATAACTGCATTCAGACCAGAACCTTTATAATCTACTCCACCCATTGTCTTTATGGAATTTGAGAATTTTCCAATTCCATCAGCAATGCTTGTCATTTTCCCTATATCAAGTTCTTTTAGCTTTCCAAGTTCCCTTACACAACTACGTAATCCGTTTGCATTAACTCCGCTTAATGCGAAATTAACTTCTGTGAGTTTGTTTGAAAGATTAGTCAGCGCGCGTACTGCTTTTTCTGTACTACTGCTAATCTGTATATCAAGGGTATCTATGGTATTGTCAGCCATTTTATTTATCCCTCCTTTTTTACAAAAAAATAAAGGGCAGACAAGACTTATTCATCCTGCCTGCCCTTTTCATGGTTAAGCTCAAAGTTCGCCTGCATGAGTTGCAAGCTTGCCAATAGTGCGTTTCTCTGTTTTTTCTTTTCTTCTTCGGAAAGTATACCTTCCTGTTTACGCTTTTCTTTCTCTGCTGATTCCAGTAAAGGCTTCTTCAAATACTCTGCTTTGGACTTTTTCCCCATTAAAGCATTTGCAACAGCTGTGAATGTGGCTGATGTTTCATAAATGCCAGCTTGCCAGAGTTCGGCATCTTTTCTCTTTTGGCGTATCTTTTCAGCTTCGAGATAAGGCTTTAACTCTGTTGGGGTAGAATCCATAAATTCTTCTTTAGATACACCAATAGAGAGGTATAAAGGAAGAATCTCTTGGTAAACAACTTCTCGAAAAGTTAATTTTTCTTTTTGTGATCCTGTGGGAGCTTCGTTGCATTCTTCTCTACTGCCTGTGCTTCTGCTACTGCATTCAGCAGACCGGATAAAAAACCATTTTTCTCCAATTCTTTATCAAGAAGTTGGTATAAATCAAATCCGCTTTTAGGATTTTCCTCGGTTCCTTCATCTTCGTAATCATCCAAAAGGTCACAGACTTTATCAAGAACAGCTTTTTTTTCAGAATCACTTTCATACCCAAACTCATCCTTGTGCTTCTTTTGAAGTCCGGCAAGAAGCAGTTCCGGGAGAAGAGAAATCATCTTCTGAAGGCTTCTCTCTTTTCCATCTGTAATTCCCTGTACCTTGTCCAGCACATCTGTTTTTGTAAGAAGTCCGTATCCAAATACAACCTTATATTCTTTTCCATGTACATTAAAAGTTACCATTTTATAATCCTCCCGATATATTTTATTAGCTGAGTGCCATTGCACCTGTGGAATCTGCTACTGCTTTTGCGATGTCTAAAGCCTGCATAAGTTCGTCAGAAACAACTTTTGTATCAAGGCCTTTATACTCTTGAATAATGAGGGACAGCGGAATTGTTGCTGCTTCATTCTGTCCAATATCAGACAATGGAATATTTTTTCCAGGGTCTGCGATAACAAAGAATGCATCAGCGAGGTCTGGAAATACAACTTCAAACCAAACTCTAAATCCTTTTGACTTTCCTGTTGCCGCATCAGTCATAAGCTTCTTTAGTGCCGTGATAACATCAGCATTAAGGTTAAATGTTACATCCCAAGTACCACCAGTATCCTGTCTACCGGACGCATACTGTGTAATGAAGTCTTCGAGTGCTGATACGTCAATCTGCTCTGTATCAAGGGAAATTCCACCAATGGAACTACATCTTTTTAACCAGGTAAATGCAGTTGGCTTTGTTCCTTTAGCGGTTTCAACACCGTAATGAAAAGTTACGCCAAGTGTTGTTAAATCTGCCATTTTGATAGGCTCCTTTCTTTCATTTAAGTTTTATGCACGTAACCCTGTGCAGGGAGATAGCGGATCACCGCCTTTCTACTCTTCTTTGTCTGTTTTCAGTTCTGGTAATCCTGCTACAGATGTCAGCAGTGATAAAAAGCCGGAAAGTAAAGATGCGGATAAAACCATTTTCCAGTCAACACTGCCAATTACAGTTGCGGTTCCGATGGTTGCTATTGCTGTTTGAGCAACTGTTTTTACAGCTCTAATTCCTGCTGCTTTCAGCCAAAGTAATTTATCTGCTTTCATTCGGCATTCTCCTTTCATATTTTTTTGGTAAAAAAATAGAAGCATTTCTGCTCCTAATCTAATAAAGTTCCTGTATATATTCGGCTGTATCGGCTTACAAGCTTTTTGATTCCACTATCACCAAAAAACATGGGTTCCGGGCCATATGTACGACGGAATCCCATGTTCACCATAGCTTTGTGACTTATCTTGTCCAATTCATACACTCTGGTTAATGCTTTGCTACCAGATGTGAAGCAATTTACTTGAAATGATGGCATTGTTGCGCATTCATCTCCTTCAAGGTCACCTCTCGTAATTGGATTTCCAAGCATATAAAGCTGTGCATATGCCTTTTTGCCAGAAGCATTTGTTTCACTTCCGTCCATGGAATAATTGTCTGCGCCGGTAATCTTAGAAACAGCCGCTCCCCACCTTGAAAAAACTTCCAATACAGGGGATTCTATTGTGTCTGGCATATCTGTCACCTCACAATAAAAAATGCGCCCACCTTCATAGTGAACGCATTGCATATCTTGCTATAATTTAACACTGTAATGATAACATAATTAGTTGGTATCATTCAGTATATTATGGTATCTTCTTTAAGAAGAGAATACCTCTTTGGCAATTTTGCGGATATTCTGAATAATTTCTACGCTTGCCTTATACATTGGCATTGTAGCTTCTGTACCGTAAGAACGTACCCATTCGCCAGAATCAGAAACATATACCCAGGAATCGTTTTTTCCTTTTCCTTGTCCGTATGAACCAATTGTATAACCAAATTCTTCTCCTTTTGGATGCGGACTAGAACCATCCGCACCATTGTAGTGAATACCTGCACCGAACTCTACAAACAAAAGGTCTATTCCTTCGCATATTAAATGGGCTTCTGCATAATTACCAAAACTGTTAATTTTGATGTAAGTATTGTGGTTCTTATCAGAATCGCCTTGTGCTGCTAAAATATTTTGGTCAATAACCGGAATCCCTAATTCACATAATCTTTTTATGAAGATTTCATTTTTATTCCTTAAAGTTTTTTGATATTTTTTTATTTCATCAATAGCTTTTTGGATTGATTTCTGCGATAAGGTACACTTTATTGTCTTACCCATCTTCGTTTCCCTTCTTAGAAATTCCATATCTGTCAATATTGCCTTTTTGTGTGTCTAAAATCTTTTTTAGTGTGTAGTCTGGCAATACTGTAGGCTCTCCATTTTCGTCCAAAATAAGACTTCCATCCTCGCTTATTTGTGGGATTCTGTCTATCCAAAATATATCTGCTTCCTGTGGATGGAAATTTCGATTAAAGCTTGTAATGTATCTGTCATAATCTGGCACGATTCCGGCTGCAATTTCTTCTGGTGTTCCGGCTGTAGATGATACAGAAAAAGAGTATAGAACTGGTTTCTCGTAAACTTTAATACGGTCTAATCCTTCTGTTTTTTCAGTAATTCGTGACCAATATACTTTTTGCTTTTGACGGACTAATCCTCTCATATTTCCTCTCTTTCTTAAATTTGGTTGCTTAACTAAAGCCCTCTTTAGTTAATTAACTAGAAAATCCTCTAAGCAAATTCAGAATAATATTACCTATAATTTCAGAATTTGCTTTCATTGAATTTGAATCAAAAATTGATTCTGCCCCAACAAAAGCCGGAAATCCCTCACAAGTAATTCCAACCATATTATTCAATACTGCCTGTGCATCAAGGCATGGTTGGTTTTTCCATTCATCAACACGGCCTAAGGAAACATCTTTTCCTAATGTCAAATTGAACTCCTTCTTGAAGCGAACGGTATTATCCGATATTTGTCTTGTACATACATCATATATAATATCGCTATACGGTGTTTCCATATATGGAATAGATAACCAATTTACATTTTTCCAATCGGTAAGTATTTGCTTGCCATTAGTATGAAAATCAATCAAGAATAGAGCATTATTGTTATTTTTAATCCAATCATTTATCAGCTTAGTTTCTGGTTGGTCTAAAGCTGTTCTTCCGTTTTTTTCACCTGCTACGAACCCATCTTCATAGTTTCTGTTTAGATTTACATTATTTGCGTTTTGATACAAATTATTATCAAATCCATACCTGTTTGCAATCGGAATTATGGATAATTCAATATTTCCTCGAATATATGCTAACGAATCATTTTTATTATAATTTTCGATAAGATCCTTTACAAAATAATATAATCCGTACACAGAACCCTTTTCAAATCCATGTTGCCCACTAACAATTAAAATCTTCGGCCTAGCATTCGGCTTTTTTCTTAGCTTTTCGTATAAAATTGATGCTGGCTTAATAGTGTACGCAAACATATCTTTGCCGCTTGAATCGCTTCCGAGGCTCGTTGCTGTTGCATTTACATCCTGGTCAATTAACATTTTAAATGCTTCTAAATATTCAGAAGCATTTTTATTTGTATCAAAATTGTACTCTGATTGTAACCCCTCGTAATATGTCAAAGGCACATTATTTAAAGCAGCGAAAGGTCTGTCAAAACGATTTACAATCCTAAAGCTATCTAAAATTGTTTCGTAGTCATCAGTAATAGCAGTATCGTCTGCTGTCTTAATACCAAATTTAATATATTTTGTATCAACTGGCTTTTCTGCATCAATTCCTCTATCACTGGACTTCCATACTAAATTATCAAGATATCTGAAATTTTCATCGTAGTAATACACGGAATAAGTATATTTTCCATTGTTTCTTACAAACATATTATCATCAAATAAATAATATGATTTTGTAATAAGACGTGATTCACTCTCGATATATGTCCCATTGATATACCCTTTCGCCTCGACATCGTTTTTATCTATTTTTGCCCCTATTTTTTTTATTAACGATTTTTCTAATTCATCATTTTCAACAAATTCATTTTTTTTGTATAACAACATAATTGGGTTGTCGCTTGGTGAGATTTTACCTGCATCATCTCTAATCACTGATATTCTATACAAACAATTGCTATCTAAAGGCGATAACGTCTCTTTTAAATTTTTATATGATTCGATAAAAACACCGTTTTTATCGTACTTATATAAAGAAAACGAGTACTCTTCTTTATCTGTGACTAATGCCTTATCAAAAAACGGAACATACTTTTTGCTTCTAATTCTTAGTTTGCTTTCTCCACCGTCAGAACCATCATTTAGAATAAATCCATTATCAAATTTTGATGCGTCATATCTATTCGTTAAATATCCGTTATTAAATGCAGCCAAACTAAAACGGTCACTTGTAACTGTTCCTAAGTCTTCCTTTAGCGAACCAATAGCTTCTCCCGTTGCTTTTGCTTCTGCAAGCCCACCTTCTATAGTCAATGTAGTGTCTGGCTGTGATACACTCTGGATGTCCTTAATAGCTTGTTCTTTTGCGGAATTTACATTTTGAACAGCTTCCGCAGATGTGTTTTTAGTAAGCTCCAAAAGCTGATTTATAACATCTTTTTCTTCCTGTCCTATCTGTGGTTGATCAATCTCGATACCCTCTAGCACTGGTACTTCCGCTATTGCGGTATTCCATTCAACACTAATATTTGAATCGGAATCCGTTTTAACAGCGCAAACAATAAAACGTACCGTTCCCATATACCTTGCTGCATTTCTTCCAATCAACCAAGAAAAAGTTACATTTTCGCCATCTACAGCTACATCATCACAAATGTATTGGTCTTTGATAGAAACATTAAAATCCACACTGCTTACGTTTTCAAAGTTAATTCTGACTGAAAATTTGGATAAATCAAGATTATCTCCTACAATTTTGGGACATGAAAATTTAATACGTTCTGCATTCTTGTCAGATTGTACACCACCAACTACGATTGTAGAGGGCACGAAAATAGCCCTTGTCTTAGCGTCAATTGTGCATATATCGGATTCTTCAGAATGCAAATTAACATCTTCTTTTTCGCTCATAAGTAAATCAAGTGCTGTTGCCATGTTCTACCCCCTCTGTGATACTTTGGTTTTACCAGTAGTTATAATGTATTTTCCGTTATCTTTTACGCCAGTGACAGATACAGAGAAATAATCCCAAGTAAGGGCTTCCGACGGAATTTCACATTGATTGTTTTTCAGTATTACTGGGTATTCTTTTTCCATTCTCCAAAATGAAGCAGCTATTTTACATCCGTTCCACTCTGGAGAAAAGATAAACAACGCTTTAAGATATCCAGTCGTGCCCTTTACCAGTCCAGAGAAATCGCACTTGGGATCTGGATAAATTCTTTGATTATTTACAATAAATCTTAATACTCTCATGCAATCATCCTTTCCATTCCAACAGGCGAAACGTATGTAAATTGGTTTCCCAAAACATCTCTGGCTGTGCCAATAACAAACTGTCCATAGTCTGCCAGAATATTGCATACAAATTCCTCTGCATCCACCCAATATCGTTCCTTAATCATGCGGTGAAGCTCTGGCAGTAAACCATAGCTGAACATTACACAATGTCCTAACTCATGGATAAATACACGGTTCAAAAGTTCTCCATGTAGGTTGTTCGCAATCGAAATAATATGGGTGGAATAATCCGATACTCCAAGTGTTCTGCTTCCTGTACGGTCAATTAACACGCTGTCGTGCGGAGATACGAACTGCACTCTCCATAAGTCCCCGTTCATATAAAATTGTCTTAGCATGGCTTATCACCATCCTTTCTACGAAAAAAGCCCCTGTCGCATTAATTTGCGACAAGGGCTTAATTCATTTATTGCTCTAGTTCATTTGCTGTACAAGTCGGTTCAAGTCAGCTTTCATTGACTGTCTGAGCGTTGCATCTGCATCTGACCACATTTCAGTGAGATTACGGATAATGTCAGATGTGTACTCCTTCATGGAATCATCCATTTTTCTTTTGGATTCCGTGTCTTTGGAATCATGATAGTGTCTACGATTCTCATCGTATCTATCATAGGATTCGCCATATCTGGATTTCTTCCGATTCATGTCACCCATTTCCATATCACTACGGTCTGGATGATATCCCATGCGGTACATATTGTGCTCAAATTCTGGATTGTTTAAATACTCGTCCATCCAGTCATCGTCTTCCATGTACAGATATGGTCTATAACCTTTTCTGGTTCCCCTACCTTTTGGAGCGAAACGCCCATTTGAATAGCGGTAACGGTCATATCCCATGCGTCCAAGATACTTTTCTTCCTGTTCGCATTCATCCATAGCTTCCACAATGCGATAATCTTTATCAGCGCAAATCGCACATTTTACTGCTTCCATGCAGTCTTTCAAATCGTCCCAATCTTGAGCACTGAGATTATCAAAGCCATGTGTTTTGGCTTTTTCCATAGCCCATTTTCCCATTTCCATTGCAACTTTATGCATTACAGTGCCCCCTTTCTAACAGCCTGTGTAACAGGTGCGTCTGCTGCTGGGGCTGTACCATTGATTGCAGTCAGATTATTGTTCGGACTACATGCCGGATTTCCTAACATTTTGAACGCTCCACCAGTAGCACTTGTTGCAACTCTGGTTGCATATTTTGTTCTGGTTCTTACGCCACATGCTGTTACCTGTGCACAGCAACGATTCTCTAGCGGATACAATGTTGTTCCTGTTCCTATCTGAATCATAACTGGGGCAGTAATTGTGGTTGCATTTGGAATAGACTGTGCTAAAACAATGCAGTATTTTTCTCCATTGTTGTAGCTTCCTTCCGGGATAGTAACCACAAGATTTCCACCTGTGAATGCAATTGCAGTAGACAGCACAAGGTGATTGCAAAGCTTACAAACATTCTTACATGCCATATTTTTTACCTCTCAATCAATAAGAGGTGAGCCGCAACCCACCTCTTAGAATTTAGTCAACCTCTAAGGGTGAGTTACTTAGCAACAACCGTTACCATATGTATTGCATCCTGCGTATGCATATGGAGCCGGAACCTGGAATGCAGGAATCGGAGCAGGATTGATTGCATTGATTAACTGCTGTGTCTGAGAAGCCATTGCAGTTGTAAGCAATGCAGACTGGCGATCCTGGGAAGCAGCACGTTTCAGATCAGAATTCTCTGCCTGTAATGTTGCAATCTTATCCTGAGTTAAGAAATCTAACAGCGCTCTCGTGTTGCTGTTCTGATTTTCCAGAAGGTCTCTGGTGTTGTTGTTCATTGTGTTCTGCAATGCACAAGTGTTGGTAGCCAGGTTATAGTTGATACCCTGGATGGCTTCTCTGGTCTCGCAGCAACAATTTGCTAACTGAGACTGTAATGCGTTGGTATTCTGCATACCGGCTACAGTATCAGCATTGATTGCCTGCTGAACGCCATTAAAACCTTGAAGCATTCCAACGTTCACGCCGTTGAAACCGCTTTGCATGGTATTGTTAAGCGCATATGTGCTATCGCAAATACCCTGCTGAATACCTCTGATACCATTCTGAATATCATTCAGAGCAAAGCTCTCATTGATATCTGCTCTGGTAGCCCATCCTTGGAAACCTGCACCATTTGTACCGTTTCCACCATTGCCGCCCCAGCCGCCAAAGCCGCCGAAACCGCCCCAGCCGAAGATAAGCAATATTATAATCCACCATGCCCAGCCACCGCCAAAGCCATAGCCTTCATCGGCACGGTTATTAGAGCCGCTTAATACAGCGACATCGCTTGCTGATAATCCACCATTCATCATAGCGATTACCTCCTTATTGATTTTTGTAATTTATACAAAATCAAAAGACCGCGGCTCTTTTAATTATTGTAGCGAATTTATTTTATTCCAAACTGATTCTTAACCTGTGACAGTATATCGTCTGGATTAATATTTCTTTCTTTACAAAGATTTCTTGCAAGTTTTTCAATTCCTGCATTATCACCTTTTTCCATCATGTTAATTGCATTGTCAATTACAGGATTATTTCCAGACTGTTGTTTCATCATATTGATTATGGCTTGTTGAGGATTCCCTCCACCACGTATCATCTGCATAAGTTGCATTGGATTCATCATCTCTGTTTACCTCCATTCTGCTTGGGTTCCTGTGTTCCAGACATTTGTGTCGGGAACATACTCTTTATTTCGGAAATCTCAGAACAAACATCGTTCCGAAGCTGATTAAACATAGCTTCTATGTCAATCGGTTTTTCTTCTGCCTTTGGTTGCTGTTGTTCTTCCGGATTTATAAGTCGATAAACAAAAATTCTACTTCTTCCATCTGCCTGTAATTGTTTTCTATATATTTCTGTTCCATCTGTTTTTGGATAATAAACAGGATTACCGGACATATCTACATCTTTTGCCTTTACAGTATCAATGCCATCAACCATCTGTCCTTGCAACATGGGGATTTGTGGCACTTGTGGCATTGGTTGTTGAATTTGTGCCTGTCCGTATGGCATTGCCTGCTGATAACTATTCTGCAATTGTGCTAATCTATCTTGATACGGTTGTATTTGCTGAAATGGTTGCGCAAAATACGGATTACCATACTGCATATCTCAAACCTCCCTTGTTTTTATAACTATATTTTACAATAATAAGAGGTTGATTAACACGCCACGATAACGCCATAAATACGCCACGTTTTATGAATACAAAGAAAAGCCCCGACAATACATCGGGGCGACTTTCATAATTTTCTTCTTTAATTTTCTGTTTATGCGGTCTACGGTTCTTGTGCTGTAGCCCATGATTTCTGAAGCTTCTGCAAGTGTTTTTTCTTCGTAAACACGCAATCGGAATAACTCTTTTTCTCTGGAATCAAATCCAGCTTCACGCAAATAGAAGATTCTTTCATCTTCTGAAAAGTCTTTATAATCATCCATTCCACTGTCCTCCCTGTTAGTGGAATCAATATTTACACCGGGAAAATGCCTTTTAGGGCAAAGCCTAAAACAATACCAATTATGCCAGTTATGACATAAGCAATAATTTTGTCCTGTAATTTTCCTGGTTTTTCCATGAGTGCTTTTAAATTGTCGTTCATTTCGTCAACTGTATCTTTGATGTGTCCCAGATCGTTGTTGTATAAAGCAATTTTCTGTTCTAGCGCATTGATACGATTAAAAAAGCCTTCATCCCTTTTGGAATGCTTTTCTTTCATCTCATGGACGGCACTTTCCAATTCTTTCAAGCGGTGTTCGTTGATACACTCGTGTTCACATCCCATCGCTATTCCTTTCCATCACTCCCATTTTTTAAGATATTGCTTCTACCCACCTAATTTGAAGCACCCCTGCGATACGTGGGAGGATTGACGTATCACGCACACACCATCTTAGAATCCGATAAATGGAAAAACACCATGATTTACATAGATTTCAGTTTCAGAAGTCCAATTTCTGTTTACAGAAGATTCGGAATGTGATCCTTGAAATTCAGCTCCCTGTTTCACCAGAAAAAAAAGAGCCAAATCAAATATGCAGTCATAGCATTTCTCCATATCGGAATTTATTTTCTCATCACTGTAAGATGAAGGATAATTCCTTTTCTTCTTAAATGAACGAATAGCCCTCTTTACTGAAAGAGGAATCATCCTCGCAGTTTCTGCATCATCTTCAAGATAATTTGTCAAGTCCTCTATAAGCTGTTCGTCCATTTAATCACCTACCTTTGCTGAGATAAAATCTCTGATATTATTCCAGCCTTATTAGTTGCTGCTAGGGCATAGCCGTTATCACTTGCAAGTTGTCTTAACTGAGATACAGTCATATTAGACAACTCGCTTTCTGTGTACTTATGTTTTGATTCATCATAAGCACTTACTACAGATGGTGACTGGCTGCTTTCATCGAGACTATGCCCGGTTATTCCCCCGCCTTGGTACCGATCACGATACCGCCGTTTGCTTTCGGTACAACCGGGATGAACATTCCAGAAGCTTTCGTCCATACTGCAACTGGATCTGGCGTAGCCCACATGGACATGGTAATAAAGGAACGGTTTTGCTGCTGAATGAACTGACGGTACTCTTTTTCCTCTGGTGTTGCGCCCCAAAGTCCAGTACCAAAAGAACCATCCTGGTTAGATTCATACAGGGTAAATACATCTTCTTTGAAATATCTACCTGTTTTAACAATGCCTTTGCTTCTGTAACGGAATTTTTCGTCACAGCGATCAATTGTAATTCCGTACTCCTGCATGAGAAGGTTCGCAAGCTCCTGTTTCGTCAGAAGACGTTTGTTTGCTGCGCCAAGAACTGCGGTCTGCATTCCGGTGTTGTTTCTCATGTTGTTAATCATTTTAAGAGAGGTAATTGCCTTATTGACAACATAGCCGCCATCTTCTGCAAGCTGAACCATTTTCTGAATATCACCCATAATATCAGAATCTGGTTTAGACCAGTCTGTAATGGTAATTTTTAATTCAGACGGAACTCCAAAATCAATAGTCATGTCCACTTTGTTTTCTTTGATAACAAGTTTTCCAGTAGACAGTGCCTGTCCTTTCATAACTTTGGTTCTGGCAAGGACGGCCTCAAAAAGGTTTGTCGCGTCATCGAATACAAAGTCTGTAAGTTCCTCATTATCTGGTACACCGTTCTCGATAGCCTGTTGTAAGCTCTCGGACTGATTGAGCTTCCTTTTAATGAGAAGTTTCTCGGTCAACACCTTTTCAAAACCAGGTCTGGAACCGATTTCCGCTTCGGTGTCAAGGGCGTGTACAAATGCGATTTCCGGAAGCCGCTGTCCGCTCATAAGTCTGTAGTATTCAGCCTTCCAGTAATCTGTTTTTACATCCGGGAAAATGGTATCAAGGATTCCAGGTCTTTTAACAGAGAAATTCTGGGAGAAATTAAGTCTTTCTTCCTCGCTGATTGCTTCTAATACATTGTATGCCATTGCTTATTATCCTCCTTAAAATACAACTTCGGTTTCTTCTACAAACACAATTCCAAGTGCCTGTAATTCAGTTTTTGCAGTTGTGTCAACAGTTGCGGGAAGTCGGTCTTCCAGGACACGTCCGGCAACAATAACGGAAATTGGACGCTTCTCATCGTCTGTCATATCCACATCTTCAAACACAAGACCTTTTGCGCCGGTTGCGTTTGTTGGGTATACGGAACCTGCCTTAATAATTTTTCTGTCATTAACTGCAACTGCATTTGTCTGATCTGCTGTGTAAGTTTTGAGTACAAGTCCTACCTCAGATTCAAGGATATTCGGGGTAGATTCGTACTGCTTAATTTTCATGAAAGCCATGTTTTAAAATCTCCTTTTCTTAGAAATTAGCTGGTGCATTATCATCAGCCGGTTTTGCATCTGGGTTCATGCGTGCCGAATACTGTTTAGCGTACTCAGACGCTTTACTAGTTTTTTCCTGTTTGCCACCGCTACCGCCTCCTGGATTAGGAGTATTTTCCAATGCTTCTTTCTCCCAAGCTGCTTTTGCGGTATCAAGTGCTGTTTTATTTGCTTCGGAAACTCCCTTAACAAAAGTTTCGACTTCTTTCATTGCATCTTCTGGTTTCTCATACGGTGCAGATGCGTATGCTTTAATAGCACTCGCGTATGTTTCGGTTGAAAGTCCTGCATTTGCGAACATAGAAGTAATTTCACTGGTAAGGGCTTTTTTGTTGGATTCTGCAAGCGCAGCTTTCAAATCAGCTAACTCCTTATCCACTGCTTCCTTTTCTTTCTTGCGTTCAGCTTCTAGCCGTTCTGCTTCGGTCATGTTCTGCTTTTTCAACTCTTCCAACTCTTTTTCCAGGGAATCTGCTTTTTCAGCTTTTTCCTTCAGAGAAACATTTTTGTCTTTCTCTTTCTTAGTTTCAGCAGAAATAGAATCAAGAAGCTTAGAAACCTGTTCCTCGGAAGGTTCTGCAACTCCCATACCGATAAGTGCCTGTTTTGCCTGTTCTCTTGTCATTGAAATCTCCTTTCTTCCAGTCCAATACGCTTTTTCAACACGGTTCGCTCCGCACATGGTCTGTACCCGATTTACGCTCACGGGCTGTTGCAATTTATTTGATTTTGGGTATTAAAAAAGAAGCCTTAGATTTCTCTAAAACTCCTTAAATAATCGAAATTTGGTTCATTCTTCGTTAGATGGAGAATTTGCCATTGGTTCTGTTTTGGACGGATTTTGAAACTTTCCGTCAAGTAATTGCTGTGCTTTCTGCATTTCCGCTTCCGGGTCTGCCAGTTCCGGGTAAATAGTTCCCAGATACGGTAAACTCATTTCGTAGACTTTCTGCGGATCACTAAATAAACCGCAAGTAATCAGTGCAATAAGCGGATGAATTTTATTTTTAAACAGATAATCAAGTGCCTGTGCTTTTACAAGCATATTGTCTGTTGGGTTTCTGGTTATCTTTACATCAAAATCTCGGGTTGAGATATTAACATCATTTGATGTACCACGGATAATATTCAGAATAATTCTAGCAGATTCCTTTTCAGCTTCCTTGGTGAATGCTTCTACCAATTTTGCATCTCTTTCTGCGAAGTCCCATCCATTACGAAGGTATACAGCATTTCCTGTATCCCCTCCGCTATTGCTTTGGCGGTTTGGCATTGCTTCCACAATCAGCATGTTATTGTAGATATCATCCTTTGCAACCTGGCTCTCTGATTGATTCAATTCAGCGGTCATCAGTTCAACATCCGACTGACAGCCATTTCCAGTATCTTTTACAGAGATGGCACCAAGTTTTACCATTTTCAAAAACTCGTTTTCATCTACCTCGCAGTTCTTGAACTTCATAAAGGCTTGCACAAACTGTTCCACGCCATTTAATCTGTCAGACTGGTATTTGTTAATTGCATCAAATAATGTGATTGCAATTTCAACATCTGAAAGCCTGTCATGATTATTCGGGCATTCAACAATTGGAATACCGCCAAAACCATTGATGCCGTAGTTAGTTACTTTCCCATTCTTGATTTCAAAAAACTGGTTCTTTGAATAACATAAATAATATTGCTGTTCATCTTCATCTTTTAAAATCTGTACGGAAAGCATTGGTTTCCCATTTCTCTGTGAGTATACAATGTAACAATCACCTGGATATGGAATAAAGATTCTGAACGGCGGTAAATCTCCGTTTTTTGTCCAATCCTCTTCTTTCAGTATGGCCTTATAAGAAGTTCCTGTTGCACTTTGGTATATTGCCCTTTGGATGTTTCTTGCATCTGCATTGGCTTCATCCAGATAATCATTCAACAAATCAACTTGCTCATTTATTTTTTTGTCTGCATTTTTCTTTTTACATACATATTGGATTGGTTCCCCGCAAATCTGTCCAGCTTTAAACTTCACGGTTTCAAATGCGTGATTTTCAACCACTCTGTTATTAACTTCTGGACGGACTATTTTATTTCGGTACAATATTGGCTGATCGCCTTTCATGTACCGATACAAGTAATCAATCAATGTTCGATTTTTATTATGTATGCCAATTGTATCTGATACTACTTTTACTACATTTTGTGGAGTGATTCGGTCAACGCCTGTGTAGGCTACTTTTCTACCGAATTCACCTCGGCATAAATCTACAAAATTCATTGTATTTCTCACGAGCCGAACCATCCTTTCTGCAAAATAAAAAGCACTGGATGTTTTAATCCAATGCTCTACTTTATATTTTACACATATTAAAAGTATATTTCAGTATACTTCGGTATCATCTTTCGAAACCTTTTATCTTTTTTATTTCTGCTATGGCTTTTAAATGCTTTTTTTTAATGTGAATCTCTGAATAACCCATCTCATCTGCGATACGAACCAATGATTTGTACTCAACATAATGCTTAAATAGTATGTTGTACAGCAACGGGTCTTCAACCTGTTCTATGGTTCGGACTATTTCCTGTTTTTTTTGTAAAAATTCGGATATCATTTTTGAAATCTCTTCTCGCAGATCAAATATCTTTGCAACCATGTCTCCCATCGGATCACGTTTTACAGAAGTTTGTACCTTTTCTCCAACAGGGATTGCAGATACACTTGTGGAAAGAGAACTGAGCTGTTCTTCTTCGATAAGCTTGTTTTTGATTCTGTTATCATAATTTTCAATCTGGCGTAAATATTGAGTTGCAGTCATCATATTCTATCTCCTTCCCCACATAAAATTTTTGGTTGCTTTTACTTCTGCAAATCTTTTTCCAGCAAGTGTTATTGCAAGCTGTGTAACTCCATCTGCGGCGTCATCATGCTCATTATCGCCAATATATACAAAGGTCGTTAATTCATCCATAGCCTTTTGATACTGCTTGTCTTGATATTTCGGAGCCAAAAATATGAAATTCTGCTTAACATCCCCGGAATACTGATTTATTTTTTCTTTTTTTGCTTGTTTTGAAGGTGCTTTTGTACTTGTCGTGCTGCAAGCGTATTTATGTTCCTTCAACCGTTCATTTACATAATAGGCATACATATCTCCACCATTATTCGCTTCAAAATTAATGGATTGAATATTATTACCCATGATTCTTCCAACAACTAATGGCAATGTTCCTTCTTTTGGTGCCGTGCTGAAAATCCAGTCATAAATATACACATCTCCATTTTCGTATTCTGCGCCCACTGGCATTGATAAGCTATCACCGCCACCCCACGCAACATCACAGGCAGAAACATTTTTAACAAATCCACCTTCTGGAAGAACGCCGTTATAATATCTCAATTCGTCAGCTGCAAACACAATTCCTTCACGTAAGAAGGGCTTTTGCTGATATTTGGCTTCCCATTCGTTAGCGTCTAACCTAGCTTTCATATCGACATAATATTTTGTTGAAAATCCAACGCCATACTCATAATCGAAATTCGATTTACCTTCATCATTCAAAGCTGGAATTTTTCTAAACCGATACATTGGATTATCGTGATTTAGCTTCTCGATTTTTCCGAGAGGGTCATATAAATTCCATCTAGTTCCAACCATAAGCTCCCTTGCGCCGTCAATCTTACGGTCAACCATCTTATTCAGATATTCTTGATATGTATTTTCTAATCGGGTGGGGCTTAATGAATGTTGTCTATCTCTTACAAGGTCATCCACGTACAAATACCCATCAGAAGAAATATCAACGGCACCCGTCCAAGTTCCTTCAATACCACGGCAAGTCATTGTTGCAAATCTGTCTGGCTTGTCCAGGTTTATTTCAAAATCATCAGCACTCTGTTTTTGAAGTTTCGACTGTGGAAAAATTTCACTGTAGTTATATTCCTGTGTATTAATGAGATTAAGAAGTTCTCCGTAAAATCCTTTTGCCAGCTTTCCAGAATGACCACCCATGGCACTATGGCTATTCGGTCTTTTACCCATTATCCAAGACATAAAGAAAATACACATAGTAGATTTTCCAACACGGCTTGGAAGCGATAAACCATAAAACTCTATCTTTCTTTCTTCCAAATCTTGTAGGTCTTGGGCTACCACATGTAGTGTTTTTCTTCGTGGAATATAAAATTTCTTGCTGTCTGGTCTATTTTTTTCCATATAAAGCAAGTAACTTTCAAATAAATGTGGTGCTTCTAGTAACAAATACTGCCAGTAGATATCATCAAAATCACCACTGCCAGTTAATGCGGCACACTTCTCTGCTATGTTATGTGAGTATTGACTTACTTTCATAGCCATTTTCCGTGCTTCTTGGTTCTTGTCGAAAGGAAGGTCAATATTCATATTTAAGAGCAAATCAAGGCAATCTTTTTGATTCTGATAGATTGTCATGTCACTACTGATAATCTGATTTAGGACCGTCCGATACCATTCAAGCGAACCTTCTGTGAATTTTTGCATAAAAAAAGCCAGACCTCCTTTCATTTTAGGATTTAGTCTGGCTCTCATGTGGCTCTCTTGACTTTTCTTTTTGTTTTTTGTATTCTAAATATTTTTCAAAACTATATTTTTCACAATATCTACAATTTTCTAATCCATCTGGTTATGGATGTATACACGGAATGTTTCTTAATTTGAACCATACAATTTAATCACTTAACTTTCTGCAAATTTCAATAAAATCTGACTTACTAAGTTCTTTCAGCTTGTCAGCATATTTTGGAAATTCATGTGTATATATCGGATGACCTAAAAGTTTTTCTGCGTATTCGTATGCAAGTTTTCGGTCATCCCCTGTAAGCATACAAATTCCTGTATAGGTTTCAATTACTACGGCTTCTTGTTTTGTCATACATATCCTTTCTTGATAAAATCATCTTTTTAATTCCGAAAAAATATTTTCAATTACTTTCCACTCTGCGAATACTGCCATGAGCAATAATGGTACTGCCGAAAACCCCCAATGATTTTCAATCATCATTTGTATTGTAGCTATTAAATAATCTGCTACCCATTTGGATATTATGAAATTCGCAATTATCCAACATATTTTTCTGATTTTGTTCATTTGCTCACCATCTTTCTTTTTGATTTCAAGTATTTTCTGTATTTGCGACTGTATTTACGAAGAATTAAATCAAGCATAATGCTATTTGTCTGTTCTACGTTTTCTGACATAGTTGTGAGATATGGATAATCTTCTCTATCATCTACTAATGTCTTGAAGATCAAGTCTAAAGCAAACTGAGCACTGACAGGTGGGTCGCACAGTTCAAAGTCTTTATCCTTGTACCACTCATCAATCTTATTTTGGAATCCATCAAAGGATATTTCTTCGTTCCATATCATACATTCACCTCAAACTCTTTCTTGCAATTACTACCCTTACATTTCAGTTTCAAGTGCTGAATCTTCGTGTTTGGGCTAATCAGAAGCGCTTTCTTCTGGCAAAAAGGACAACAGGCGTATTTCGTTCCGTTAATATTCCGTATCAATGCCTGTCCATTCCACGGCTCGGGTGGGTTCATGTATTCAGAAAAATCTATCCCTTCGGATTCTAATGCTGATTTAATGCTCATTAAAAATCTCCTTAAATTTCTTCCTATTAAAACCATTGTATTGGTTTCCCCAATACGGATATTGCTCTAAGCATTTTCTCATATAATCGCATGGATGTGCTTTTGCAAAGTCAACAATTTCTTTGGCAGGTGCCTGCTGTACTTGTGTTCTCCATTCTGGACAACCTTTTGTTTTTTCTTGATCCATTAATTTTCCTCCGTTTCAGAATGCCATGCATTTTTCGGAAATTATTCTGGTTTATTCGATTTAGGGCAACTAGTGTCCAAAATAGTTCATTACTTAATTTAAATTCAAGTTCAATACTTAACGGCTTTCCTATGCTACAAAGTGTGCCATCCTCATTTTTGTGAAGAATACCACCTTCGATAACAGCACCATCCGAAATTGAAATCTCTGGTATTGTTTCAATAACTTTTCCATTACATGTAAAGAAATGCTTTAATTCTTCCTTTTCACCCATATCAGCACATCCCTTTGTTTTTCCTTAAATTAGCGTATCGGTCAACCAATGTGTCAACAGTAACAGTTAACTCGTTGATTCTAATACAGTCATCCCGGTGTCGTTGTTCATACCATTCTATAGATGGATGACCAGTATCTACATTTTCAATTCCATCAATCGGAATCTTCCAGTTATCATTTTCAAGAAGCTTTTGGTTAAGTGTCTCCGATAAAGCTTTATAGTCCAGGATTATATGCTGTTTTTTCTCGCATTCATCAGCCAAACGAACAACTTCATTTTTCAACTGTTCTTCTGTCCAGTTTGCCATATCCTCAAATTTCATATTTACCACCTCTGTCTTCGAAAATTGTCTCTTCCAAGCATAAATTTTTCGGCTGAAAAATTATCCTCTACATCAATATGTGCTTCACGGTCTTGCACATCATATCCGTTTGAAGTTAATTCAAGTTTTGCGGTATATTCAGCGCCGCAATTGGTGCATTACCATGTCACATTTAAAAAGAGTCCTTTTTCTATAAAAGGGTTTGTGAAATCGGCATTTTCGCATTTCAATATTCCACCGCAAACAGGACAATTGCGTTTATCAAGTAAATCTAGCATTCAAATTCCCTCTTCTCCCTGTGCTTCATCTGACAGGCAATCATTTTAGCTATGTTTTCACGTTCCTGTTTTATTCCATGCCCCTGGCGGAACAGCTCGCATTCAAGGATATTCCCGCAGTTTGAACATTCGTCTTTTATTTCTTTACCGCATATCTCCATCTTCTTTTCTCTCCCAATATTCGCAACAACACTCTGGTTCCGTAAAGTCTGCACAATGTTTGCTATTACCATTGAAGCAAACCCATGTGAAGTCATCATGTCTTCTGCAATTTTTACAACATTTTTCGTTCATAAATTACCTCGATTTATAAAAGTCCAGTGCGCCGACTTGAACGGCATAAATCTCCCAACGAGAAACACTGGAACTTTAAGGGGGAAAATGCAACTTCTGGCAATGGCAATTTTCCAGATAGAAACAACAGGAATCGAACCTGTGTCACATGATATTCAATATCATTGCTCTACCACTGAGCTATGTTTCATATCCCGCCTGTCACGGACAGTTCTTTTCAAAGGAACTGGGATGGGTTTCACTTTTGCTTCATTCGACAGTAATACAAGCGTATCTTTCTGAATTGATTGTGTTTTCCATAGCTTCAATCGGATTGTATCCAAGATTCTGTAAGATTTGTTTAAAAACTGTTACAGATTGACCACTTGCAAGTTGTACGCCTTTTCTCTTGGAATCTGCATGGAATACATCATGTCTGCTGTTTACATTCCAGAAGATAACGTTTGGAATAACATATCCAGATTTATGAAACTTGTTTGCCATCTTATCATAAAATGACCAATCTCGATTTCCACAATAATCAATTTCCATATCAGAAATTACGACAATAGCTTTTGGCATTTCTTCCTGTGAAATATTATTTTTTTCTGCGATATCAAGCACCTTTTTAAATGCAGCTTTAAGGTTTGTACTACCGCCCCAATCTGCCCCTTTAGCATTATTGATTTTCTGTGAAAGGGTTTCACCCTTTAAAACAACTGTTTCTGGATTGCTCGAAAATGTCATAAACAAATTGTGGTATGCCCCAACATTTCTTTCGGCAAAGTATATTGCCAATCCGATTGACGTTGCCATTGGTCTTCCGGTCATCGAACCGGATACATCAGCCATAATCAAAGCATTTGTTCCCTGTTCTATGTAATTTGGGAGTGCTTTCCATTGTGCTTCAAGAACTTTATTGTTCTCTCGTCCGTAAATGATTTTTTCAACGATGTCATAAGGATACAAAGTTGAAGCGTTGATTTTAACTTCTCCTTTATCAGCCTTATTAATAAAATCATTAAATCCATCTGGATCATGTTTTGCAAAAGCTCTGCGATAAATCATCATTGCACGGCTCGGAACTTCTGGATATTTAATCTCATTCCATTTACCGGCAGACATAAGGCTTTCAACAACACCGATCTGTTTTCTCATACTACGAACAATCCTTTTGAAGTTGTAGACTGGATAACCCAACTTCTGTGCAGTCAAGATTCCTAACTTCCTAGTTTCTCTGCTACTTGCATCAGCAGTCTTAATCCATTTAGCAAGTAAAGAAATCGCTTTTCCCTCATTAAGATTCTTCAAATCTTCCTCGAACTGAATCTTCATGGTTTTCCACATATCGTCTTCCATTGGTGTTCCAATCAGTTCATACAGATCATCGTATCTCCCGAATACTCCAATCAAGTCAAGATTCGGTCTAAGTGCTCCTGGATGATGTTCAGCCATGTAACGGATAATGGTTCGGAAAGTTTTTCTCTCTCCAAGCCCGTAACGAATATCTCTTGCATAAAAAGCAATCTTTGTGGCAAAGAGTTTATCCTGTTCAAATGCTTCTGAGAATAAAGTGGTGATTCTATTTTCATCAGCTTCTCTCAATGCGCCAATAGTTCCGAACAGGTCAAGTCTTGCATCGCTTGTAGTATTCAGCGCAACTGCTCCGTTTTCGGTTCTTGTAAACTTGCTTTCTTCTTTCATTGCATTTGCAAAATCCATGTTTCTTCTCCTTTCAGGACACGAAAAATATAAAATATACGAATTAGATTTTATTTAAGTGAGTTGCTGTAAGCGTCCCATAAATTTCATGATGCTTTTGTGTTTCATAATTAAAAGTTATGCCCAAAATGATTGCTGTAAGCATCACATAATTGCCCCGACAGGATTTGAACCTATAAAATTATTTGCAGTGAAGAACACAAACATGTTCTAATCGGTTTTCCGTAACCGATAACCGGGGCAGTGACGAGGGATGGGTTCGAACCACCAACCTATGCCTTGTAATGGAGTAAATTGCTGTTATAGTCACAAACATGACTAATATTCTCATTGCTCTGTCCAATTGAGCTACCTCGTCTAAAAACCAACAATAGCTATGCTAAAGTCAGATTTCCTATCTACACTTGGTAGATGGAATAGCAGGAGACGGATTCGAACCGCCGTTTCCATGGATATGAGCCATGTGAGATTCCGCTTCTCTATCCTGCCGTGCGGAACTCCTAGAGTTGAACTAGGAAACTTATATCTATAGATATTCGCCCTATAGCCGATAGGTTCCACATAACCCGGAAAAACCGGGTTAGCAATAGGTTTATCGTGTTATGCTTTCCACTATCTACAAATTTTAGCGCTGTAGATTCACTGGATATTTTTATGCGTCTTTGGACGGTATCTCTTGAAAACTCCTTTTATTAACGTGCGCTGCGTTAATGTTTTTAACTCCGAGACATACCAGCCGGGAAATCAGATCCATTTAAGCTACGCCGTATCGCACATAAATTTACCTAATCCACACACTCAACTGGAAGTTTTTTCCACCCATATTACGGATGAATGGCATTTAGAAGAAATGGAAGCTCTGGGATTCGAACCCAGGACTTACGGCTTATGAGGCCGTTGCTCTTACCGCTGAACTAAGCTTCCTAAGATACCGAATTATTTGACCGCCATGACAAACAATCCGGCACTGTTGCAGTTCTTGACCGCCAGCTGCAACAAAGGTTTTCTGAAACGCTTTTGGATTTCAGAAAGTCTTCCGGGACATTTGAAGCCCCTTTAATCAGCCCCGTTGGGCTAGAAGGCCGAAGCGAAAGTTGTATGAAAAAGAAAAATATTTGCAATATGATAAATATTGCAAACTGGGCTAGCTGGATTCGAACCAGCGAATGCAGCAGTCAAAGTGCTGTGCCTTACCTCTTGGCGATAGCCCATCAACCCCGGCGCACCATTAAGACCGGGGAAGTCGTGATATATAAGTTTATGTAATTAATATAATAAGTAATTAGCACTTACGCTACTCTGGATGCCTCGACTTATCACTTTCATAGGCTTTTCCGAGCCTACATGGATTAAGTCGAAGCGGCGCTTTTATGAATTTAACCCTCTCGATTAACTCAATCGGGATAATTCCAATTGGAATTGGTAGATACATTTGTCACCTCGTGCAAATTAAGAAAATATTCAGTGCAAAACATATTTCTAAACAAATGCAGAATAAAATCTGTATTACGTTTGTCTTTCCTTCTTCGTCCAGTATGGCTAAAGTTCCAGCAAGAACCAGAACGAAAAATGCAAGATTTACAGCTGTTCCGATTACATTAAGTGCATTCATTTCCTTTTTCCTCCCCAATTAAGAAATTCAAAATCTTTTCTGCAATCTCTTCTTCTGACTCAAATGGCATTCCACAGTAATTGTAGGATTCTAAAGCCGATTTTAGGCTTGCTTTGAATCCATTGTAAATTTCTCCGTGTTGTAACAGTTCGTGCCTTAAAACCAAAATTGCGTCAGTAATTGATTGAGAAGTGACACTAATTTGTGCTAGGCACTCCATTTCAATGTCTGGAACAGCCGCCATTTCAAATTCAAATACCGGAATTTCATCTACGGCTACATGAAAATCTATTGATCTCACTCTCGGAACTTTATTCCCATCAATAAAACATTTTGTTCCACGCCAATCATAGGGGTTGGGGTTTGTGATTTTTACGACACTCATCCTTCTTCCACCTCCCCGAAATATTTCTTGAAAAGCTTATGGCTGCAATACCACAGATGTTGCATCACAAAAATTTTATCAATACATTCCAGACCATAATACATCACTCTGTACTCGGCGGTTCTGTCTCCGTTTTCATCAACACTATAACCAGTTAATTCAGATTTTGATTTTGCGCCAAACCATCTACCGTTCTTTGTAACAAACAAAGAAAGATTCCCATATTCACAAACATATGTGGCGGTTTGAGTATCATACAATCTTCCATCAGCTAATATTGCTTTTGCGTGAATTTGCTTCACCAGTTTCCGAATTGCCGGGGATTCCTGTCCGACATTTTCATATGCTTGGTTTGTTTCCGAAACGCCTTTTTTATTTTTTGAGAAAAATTTAAGCACGCCTTTTCCTCCCGAAATATTCATTAACTGCCTGTCTCACAATATCCGATACGCTCCTGTCTGTTCGGTTCTTCTCTTCCAGGAGCCTTTTTCTCTGTTTTTCGGAAAATCGGATGCGGATGGATTCGGATTGTGGGTTTGGTTTCATGAGCATTTACCTCAACTTACAATTTCAATTGGATATCCTAAGTATTCTTCCAACTCTGAAACAGTCAGTTTACGTGGCTTCTTTATTTCAACATAAGCACGCTGTATGATATTGTCTGTTGTCTTTGCGATTGCCTTTCCAGTATAACTTTCAAGTTCTTCGTTTGCATATACATTCAAATGTTCATATCCATATGCCCGGCACCATCTTGCAGCTGAATCAGTAATTTTTTTAAGTTCTTCCAGTTCATTACCGAATATCTCTGAGTATCTGATAGCATTGTTTAGATCACTCGTACATACAGGGACAAGAGCCACAACATGTTTATACGGACTCCCGATAAAACGAAAGTATCTATGTGATTCCATTGCTTTTTCACCTTTTGGCAAGTTAAATCCTTGAGCTATTGCTTTTTTAAGCAACTGTTCTGATTCAACATTATTGTCTGTAACGATGCACTTATTCGTAAAATCAATCATCTTTATCCCCCTCCAAGAGTTTATATAGAGTGCTTCTTGAAACTCCTATAGTCTCAGCAAATTGTGCTTTTGTTATTTCTCCCATTTGCCAACTTCGTTTGGTTTCTTTGAAAAGTTCCTTATCTATCTCTTTTTTTGCGCGGCCTTTATATTTGCCTTGCGTTTTTGCTATTTCAATACCTTCTTTTTGACGCTGCCGAGTGTTTTCTCTCTCTCTTTGGGCTACATATGAAAAAAGCTGCAATACAATGTCTGTAATTAAGGTTCCTGTTAAGTCTTTATCCTGGCATGTGTTAAGAAGTGGCATGTCCTGTACGATAATATCGGCTCCGATTTCTTTTGTGATACATCTCCACTGTTCAACAATTTCATTGTAGTTTCTTCCAAGACGGTCAATTGAATGGATTACCAGAATGTCACCTTTTTGAAGAGAAGCAATCATTTTCTGGTACTCTGGACGATTGAAGTCTTTCCCAGATTTTTTATCCATATAAATTCTTTCAACACCATCTGCTTTCATTGCTTCAATTTGTCTCGCTTCATTTTGCTCTACTGTTGAAACTCTTACATATCCTACTTTCATATATACACGCTCCTGTTTCTTTATAAAACAATTATACACTATAATGTGTGTGTTTTCAATAGCAAATTACACGTTTAAGTGAATTTTAATTGATTTTTATAACATTTGCGTTTATTATGTGAGTAGGAGGTGTTTATATGGTATCTCAAAAAATTAAGCAAATAATGAAAATGAAAAAAATTACAAATATTCAAGTTGCTGAACATCTAGGAACTTCACCACAAGCACTAGCTAACAAGTTTTCCAGAGAAACTCTTTCTGCTTATGAACTTATAGCCATCCTTGACTTTCTTGGTTGTCAAATTTCTGTTGAAGCATTTCCAGATATCATAGTAAAATTTAATAGCAATGATCTGAAAAGAGAGCCTTAATGGTTCTCTTTTTTGATGGGAGGCTGCACTTTAGGGCGTCCTCCTTATCTGTGTGATTCCATTTCTAGATCAAATAACTCATTATCAAATCTCTAATAATTTGTGAAATACTTTTTCCAGATCGAAGAGATTCCTTTTCAAGAAGCATTCTCATATCATCATTTACTCGAACTCTTATTGAATCGCCCTTTGGGTCTGTAGTTGGCCTTCCTTTTGTCATATCATCATTCCTTATATATGTAGGACAAAACACAATAGATTCTTTATTCGGGTTACTCATTCAGCCTGTATAAGGTTTTATATATACCCCCTCCCGGTCATCCAGTGCGGACGCTGGCAAGTCAGCCCGCCGCCCCATGGGACCCGCTGCCCTTGCCTGGTCGCTGTTTGTCGTAAGCCTTCGGCAGTGATCAAGGGAATGCTATGCAAAATCTATTGTAATATTGCACAAAAAACAGTGTTTTATAAAATGTCTTTTTAGGGTGTACCCTATTTAAACATTGCGTATTACTAGATATAGAATCCGTTCCCTCGCAATCACAAGATATAGTATTTTTACTGTTATAGTTCCGGCTTTTCCATCTCTGGAAGCTGCAAAGCTGCTTTATGCTTCTCTGCGATCTCGGCGGCTGTTCGCCTTGGCTTTCCGCTGTTCTCGTCTGCGCCTCTTCCGTTTGGAGCGTTCCATCCATATTGGGTGTTAAGCTTCATCGCAACGCCTGTATTATTTCTGTCGCTAATTCCAATGTTAGATAAAGAATGTTCATCCATTAATCTAATTTTTTTCACTAGGTCAAGGTGTGCAGTGCTTGCAATCTCCCTATATTCACCTCTATTATTTAACTTCCATTCCTGTATATCCTTTATTACATTACCTTCTATATCTATATATATCTTTGATTTATAATCACCATTTAACCAGTTATACATAGTTTGTTCACTTATTTTTATATATCTACTAAAACCTTGTATATTAACCTCTTTGTTATATGTTTTACAAATTTGTTCGTATCTGTCTAAAATATAATCAATAAGTGGTGCGTTATCAGAATCTATAATAGTTTTTCTGTTATATTTTAAAGTCACATTGTCTGGCTTTAAAAATATGTGATCTCCAGCGTAAGACATGGCAGCTTCAAAAGTGTTCTGCGGAGCTTTGGATAAATCATCAATCTTGTATCTATTGCAAAAAGCCAATAAATAACTTTCTGTTTCTTCCTCAAAATTTTCTAGAATATCCTCTGTTGATCTCATCATGTCTCACCTCACTTTAACACGTTAATTTTCAAATAAAAAAAGAGAATGTCACCAGGTAAAGCTTATTCCCGGAAAATTTCCGGGTGTTCGGGTACATTCTCTAAAACTTAAAATAAAATATTCTGTTTTCTTTGTTGCTGATACCTTAACACAGTCTTTAATATCTTGTCAAATTTAATTTTGCATAAAATAAAACCCTTTATTTTGTCAGTAATTAATAAATAATATTTGTGGTATTATATTATAATCTTCATTTATATTTATATTATATATATTATTATACAGTACTGTATAGCATATCTTTTAATAAACTCTAATCTTAGGAATCTAGGAAGGGCAGGTATTATATTATAAAATATATTATATAGGGCGGCTTATTTTCGCAGTTTTAAATAATAAAAGCCAGACCTTCCAGGAGCTTACCCGGCGTGATCTGGCTTATTAGGCAAATATTAAATTAACGGTTTTTCTGTACTGTCAGTCCTGCCCTTCCTGAGTTCCCGCGACCGTCGTTATTTAACAGCTTAAATAAATTTCTTTTGAATGTCAAGCGGTATTTTGAAAATATTTTTCTTGACAACTTGCGAAAAACTGTGTTATTTAAATATTAACAGGCTCGGCGGCGGTCTGTACTCTGTCCATAGCCGCCACAAATAAGCATTTTAAAAGCCCTAGGAATTATCCCAGGGCTTTTTCTTATTGACAACTATATTTTTATATGCTATATTTATTATACCTAAAATTTAGGTGTGAATTGAAAAATATTTATTATTTAATGGAGATTGGACAACCAAAAAAGTTGTCCTTTTTTCACTCTACGTAATACAATTCTATTGGTTCCCCATTCTTAAATAAAATATGGCTTGCTCCCGAAAATGTAACTGTTGAGAAATTGATAGCTGCGTTTTCATCCCAAGAATAACCGTTTTCTTTGAAACTCTCGTCAGAAGAATTTTCAATCATATTTTCCACATAATCTTTTATGGGGTCTTCGTCGTCTTCTGTCCATTCTTCCGAGTATTCACATTGAAATTGTTCTTTGCATACTTCGTAAATCGGTTCTTTTGTCCCCTCATTGTAACTCTGGGACATTGTAATCTCGTGATAATATATTTTTTTCATATTTTTTTATCCTCCTAAAAGTTTGATTACCCTATAATTTTTAAATATTTTCTATGTCCATTCATGTTCTTATCAAGTGCATAAAAACATGGATTTTCATCCCCCTGTAAAACTTCGCTGATTTCGTAGTCCCAGCCCCATGGAGCTTTTACCATTAACTTACCCATCTCGTTTTTAAAAGGCTCCCATCCTTCTGGTGTCTCTACTGTCATTTCATCCCAACAGTCAGCCATAGCATGTGGCGCGCCGAAAGTGTATTTCTTTCTTTTCTCTGCTCCCAGTACTCCGTAATTGCAATAGATTTTAATTTCCATGTTCTTTCCCTCCTTTTTTATTCTTCTTCCGGTTCTTCCATCTCAAGCCAGATTTGGCACTGTTCGCCGTCCTCTTCATAGCTGATCGCCTCGCCAGCTTCCAGGCGTTCCCGCCATTCCTCCGGGTAATTCTCCGGTCTGTAAATACAGTTTCCCGAAAAGAACTGGTTTCCTCTCATTTCGTTAACTACCATTTTTCCTCCTGTCCGCCCCTCCTGGGGCTGTGTAATTGGTTTTCTTTAACTATCTTTATGATATCATAAGTGCATTATATTGTCAATAATATAAGTGCATTATTTTTTATATTTCTCCATTCTTTCAAGCTCTGCCGCTATTACTTCCTTTATAAATGTATTTGGCTTTTCGATTCCTAGCTTTTTCATTTTTTCTTTTGTACCAGCTGGAAATATTATATTTATACGGTCGTTCTTCTTCTCGTATTCTCTAACGGCTTTTCTTTGTGCTTCTGTTGTCTTTAATTCTTCCATATTGTAAGCCCTCCTTTTTATAATGATAATATCATAAGTGCATTATATTGTCAATAATATAAGTGCATTATACACAATGTACAATTAAGCGCCACTATATAAGTGCATTATTTAGTTATTATTCCATATTGTATAAGTGCATTATATGTGGTATTATAATATCAACAAAGGAACAAAAGAAACAAACAACCGGAACCGCCCGAACCACTCAAGCCAATGAGGACATAAGGAAAACGGACTGATTAATTGAAAAATTCTAGTTCCCAGAAAATAAAAAAGCCCGGCGATCTTCCAAACCAAACCGGGCACCAAACTAAAAAGAAAGGCAACCCTATTATAACAGGGGTAAAGGTGAAAAACAATGAAAAAAATCGAAACATTAGTAATTAGAGACCGCAGATGGTTTCAAAAATTATATGGAAATACTTATCACACAGTAACGATTGTCGTAAATGGCCATATTTTAAAAAGTAGTATTCAGTATGGCTATGGAAATCAGTATCTTGTTACCGCCGCTGGTCTCCTTCGTGAAAATGGTTATGATATTCCAGAGAATACCATGGAAGCATTGAGAATGTTAAAGGATCTTTCTGAAAACGATTATGAAGTCATTGACGTTAAGAGAAAGAAAGATCTGTAGGAGGTGCGTAAATGGTAACAATCAAGAAAGCAACACAAGCACAGACAATCGCCGCCATAAAAAGCGGCGATTTCTCCGTAATTGATACGATCAATAAAAAAGCCAGAAAAGAAGCAATAGAAATTTTTGCGTCTGTTGCTGGCGGCGTTATTAAATTAGCTTACTGGGATATGTCCCCGGTAAAGCGCCGGGACGGTAAAAAGTCTGTAATGCGGTACGCCTTGCACAGATCAACGAAAAAAGAAGACTGTTTACAACTCTCCTGTATGGAGCTTATCGGCGGCGAGATCATCCCCACAAGCGACAGACAATTTAATATTAAAGATGATTACGACCGCCGGGAATTTTTCCGCAGTCTTCCGAGCGTTACAAAAATGACTTTAAAATAATAAGGGGCTTAAAATTCCTGGCAATTTTTTGTACTGTTTATTTTTGGCTTAGCGTATGATATAATAACATAAAATGGGGGTAATACATATGATAATGTTAAAAATGGAAAAATGGGAAAGCGTTGTAAATGAAACTATTAAGCATTTTTTTGATAATTATAAAGTATTTGATGATAATAACAAAGCTTTAGAAAATAAAAGCCTGTATCAATACATTAATGATATTTGCGAAAAAGGCCCGGAAACAGAAATCTTGCACTTTTTATTTACTGGTGAAAGTGAATATATCCAATTTGCGGGAAAGTACAATATTTCTTTGTACGATGAATTTTCACAAGAACTTGAAAACAAATTGATTGATGAATTTTATTCCCTTAATCAAAAGCAATTCCGTGACGATCTCGAAAATTTTACAGATTATTTTTTAAGTGAACACACAATTTTATTGAAAACATATATTTATGATATTCTTGATAGTTTTACGGCTGAAAAGTTAAAATGCATTATTTTCAAATAGTTTTTACCGCTTCCCGGTTTCCAGACCGGCGGCACGTTCACGGCGTGCAAGCGGTTTTTTTGGCATTCTGCCAGATACACCTTGCAAAGTTAATATAATAAGTCAATCAATTAACGCGCTATTTTATCCGTAAATCGTTTTTTTATGCTGTTAATGGTGATTTATGCCACGTTTGCATTATAAGCCGTTTATGAGCCTTTAAAACGCTTTATAGTGTGTTGCATGGTTTATTGACTGTCTGCGGCTATGGGTGTATAATAGCCTTGTATAGCTATGTTCGGCTATGCTTTATTTGCGTACCGTGTAAATTGGTGCATTTTGTCCGCTTATGTGCGTATCTTGTCCAGGCTTCCCGGTGATCTGCCGCAGTTGACCTGGCTATATAACAATTAGGGCTATACAACTATATTGTGATATGCTTGTATAACGCCGTATTTGTCATTTTAAGGCGTTTTATAATCGCAGTCAATAAAGTATAGGCTAAATACGCTACAAGCCATTTAAGGCTTATTTTGCAAGAGTATTATTGTATTTTTATTACTGCATTATATGCTGTTTGATGCTACGATCTATTATCTGTGGGCAGTTGGTTCTGATCTGCCAGGGCTACGGCTGGCGGTCGGCTTTGCTGGTGTTCAATCGTTCCCGGCAGCGTCACGGCTTCATCAGTTCGGCGCGGTGCCGGTTCCTGGTGCTGTCATTGGTTGACCTTTGGCAATAAATAACCGCAGCTGTTCACAATTTCAATAGTTACGGCTAACTTGTAAACGATTCCCAAATTTCTACATTGTTTTGGAAATCAAAAATCAAGGAAATCCAGAAAAAAAGTGGCAATCAGAAAAATTCTCGCATTTTCTAGTTACCACTTAAATTTTAATTTTGCACAATTATTTCTATAGCGTAAAGTTCTGATTGATTCAAAATTCACAATTTATTTAATCCTTCTTTCTTACGTGTTCCATATCTTCTGTGAGATGATTTCTCTAAACGTTCCGTCCTCTTTGTTTGGGACTTTGAAAGTTTTTTCTTTCTCTGGTAATTGTCAGTCGTTGTTTCCATTCATACCCTCCTTGTTAATTTTCTGATTCCTAGTCTCAAAGTTTACAATTTCCGTGTCCGTTTCCAGCTCTTCCGGGATTCTTCCAACAATGATAACTCGCAGTGGCTTCAATCTGCGCTCCATTTCCTTGAAACCAACGCAAAACTCCAACCGTGCTGCCTTGCTCTTTACTCTTCCATTGGTGCAACAGGCAACTGTGCTTCCCTCCGGAAGTCCATCAAAGCACCAGTCCCAGCAGTATTCCGGTAATATGCTTACATTCGGAATTACTGGAATATCATTCAAGATCATGTAGTGAGCCAGTGCATGATTGCGGTATTTGTTCCACAAGCACATAGCCAACGGCATTCCATTCTTGCCGACCGATATGCTGAAATCTGGCATAATGACTGCATGAAAACATTTTAAATGCCCCATATACTTGTCCGGCTGATTCCATAATCTTTGAAACTGTACATCATCCACGTAGAAGTTTACATCCAGTTCCCGGTGGTTCTTTATCTTTCTACTGAAACTCTCCGCAAAGTCTACAGTATCTTTCCCAGGATGGATAAAAGTCTTTGGAATTTTCGGGATTCCGTACTTTCCTTCAAGGTCTGCATCCGTGATTAAAAACTCTTTCATTACGTCATAAGCTGTATGTATCATTGATTCCACTCCCATTTTTTCTCTTATAGTGCTAAAAGGTACTTATATTTGAAAAATACCATATCTTGTGTCTTAATGCAAGTTTTCCTACTAAATATCTTGTGTTGTTCTGGATGTAGAGTTAAAATCATATCGTCAGAACGGCACAAGGGAAACCCCCATTTTTCAAGGCCTCCAGACCTTAATTGAAATGTCAGTGTTGCACATGTAACCGCCAACGGTTCAACGGTAATTTTCTCAAAAAGTTCATTAACAATCTGTCTGTTAATATCTTGTGGAGTAACGCCTTTGAACTTTTCTAGCTGTTCTTTAATAGCACTTAATTGTATTTCTACTGGCTCTGGACTTTTGGTATTTTGGATTTCTAGAATATGGCTCTCAATCTGCTTTATCTGCTTCACGTATTCTTTATTTCTTGAAATAAATTCATCATCAGATATTTTTCCATCCAGATTATATTCCAGTATTTTTTCACGTTTTTGTTTTAACAGATCAATCTGTTTTTCAAGTCGTGAGATTTCGTTTTTATTGTCTGGAATGTTTTTAATCGAGGACTGCAAAATTTCAAAATATTCCTCCAAAATGCTATCAATGTTTTCAGAATATTTATTTATTAATTCTGCGATTACTTCTTTCAGTTCTGATTCTGCCAGTCCAAATGAATCACATGAAGCTGCTCCGTTTTTTATCTTATAACTACATACCCATCGAACATCTTCTTTTCCTCGAATATAATGTTGCTTCATCCAGTATGGTGCTCCGTCGTTAGCGCAGAAAAGTTTTCCAGTGAAAATATTTTCACTCTTAAAAGAGGTTTTTCTTGATTTTATAGCTTCTCCGCGCTCCCTTAAATACGCATTTGCCTTTTCCCAAGTAATCTCGTCAATAATCTGCGGTACTCTGGAACCATCATCCTTAAACATTACCCATTCTGACTGCGGAAGAAATTCCTGCTTTTTTGTGAACATATCAACGATCTTGACTTTTCCTCCACAATAGTATCCTTTGTATTTTGGATTCCGAATAATATTTTTTATGACATCCCGGTTGATTTTCCCACCTTTGAAACTTCTGTATCCCATATCCCAGAGTTTTTTTTCTATTCTTGGCGTAGATATTCCGGAAGCGTAATCTTGAAAAATCATTCGAACCATGTCCGCTTCTTCTGGAACCAGTTCGAGTTTTCCTTGATTGTTTGAGTATCCATACATTCTGTGCCCGAGAACAACACCATTTTTGATTGACTGTGCGTGTCCAAATTTTACTCTTGAAGAAAGTTTGCGGATTTCGTCCTGTGCAACTCCGGCCATAATAGTAAGTCTGAACTCACTATCATCATCAATAGTGTTAATTCCATCATTTTGGAACCACACGCATACGCCGTAAGATAACAATTTCCTGGTATATTGGATGCTGTCAAGAGTATTTCGTGCAAATCTTGAAATTTCTTTCGTAATAATCATGTCAATTTTTCCGAGCTTTGCATCTCTGAGCATTCTTTGAAATTCTTCTCTTTTATCCGCATGTATTCCAGAAATACCATCATCAATGTAAGAACCAGCAAACTTCCATCTGTTGTTAGAATGTATCAGCTCTTCAAAATGTTCCTCCTGGTGCTTAATGGATGCTTGCTGTTCAACTTTTTCAGTAGAAACCCTGGCATAATAAGCAACATTTAGTTCAATGTCGTAAATAGAGCAATTTCTTAATTTTTCTCTGACATAATAAATATTCATAGTGCATTTCTCCCTTAATAAACAGGGAGTGGAATCATATAAAGTATAACACCTCATATAAATCCACTCAATACATTGTCGTTACTTTCTAATGCTGATTTCAGCTTTAATTTTATCTCTTGTTTTCTCATCTATCAGACCAAGTGAGAACATTCTTTCGTTTATGGCATACAATATAGCTTTTTCCATTAATTGTCCCTCCATATAATTATCTCGTTTTAAGCGCTGTTTTTCTTTATCTTTTGTATGCCCTATAATTTCTACCATTATTCTCTTTTGAACGATTCTGCACTATTTTAAGTACACAATTATCACGTTTTACAACAAATCAAAGATGTTTACCTGTCCATCAATCTGAGATTCTTCCAGGTTGTAAAATTTGCAAGCTATATAATCTGGGTTCCAATCAATTTCCAGTTCGTATTGTAAACACCGCGGATGCTTACCACCATAGAAGAATCTGCAATCGGAACAGATATGCTGATAAGTTGTACCGCCAGACCGCTTATACATTTCGCTTATCTTCCTCATAAAATCACTCGCTTTACTCTTGATTTTCCTCTCGATTTCTTCTTGAAGATACCATTTTTAACACAATCCCTCGGATCACATCCTCTGCTATGTTCTTCGATCAAGATATAATCACAGGTTGCATTTGTAATCCATGCATTTTCGCTCTTGCTGTAATAGTCGCATTTTGAGCATTGTCTCCGCTTTAAGCCTATAATTTCAGTGCTTTTTAATTCTCTCCATGGTTTTCTATCTGGCAATTTTCCGCACCTCCCAATCTGGCAGTATCTATAATTTTTAAAAGGTCTGGACTTAGTTTTCTTCGTTCTTGTTCTCTTTGCACTTCTGCCCGGTATGTCCTTTGGAAATTTGATTGAACCACACTCCACCATGTACCATCCACATTTTCAGATACCGCCCATTCTCTAAGTTGTGCCGGGCTTGATACTGCTTTCTGAATGATTTTTGGAAGCTTATCAAACTCTGCTTCTGCATTATATGTAGAGTTCTGAATAGCTTTGCATACCTTTTCCCATGCTTCTGTTTCGTTCAACTCTTCCTTCTGCGGCGCAATGTTTTGTGCGCATTGCCTTAATGCGGCTATTGATGGCTCTTTCCATTCAGTCTGCATATATTTCTTTAATCCAAAACTTAAAAGCTTGTAATCTAGGTCTTTCAAAAGTCCATACCAAGTATCAAAAGCATATTGATCTGGCAGAAATGCTGGGGAAGTGTACACAGCTTTCATTGCCTTTACCAGTACCGCCCATTCTTCTCTTGTCATACCCAGTTATCCACCTCGCTTACCCTGTTTTGTATTTTCTCCATGTAACTTTGAGGCTTGTTACCGGATTTATCAAGATAGTTCCCTTCAAATACCTTCGCAAAGTTACCGGGCTTTAAGAACCAATCGAAAGTTATCATCCAACCTTCTTTGTTCTGGCCTTGTAAGAAGCTGCTATGGCGAATGTTTTCAATGGCTTCTAAGATATCGTCCATATGGTTCTGACGGATTCTGGCTTTCACTGCTTGTTCTCGTTTTGATGTCATTCTTTTTACAGGGTTAATACCAAATTCTTCCAGAGTATTCCATTCATCAATGATTCGTTGGACGTCAGTCTGACGAATAGTATCTTTAGATACTATTAAATCATTTATATCTTTTTCTTTATCTTTATCTAATTCTGTATCTAAATCTAATTCTAAATCTTTATCTAAACCTATATCTTTATCTGAGTGCGTCTTTCGTTCGTCTATTTTGCGTCTTTTATGCGTCTGCCTGTTTGAACGCTCTATTAGTTTGGTATCATCAATAGAATTTCCATTTGTCAGTGAGTAACTTCCGTTATCTTTCAATAGCAGTTTCTTTTTTTCATCAGTGTATGAAGTTTCTATATATCTGTCTCTGGACAGGGTGTTGTGCATTCTCCAATGTTTAATAACGATCACGCCATCATCAAACAAGATAACAAATCTCTTGGCAATTAGAAGCTTCAAATCATCATCATTCGCTCCTATTATTTTTTCAATCCTCTTTGGGTTTCCAATAAATCCATCATCGTCCGCTCTCATGTTTAGATGAAAATAAAGACATTGTGTTGATAACGGCATATCAAGGAAAGCATCTGTATCAACAATTTTCATTGTGAACATTCTTTTATTTGCCAATTTTGAAATTCCTTTCTCCAATTCCTGGATTTTTCAAAAGTGTTTATCTCAATTCAACTTCAATTCCATTGATTTTCAGTTCTCCATTTACCGGAACCACAAGAGATGGAACGCCGTTTATTTCTTTCAATTCAATCAGAGAAATTTTATCCGGCTGAATGCAGATTGTTGCATCTGATGTTAAAATTTTTGCAGTTTTTGAATTATGGATATTGTCAAGGGCGACAGGCTCATTGCTGAAATACATTTCCCAGTTTTCCTTGAAATCCGATAACTTCTCGTCTGGAACTCCGCAATATCCAAAAATCTGTTCCATTTCGTCACATGACACGGTTATCATCTCCGGGCTATCTTTCTTCTGTTCTCTTACTTCCTGTAATGATTCAATCAGACTTTCCGTTAAATTGAATGTTGTATTTCCTTCGAAATTGTCCATGATAAAATCTGAAAAGACATTGATCTCATTGCCGGGTATACGTGGAATTGGTGTGCCAAGAACATTTTCGATGAAGTCTTGATGAATATTCTTTATGTTTTTGTTGAAATACAAGGTTCCATGAATATCAGTGCTTCTGTCATTAAATACCGGGAATAAGAATCCTGTTTCTGGTCTTGACACTACCCAATCACGAATACGGTCTTTGATGTTATTTTCAGCCACATCATAGCTAAGACCTGCCTTTGAAAGATTCACCGGGCAAATGCTGCACAGAATGTGTTCATAAATTTCTTCTGATGCATCGTGCATTTCGGTTCCATCAGAAGCTTTTCCGGGAATGTCATATACTGCATGAATGAGAACTATGTAGTAATTTTCGTTATAATCGTAATTTTCAATCACTTTGTCGTAGAACTCGTCCAAAAGCTCATCATCTTTAAGTTTACTTGCTCTGATTCGCATAAGAAATTCCTGTGTTCCGCCTTCTTTTTCCTGTACTAATGGAAAATCAAGGTTCATAAGGTTTTTTCCAAGTCTGCCAGACATGGTTTTCTTGAAAATGTCAAAATACTTAAACATTTCTTCCTCTGGAAGAGACAGGAATGCTTCTTTAATTTTAGTTTTCTTATTCTTTTCTGCATCCACATAACAGCCACAAATACGTGTAATGGAACAATTTGCTGGTGTAAACTGTTTCTTGATCTCTGCGATTTCTTTCTTATTCATGATTAATCCTCCGCTCCAAATATTTTTCTTAAATTGTTCTGGTAATTCTTCACTGTTTGTTCGATAGTGTTATAAGTTGGTCTTAATCTGCATCTTTCTTTGTAACCATCGCATCTTGTTCCAAAAAGAATGGCATTTCGACATATTCCATCTTGACTAGCGCAACATTTATTCATTCTTTTCCATCCTTTCTACTTCTCTCGCCTGTTTCTTCTCAATCCACCTATTAATTTTCTCATCGGAAATCATATACATTTGCTTTAGCATTTCGATGCAGATCAACACATCTGCAATTTCTTCTATCATGTTATCACGGTCTATTTTTCCACGTTTTTCCTTACTGATTGCTTGTATAAGCTCTGCGCATTCTTCCATGCAAACCGTGTTTGATTATTTCTGCCGTAGCGCAAAATACTTTCTGCGATAACACCTTTATTAATCTTTATCCCTGTGATTAATCCGGCAAGAGCCTTTGCTCCAGAATCACACGCCCATGCTTCTTTGAGATAGTTCTTCTGCCATTCATCTTTGATTTCTGAATCTCCCAAGAAACATAAATGCTGGTCTCTCATATCGGATAATATATCTTTTGCTTCTTTAACGTCCACTTTTTTTCACCTTCCATTACATAATTTTCCACAAATAATACATTTGTACACCCATCCTCTTCTGTGGTGATGGTATTTAATCCATTGATGTCTATGCATTCTTTATCTCATCCAACTTCTTCTCGGCTTCTTCACGGGTAAGGAATACGGTTTTGCCAAGTTTGTTTACTGAAAATCCGTCCAAGTTGGGATAGATTCCACTATTTAACATCCAACTAAAATAGGTTCCGTGCATATTAACTGAAACCATCGTGATTCTCAATTCTGAAACAAAATTTCTTGTTGGAACATATACCGTATCTCCGACTTTACACGGTAATCTCACAAGCAAGCCCTGTTCTTCTAAGTCTTCATAAGTGGCGAGTTTTTTAATCATATTCTTTACTGTTTTGCAATTTCCTGCACCCTGTGAGCAATTATCGCAATATGAACTGCACATAATGCTTCGGCGTTCGTTATATGTGATTCTTGAAAAATCTCTTTTTGTTAATCTCTCCATCTACTTCACCTCTTGAAATCTTTTCATAAATAGAATTTTCCACGATTCGTCTACTTCCACAAAATTTTCTTTTTCATATTCCTTGATCATGTTTTCAAGTTTTAAAATTTCGTCTTTAAAAAAATCGTTATATCGTTCTAAAATCTTGTCTTTTTTAAATTTTCTGCAATACTGCTCATGCGATCTTGTCTTGGTTTTCATGGTGTATCCACATACTCCTGTAGTAGATGCTAACTTCAAAACTCTTTTCGCATATTCGTAATTGCCTTTATTTACCCTTACTGGCAAATCCCAGACTAAAAAAAAAGCACACTCGCAACACTTTACTTTCTTGCTCATCTACTTCACCTCTTCCATCTGACTTTCTACAGTATCTGCAAGTAGCTTCAAGGACTGAATAAATGAGTCCGTCAATGCTGTTCTGTCTGGATATTTAGTGAATACTCTGACAAGTTTTATTGCATCCTTGAGTTTTTCTTCATCTTCGACGATTTCGGACGCTTCATACAATGTCTTTTCGACATTTTTGTAAGTAACGATCTTACCGTCGTAAAAATTCAATATGTTTGGAAATGGAATTTCGATAGGGTTTAAATGGTTTCCTCTCTCCCATGTGAATCCCTGAAACTTTGCTATTTTCAGAATACTCAAATATTCTTCCTGTGTCTTTACAAACACGCTTTTTCCTGTTAAATTAATCATCAGAATTTCCTCCTGTAATCTCATCAATACACTGATTCCAGCCCTCCGCAAAGCCAGCATCAGACGTATTGGCTGGATAATCTCCATTGTCTTTTTTCGGCAAGTCCATAAGCGGGCACCAATCTGGCTTTGAGCTTAAGTCTTCGATATATCTACAATTTATTTTACAAAAAGAATGGAATATTCCACCGTGTAAAACACATGATTCACAATCTTCTGGTGTTTCCATCACTAATACTGACTTACTCATCTTCTCTTACCTCTTTTCTGCAAGAATGCTCCATATTGTGAAAGACTAATGATAGTATCTTTTTCTCTTGTAGCCAGTCCATACCCAAGTCTTCCATTTTTTTATTTTCCTCTTTCGTAAACATGGTTGAAATGTCCTTGCCTTTACTCATCTGATTCCTCCTGTAATAATTCTGGGTTGTCAAACACGTTTCCGGCAGTTTCAATCTTTCTGTGCCAATATCCAAGTTCTTTTCTGTAAAATGTCTCTTCTGGAAAATCAACATAAAATCCAAAATTATAGCTTCCGTAATCAAAACTCGAACAATACATTCCAAATTTTACCGGGGCATATTCTCCGTTATGATTAACAATATCGTTCTCCCAAATTTTCTTCCCGTTCTTGTCGGTCAGACCTGTGAACTGACAGAGGGTTTCTATATCAATTATATTGGTATATACTGTAAACAGATCTGAATCCTTCCGATAAAAAATAATGTCCTTCCCCCCTATGTGATATTGATCTCTTAGGTAATATCCCTCAACCCATTTTCCATCATAAACGCTCTTTGCCTTGAAAAGAATTTCTCTCATATCACACCTCCTTCGGTTTTTCGCACCGCTCAAACTCGATCACCCAGACCCACGGGTTCGCATTCCAGCCGTAGCGATCAAGGTCTGATTTCTTAATGGTGGAATCCCAAATTTTAGCGAATCTTTCTATCGCTGTACGCCACATTTTTTCTTCCCAACCAACGTTTTTTCCATTCTTCCAATTTGCTCCCTCTGCTTTTGCACCATCTTCTGTGATATTCTGTAACCGATCCACGCTCACATTCGTAACCTTCAGCCAGATACGAGCAGCTTTTTTCGGCATGTGGATTGATGGTTTCCACGGCTCTTCTGCGTCTTCAGAATTTGCAATGCTAGCCTTATATCCATAGTGTTCTTCCAGATGGCACCCTTCACCTTTTCCAACCCGCTTTGTATATCTGTGCCAAGTCTCACGAACATACAGGATATCTTCCGGCTGATATGGCGATCTTCTTTCCGGCTCCAACGGATAACCACATCTTGCACAGTATACGTTCTCTGCCAGGTTATCATATATGTATTCGTTGTGAACATATTTGCAATTCGGGCACTCTTCCCATTGCGGTTTTACAATTCTTCTGGTACAGCTTTTTCTTCCGTCCAGAATTGCTCGAACCATTTGGGTGTTGAATAAAATCGGTTTAGTTGCCATCTACTCCACCGCCTTTCACAATTTCTATCGCCCTGCTCAGTCCAGCATTGTATCCTTGATGCACATCAGATAAAATACATTCCGATTCAATGAATTTATCTCTTTTCAACTCACCAACAACCTTGTCCACATCAAAAGCTGTCGGCTGCTCGTCCACAATATGTATATATCTGTCTATAATCTTCTGTATTGGTTCTCCTAAGATATTTTGAAGCAGTATATCTTTTTTTAATTTATCTGTGTCGATTAACCGCATTCCTCATCCCTCCTTATACGGCTTTGGAAGTGGCATCCAGGCCATAATATCAATCCAATCATAACCGCCGTCGAGATAATATCCATTGGAATTAATGAAGCACGTATCTTGCCATGTTGTTTCTCCGTTAGTAACCAATATTTCTTGTCCATCATCTGGCATTTTGCAGTCAAGCATATACTGTATATCATTTGATATGGATTCTTCTGCACGTTCTTTTTCTGATATCTGATGATATTTTACTGGAATCCAACCGTTTTCTTTCTCGTCCTGTTCCAGATCGTCCAGAAGACTATTTACGATATCCAGTGCACTCCCTGGAAACCCATGCTTATACTGCGATTTCTTTTCTATCTCAGCTTTGTATTGCTCTAATCTGTTTCGTACTCTGCTCATACTTCCACCTCACTATCCTCTGGCATCTGGAATGTCATTCCTTTTTTGAG
>ERZ791809.247-NODE-247-length-44295-cov-5.289512_pt1 | contig 44295 bp, 49 predicted proteins | sample MGYA00509946_ERZ791809 | MGnify/ENA primary metagenome ERZ791809 (study PRJEB30046, sample SAMN00791993) | human gut metagenome | study: EMG produced TPA metagenomics assembly of the A metagenome-wide association study of gut microbiota in type 2...
TAAAAAATCAATAAATGACACGTTAAAAGTGCCAGTAATGACTTTTCTCATTGCTGGTGCTTTTTTCTTTGCCCACAGGAAAGGAATCGGCAAGGGAATGTATGTGTTCCGAAAAATGATAAAGAAATGAAGAATCGGATCCGCAGGCGAAGGGCGGCTTGCGGCAAAAGAAAACCTCTGCTCAAAATGGGCAGAGGGAATCTTTTGATTTTAAGCAATAATATCGTATTTCAGGATTAAGCCACGCTTCTGCCGGTCGTCAAGGTCAGCAATAGCGGCATCAATGCTGGGAAATAAGCAAGGACAGATATGGCCTTTGCTAAGATTCACGAAGCTGTACATGTTTGTTCCCTTGTGGGGGAGCAGAAGTACGTCCAGTGTTTCGTTGCGCTTGAAAATGTAGAAATGCATAGAGAAGAGCCTCCTTTACTTGGTTTCGTTGATGGTAAGCAGCTCTTCGACCGTCTTTTTCTGCCGGCGAAGAAAGCCGAGATAGAAACCGTCAGAAACGGAAAATGCAATGAATGCTGCGTGCAGCAGAAGGGCTCCGATATGTATGAGAAGAGCTATAATCTCTGAGATGTTTATATCTTTTGATGTGTAAAAGGCATAGGCGGGATTGGTGAGAAGCAGATAAAAGTCCCATAAGATAACCGCACTAACCGGAATCAGGGCGAACGATAAGACAATCCAAAAGCGGGTGTCTTTCTTAAGGGCCTCATATAAATGCAGAATATCGGCGTGCTTGGTTTCCAATTCCTCGCGCGAAAAGCGGGAATAGTAATCCAAGTCACATAGTTTCTGGTGCTTGATGAATTCGGCTGCGCCGTTTTCATCGGACTTTGATGGTATATTGCTGGGCATAGGCGATAACTCCTGTAATTGGGGTAGTTCTTGGTAAAAAGAAAAGGAAGACCCTAAAGAGCCTTCCTTATCGAAAGTGTCGGTAATGAAATCCTCATTACCGGCACTTTTTTATTTGTCCGCAGTAAAAATAGGCCTCAAATAAGGAGGAAAAAAGGTGTGAAAAATGAAAAATGATCTATCTCCCATATGTGCGTTTTGAGCAGGAAGAAGGAGAAGCAGAGGGCAGCGGCTGGCACTTTACGCAGTATAATGCCGAAACTGGAGAAGGTAAAGGCTGGCACGGAACAGAGTTCATGCCGGATTGCTTCTTTGAAACGAACTGCGAGTGCGGCGAACCGGAAACAAAGTTCTTTGACGTGCATATCAATGAGCCGATCGAGCAGTGGAGTTGGCCGGAACCGCCGGATGACGATGCGTTCACGAACTACGATGCGTGTTCCAACACAACGCGGGTTTCGCTGTCAAGTGCCTTCAAGTGCTCGGCGAGAGAGGCCAATCCTCCCGCGTTGCGGACAACATCCAACGGCAGCTGAACAACCTCGCCCAAAGAACGAAGCGCTGCAGCCGTGCTCTTTCTGCTTGGAACATCAATACCCACTGTGTTCATAGAAACACTCCTGTTTGGAATTTGCAATGGACAACGCCCTCTTTACCCATTGCCGATTCTATCTGTTTGCTTACATGAATGCGCTGGCTCTACCTGCACAAATCGAACACTGCTTTAATCTGCACACGGCGCGGAAAAAGGTTTAGTGGCCTACGGGCAAACCTTGGTGTCTCCCTCTTGTGCCCGTGCAGGGCAGGCAAGAGCGTTATCGCTTTTCAAGCGATAACGCTCCGGATAGCGGCATTCAGCAAACCGCGTTATCTCGTCGCAAATCTTGACAAAATCCTTAAAAACCGATACAATATAAAGGTTAAAAAGGACTTTCGGCTCCTGCTCTGACGGCGGGAGCCTTTTTGGAGGAAAACCATATGCAACTCACATTATGCTGCCCGACCCTGTTCGGGCTGGAGGGCATCGTCGCGGACGAACTGCGCTTCGGCGGCAGGCTGACCGATGTTCACGCGGAAAACGGCCGCGTGCTGTTCACCGGTGACGAGAACACGCTCGCATGGGCGAACCTGAACCTGCGGTGCGCCGAGCGCGTGCTCATCCGCATCGGCACATTCAAAGCTAAAACGTTCGACCAGCTGTTCGAGGGAGTAAAAGCACTCCCGTGGGAGCAGTTCATTCCGGCGGACGGCGCATTTCCGGTCAAGGGTCACAGTCTGGACTCCGCGCTGCACTCGATTCCGGACTGCCAGAAGATCATCAAAAAGGCAGTCGTATCGCGTCTGGGCGCGAAGTACGGTCAGACCTGGTTTGATGAGATTGGTGAAAAGTATCAGATTCAGTTCGCCATCATGCACGATGTGGCTGAGCTGTACCTCGATACCTCGGGTGCCGGTCTGCACAAGCGCGGCTACCGCGCCAACAGCAATGCGGCGCCGCTTCGTGAGACACTGGCGGCGGCTATGGTCAAGCTGGCGCGCTGGCGCGGGCGCGATCCGTTCCTCGACCCGTTCTGCGGCTCGGGCACGATCGCGATTGAGGCGGCCATGATCGCGCAGCGCCGTGCCCCCGGTCTGCTGCGCCGCTTTGACGCGGAAAAGTGGAGCTGCTTTGACAAGTCGGTCTGGCAGCAGGCGCGCGAGAGTGCGCTTGACCTTGCCCAGCCGGACGCAAAATTCGATATCGTCGGCAGCGACATCGACCCGGACTGCGTGCAGCTGTCCATCGAGAACGCGCGCAAGGCCGGTGTAGCGAACACGGTGTTCTTCGAGCGCGCGGACGCAGTAAAGCGCGATTACAGCGGTGCAGGCGTACTGTTTGCCAATCCGCCGTACGGTGAGCGTCTGCTGGATTTGCAGCAGGCGGAAAAGCTGTACGCCGACCTCGGCAGAGCGACGAAAAACAGCCCGATGAAGCAGTATCTGCTCAGTTCGGACCCGCTGTTCGAGCGTTGCTACGGCCGCAAGGCGGATAAGCGCCGCAAGCTGTATAACGGCATGATCAAGTGCGAGCTGCATATGTATTTTAAAGACCCGTCTGCATCAAACAGGGGAGAGAATAAGCACTCCGACCGACCGTCTGCTAAACGGCCGGCAAAACGCTGAGCGCTATAGGGCACTGTTCATAATTTGTTTAGAAAATTTTTGTGAAAATTCCGGATTACCCCCTTGCATATTGCGGCTCCTTGGTGTAAGATAATACTCGAAGTTAGCACTCGGGTAATTTGAGTGCTAACCCCCAACATTGTAAAATCTTATTTTTCATAGGAGGAATCCATTATGAAGCTCAAGCCCCTTTGCGACCGCGTAGTTATCAAGATGGTCGAGGCGGAGGAGACCACCGCAAGCGGCATTATTCTTACCGCATCCGCACAGGAGAAGCCCCAGGTTGCTGAAATCATCGAAGTAGGCCCGGGCGGCGTTGTTGACGGCAAGGAAATCAAGATGGAAGTTCAGAAGGGCCAGAAGGTCATCACCGGCAAGTACACCGGTACTGAGGTTAAGCTGGACGGCGAGAAGTATATCATCGTTCGTCAGAGCGACATTCTGGCAATCGTAGAGTAATTTTCAGGAGGTAATTCATCATGGCTAAGCAGCTTATTTACGGCGAGGACGCGCGCAAGGCTCTGCAGCGCGGTATTGATCAGCTCGCTGATACCGTTAAGGTAACCATCGGTCCGAAGGGCCGCAACGTTGTACTGGATAAGAAGTACGGCGGTCCGCTGATCACCAACGACGGTGTTACTATCGCCAAGGAGATCGAGCTGGACGACGCTTTCGAGAACATGGGCGCACAGCTCGTTAAGGAAGTTGCCACCAAGACAAACGACATCGCAGGCGACGGTACCACCACCGCTACCGTTCTGGCACAGGCTTTCGTTCGCGAGGGTCTGAAGAACGTAGCTGCAGGTGCAAACCCGATGGTAATGCGCCGCGGTATCTCCAAGGCAGTCAAGGCTGCTGTTGCAGCAATCGCTGAGAACTCCAAGAAGGTTGACGGCACGGGCGACATCGCTCGTGTAGGCGCTATCTCCTCCAGCTCCGACGAGATCGGCACCCTGATCGCAGAGGCTATGGAGAAGGTTTCCACCGACGGCGTTATCACCGTTGAGGAGTCCAAGACCGCTGAGACCTACTCTGAGGTTGTTGAGGGCATGCAGTTCGACCGCGGTTATATCACCCCGTATATGTGCACCGACACCGAGAAGATGGAAGCAAACCTGGATGATGCTCTGGTGCTGATCACCGATAAGAAGCTGTCCAACATTCAGGAGCTGCTGCCGATCCTCGAGCAGGTTGTTAAGGCCGGCAAGAAGCTGCTGCTCATCGCTGAGGACGTTGAGGGCGAGGCTCTGTCCACCCTGATCGTAAACCGTCTGCGCGGCACCTTCACCTGCGTAGCTGTTAAGGCTCCGGGCTTTGGCGATCGCCGCAAGGATATGCTGCGCGACATCGCGATCCTGACCGGCGGTACCGTAATCTCCGAGGAGGTTGGTATCGAGCTCAAGGACGCTACCATGGATATGCTGGGTTCTGCCCGTCAGATCAAGGTAACCAAGGAGAATACCACCATCGTTGACGGTGCAGGCGACAAGCAGGCTATCGCAAACCGCGTTGCTGAGATCCGCGGCGCAATCGAGCGCACCACCTCTGACTTCGACCGTGAGAAGCTGCAGGAGCGTCTGGCTAAGCTGGCCGGCGGCGTAGCAGTTATCAAGGTTGGCGCTGCAACCGAGACCGAGATGAAGGAGCAGAAGCTCCGCATCGAGGATGCACTGAACGCAACCCGCGCAGCTGTTGAGGAAGGCATCGTAGCAGGCGGCGGTGTAGCTTATGTAAACGCTATCGCAGCGGTTGAGGCTCTGGCTGCAGAGGCAACCGGCGATGAGAAGACCGGTATGCAGATCGTTGCACGCGGTCTGGAAGCACCGATGAAGCAGATCGCTGCCAATGCAGGCATCGAGGGCGCAATCGTTGTTGATAAGGTTAAGCACGCTGACAAGGTTGGCTACGGCTTTGACGCTGCAACCGAGACCTACGGCGACATGATCGCAAACGGCATCGTTGACCCGACCAAGGTAAACCGTTCCGCACTGCAGAATGCAGCATCCGTTGCTTCGATGGTTCTGACTACCGAGAGCCTGGTTGCTGATAAGAAGGAGCCGGTTCCGGCTGCTCCGGCTGCTCCGGATATGGGCGGCGGCATGTACTAAGAAGTACCCCAAAACGCTGAAAACACTGGGGATTTCAAGGGTTAAAAGGAAAACTTGTGATAATCGTCAGTGGAAAAGCATCAGATATGTATGAGGCCGACGCCTGCAAAATGCAGGCGTCGGTCTTTTTCCGTTGTCGAAAAATTCAGATGCAAATGTGCTTAATGGATTACTTCAAGAGGCTTGAGACTTACCCGGAAATGAAAACAGAGCGCTTCACAGCAGTGAAACGCTCTGTTTTGGTATGAGTATCATCGGATTTGCGTGCGCCGGAGCTTTATGCAGCCATTGCTCAGAAATCCGGATGAGTAGTTCCGCGGCAGCCGGAGATTATTCGTACAGCGGGAACTTCTCGGTGAGTGCCAGAACGCGTGCGGAAATCTCGTCCTTCTTCTCATCGTAGTGGTAGATGCAATCTGCGATGCAGTCCGCGATGATCTTCATCTCTTCCACGCCCATGCCGCGAGTCGTAGCGGCCGGGGTGCCCAGACGAACGCCGGAGGTGATGAACGGGCTGCGCTTCTCGCCCGGAACGGTGTTCTTGTTGGCGGTGATGTGAACCGAATCCAGACGCGCCTCCAGATCCTTGCCGGTGCACTCCTCGTCGGTCAGATCAACGAGCAGCAGGTGATTGTCGGTGCCGCCGGAAACCAGCTTGACACCACGTGCCTGCAGCTGTGCAGCCATAGCCTTGGCGTTCTCGACGATCTTGCGTGCGTACTCCTTGAACTCCGGCTGCAGTGCCTCACCGAAGCAAACCGCCTTGGACGCGATAACATGCTCAAGCGGGCCGCCTTGGGTGCCCGGGAATACAGCGGAGTTAATACGCTTTGCCAGAACTGCGTTGTTGGTCAGGATCAGGCCGCCGCGCGGACCGCGAAGCGTCTTGTGGGTGGTGGTGGTAACAACGTCAGCATACGGCATCGGGTTCTGGTGCTGACCGCCGGCAACCAGACCGGCAATGTGCGCCATATCGACCATCAGGTAAGCGCCGTAGCCATGTGCGATCTCGGCCATTTTCTCGAAGTCGATGGCACGCGGATACGCGGATGCACCTGCAACGATCAGCTTCGGGCGATGCTTCTTGACAGCCTTCTCAAGCTCAGCGTAGTCGATGAAGCCATCCTCGTTTACGCCGTAGGAAACAAAGTGGTAGTTCTTGCCGGACTGGTTGACCGGAGAGCCGTGGCTCAGGTGACCGCCCTGAGACAGATCCATACCCATAACGGTATCGCCCAGATCGAGCAGAGCGAAGTAAACCGCAAGGTTGGCCTGTGCACCGGAGTGCGGCTGAACATTCGCATACTTTGCACCGAACAGCTCACATGCGCGCTCGATTGCGATGCGCTCTACCTTGTCAACAAATTCACAGCCGCCGTAGTAGCGCTTGCCGGGAAGACCCTCAGCGTACTTATTGGTCAGCACGCTGCCCATAGCAGCCATAACGCCGGGAGAAACGATATTTTCGCTGGCGATCAGCTCGATATTCTGGCGCTGACGGTGCAGCTCCTCGTTCATCGCACTGCCCAGCTCGGGGTCGATCGACTGGATCATACCGATGGAATCCATCATTTCTTTGTACATTTGAACTACCTCCAAGCTTTAGTAGTATAAAGTTCTCTTTGACTATACCATTGCCCTCCTAAAAAAGCAAGTCGATTTTACGAAAAATATAACCAAAAATGAAGGATTGTAAAAAGCCTCCTGCAAAAATAAAAAAGGCAGGTTACCCTGCCTTTGCTCAGATGTTCTGATAGAACAGTCCGTCCCTCGTGCAGTACCACAGCAGCATACCATGCCGAATATAGGGCAGACGCACGTCTAATCCCCATTCCGGGTACTGCTTTTTGACGATCATCGTGTCTCCGGCGAGAAATGCAACGAACGAGATATAGTGCTCGCGGTGCATTTCATGCGGTGCGGTGATATACCATTCGCCGTCGCTGTGCTCAATTTGCAGTGCATTTTCCTCGTCTGGTTTGTGCATAACGAGGTTGGTCAATTTTGCACCGCAGCAGGTCACATCTGCGTCATCGGTCGAGAACAGCAGGTTGCCGCAGGCCGGACAGCGGTAAAACCGCATTTTCTTCATATTGCCGTTAGTCATATCGTTTTCCTCCAGATCGCCTCTCAGCAGGGCTTCGGTGTCCACGCCGAGGGCCTGTGATAACAATGGGAGGAGCGAGATATCGGGAGCACCGCCGCCGCGCTCCCATTTGGATACAGCCTTGTCGCTGACGCCAAGCTGTTCAGCCAGCGTAAGCTGTGTCAGTCCCAGTTTTGTCCGTATTGTACGGATTAGTCTGCCGGTTTTTACCTGATCCATTCGGATCACCTCCCTTGCGTTCTATTATACGGAAAACGGAGGAGAATACAATGAACGCTCCGTAGAGTTGCGGAAAATTGAGAATGGAGAATTAACGTAAGAGTGAATCTGCGGCAGCCTGCGCGAAAAGCAGGCGCAAAGCAAGCATAAGGCGAAAGCCGCGGCTCCTTTATGCGGTATTGCCATAAAAATCCCGCGTGAAATTCAACGCGGGATTTGCTGTCTTATCGGAAGACAGACTGCGGAAACGCTTCCGGATCGGCTGCCTTTGCGGCGGCATCGTCGAGGCGGACCTCGCCGCTGCGGACGAGTTCACCGAGCGAATCGTCCATCAGCATCATGCCCTGATTGCGGCTGGTCTGCATGGTGCTGATCAGCTGATACGATTTGTTCTGGCGGATCAGGTTGCGCACGGCAGAAGTGCCGGTCAGAATCTCAAATGCGGCTACGCGGCCACCCATGGTGCGCGGTACGAGCGTCTGGCAGACAATGCACTCGAGCACCTCGGCAAGCTGAATGCGAATCTGCTCCTGCTGCTCCGGCGGGAATACGTCCACGATACGGTCGATCGTACCGGCAGCTCCCTTGGTGTGCAGTGTGCCGAATACAAGGTGACCGGTCTCGGCAGCCGTGATAGCGGTCGAAATGGTCTCCAGATCGCGCATCTCACCGACGAGAATAACGTCCGGGTCCTGCCGCAGAGCTGCTCGCAGGCCGCTTGCGAAGCTGTCCGTATCCGCACCGATTTCACGCTGGTTGATCATTGAGCGAATGCGCGGGTGTACATACTCGATCGGGTTTTCAAGCGTGATGATATGGCGTGCCGCGGTGCGGTTGACGTGGTCGATCAGTGCCGCCAGCGTGGAACTTTTACCGGAGCCGGTCGGTCCGGTCACGATAACCAGTCCGCGCGGCTTTTCGGCCTGCTGTACAATGATATCCGGCAGGCGAAGCTGTTCCGCAGTCGGGATTTCCATCGGCAGCAGACGCAGCGCCAGCGCCGTGTGGTGCTGCTGGCGAAACAGATTGCAGCGCATACGCACGGAATCGGCAAACGTCACCGCAAAGTCGGACTCGCCGATGGTTTTCAGCTCGTGCAGCTGATGCTCATCCGCAAGCTGCTGTGCCGCATCCTGTACATCCTGCTCGGTCAGAGGTACGTCACCGTGGGTACGCAGCTCACCGTCGATACGCAGCATCGGCGGGAGACCAACGGTTAAATGCACATCGGAGGTGTTTTTCTCCTTGGCGTAAAAAATCAGAGTTTGTAAATCGTACAAGGCGTGTCTCTCTCCTTGGTGTCCCAAAGCAGGGGACAGAGTTTATATGGGTATTGTACCGCAAATTGCCTGCTGATGCAAGTAAGGATAAACGAAAACGGCTTCGGAAAACCGAAGCCGTTGAGACCGTTGGAACACTTTGTTCTTCTTTTTGTGTTCGCGTGTTATTTCGGCGGGTCGTTTCCTTTGTTTGAACTGCAGTGTGCTATGACTTCGTTCAGATAGACCGACATGCCTGTACACAGGACACCCTGTACCACACCTTCAAACAGAGCGGCTGCCCAGTTGCCGTAGCTGGCATAGCGCGATGCGACTGACAGACAAGCCAGTCCGATCCCGCAGAACGTGAGTGCCAGAGGGATAAATTGATTGGGAAACCGCTGTATTGCTTTGAGTCCGCGTCCGATGCAGTACAAAACCGCTACCAGAACCGCGAAATCCGCCTTGATATACTGCGTTAGTTCTTCCATGGGTTCACCTCCCTCTGTATCAGCTTATGCGGAACGAGAACGATGTTTGCCAGGCATATTGTAGGGCGGTATGACCTCATGCCGCCATTCGCAACGATCTGCATATACTTACAGGCGGCGGGCCGGGGTCAGTCCGCCCTGCATGATACGTTTATCGCTATCTACTCCTCACTCTCTGCAAGCTGGGCTTGCAGATTTTAGTTTGCTGCTGTATAATACAATAGATTAGGAATGTTCATCGCCAAATAAAAGGCTGGAAAATATGGGAGATACGAAGATGAATACTGCTTCTATTCTGGGCGTGCAATTTCACGCTGTTACCAAGCAGCAGGCTGTTGAGCTTGCAATGAGCAAGATCCGTTCCCGGCAGAAGGGCTACGTTGTTACCCCGAATCCGGAGATCGTCGATCTCTGCCGCCATGACGAAAAATTCATGGGCGTTGTCAACCATGCGACGCTTGTCCTGCCGGACGGCATTGGCATCATCTATGCTGCGAAGATCCTCGGTGAAAAGCTGCAGGGCAAGGTGGCCGGCATTGAATTTGCCGAGAGCCTTGTTGCCGCGATGGCCAAGGAGAACATGCGCCTGTATCTGCTGGGTGCGAAGCCCGGTGTTGCCGAAAAAGCAGGTGCGAACCTGTGTGCAAAGTATCCGGGACTGGTGCTCGCCGGCACGCATGACGGCTATTTCTCCGATCCGCAGGAGGTTGTTGACAGCATCAACGCCGCAGGCGGTGCGGATGTTGTGTTCGTCTGTCTGGGTGCGCCCAAGCAGGAGAAATTTATCGCGGACAACATGGACGATATCCACAGTACACTGTTCTGCGGTCTCGGCGGCTCGCTGGATGTGTTTGCAGGCGTTGCCAAGCGCGCGCCGGATATTTTCATCAAGCTGGGTCTGGAGTGGTTTTACCGTCTGCTCAAGCAGCCCAGCCGTATCGGCCGTATGATGAAGCTGCCGAAATTTCTGCTCATCGTTATCAAGGAGCGGCTGTTTGGCAGAAAGGGGAAGTGACAAGAATGAAAGTAAAACTGCTTGCTTACACGCCGGACCCGGAAAAGCTGGTCGCGGCTGCAGCAAAGAACTGCTATTCCTCCACGGACGTTGACAGCGTGCTGGATGGTCTGACCGAGGAAAAGACCGAGAGCTTTGTCAACATGCTTTCCGAGATCGGCCACGAAAGCCCGATCGAGCATGTGTCGTTCACCTTTGCAATTGAGGGTGTATCGCGTTCTCTGCTGGCGCAGATCACGCGCCATCGCATTGCATCGTTCTCGGTGCAGAGCCAGCGCTATGTGCGTGAAAAGGGCTTCGAGTATGTTGTTCCGCCGGAGATTGATAAAATTCCGGCTGCCCGGGCAAAATTCATTCAGGCGATGGAGGACGACCAGCGTACCTACGAGGAATTGACGGCCGTGCTGATGGAAGGCTACCTCAAGGAGCTGCTCGAGCAGGGCGTTCCGGAGAAGACCGCCCGCAGCAAGGCTGAAAAGCACGCCATCGAGGACGCACGCTACGTTCTGCCGAACGCCTGCGCGACCCGCATCGTCATGACGGCGAACGCCCGCAGCCTCAAGAACTTTTTCCGCCTGCGCTGCTGCAATCGCGCTCAGTGGGAGATCCGTGCGCTTGCCGAGGAGATGTACAAGCTGGTATACGCTGTTGCGCCGACGCTGTTTGGTCACTGCGGACCGGCCTGCGTGGACGGTGTCTGCACAGAGGGCAAAATGTCCTGCGGCAAGGCTGCAGAGGTGCGCGCGCACTATCAGACGCTGCGCGAGGGCAAGTAACCCTCAAATCAATCTTGCGAAAGGAATTATATGTTACCGTTTAGAGAAATTACTTTAGAGGATAAACCAATGGTCGAGCACTGCGGCTCGCATTACAACTATCATCTGTGTGAGCGCTGCTTTGTTGATCTTTTCATGTGGCGCAGCCACTACAATACGCAGATCTGCTTCAAAGACGGCTTTATGCTGGTGAAAATGTCTCCGCTGGACGGCGGACACGACTGCTATCTTGCGCCTGTCGGTCAGGGCGACCTCGGCGCTGCGCTGGATGCGCTCGAGCAGGATGCCGCTGAACGCGGTCTTCCGTTCGTCATCGTCTCGGTCGCTGAGCCGATGATTGAGCGTATCGAAGCCGTTCGTCCGGGCAAGTTCACGTTCTCGCATGACAGCGAGGACGGTGACGATTATATCTACCTCGCGGAAAAGCTGCGCACGCTGTCCGGCAAAAAGCTGCAGAGCAAGCGCAACCTCGTCAACCGCTTCAAGACTGCCTATGAGGGGCGGTGGAGCTACGAGGACATGACCCGGGATAACATCAAGGACGCATTCGCGTTCCACATCCACTGGTGCAACCTGAACGGCTGTGCACGCGAGCGCGATTTTGAGGGCGAGACCTGCGCGATCGTGCAGGCGCTCCACAACTTCGACTACCTGAATCTGCGCGGCGGACTGCTTCGCTTGGACGGCGAGGTTATCGCGTTCACATTCGGCTGCAAGGCTACGCCGGATATGTACGTTGTGCAGATCGAAAAGGCCGACCACACGATTCAGGGCGCGTACCAGATGATCAACCAGCAGTTCGTACAGCGCAACTGCAATGATGTGGAATACGTCAACCGCGAGGAGGATCTGGGACTCGAGGGTCTGCGCAAGGCGAAGAAGTCCTATTATCCGGTGATGCGCGGCGTGAAGTATATGGCTGTACCTAAGGAGTAATCAGAAATGATGCGATTTGCAGAAAAGGGCGATTTTCCTGCCGTTCGTGCCCTTTGGGAAACCTGTTTTCCGGATGAGGGCGGCTTCAACGACTATTTCTTCGCGCACTTTTATAAAGAGAAATATACGCTGCTGTATCTCGAGGGTGAAACGCTCGTGGCGATGGCGCAGATGCTCCCGTACCGCATGACGGTGGGGGGCCTCTCCCGCGAGGTGACGTATATCTACGGTGCGTGTACCGACCCGGCGCACCGCCGCAAGGGGTATATGGCGCGGCTGCTCGAGCGCTCGTTCGAGCTGGACAGGGAAGCGGGGCGCATTGCGTCCGTGCTCATTCCGGCAGAAAAGTGGCTGTTTGATTTTTACAAACCGTTCGGCTACGAGCCGTTCTTCCATATTTCCCGCCGGGAGATTACCTGCACGGCAGGGGAGCGCGAAGCACCTCGACGGCTGACCTCGGCGGATGTGCCTGCACTGGCGGCGCTGTATGACAAGCTGGTGCCGAAATGCCGCATCGAGCGGGACACAGCGTACTGGAACGCGCAGCTTGCGCTGTTCGACACGCTCGGCGCGGGCGTGTATGGCTGGTTCGAGGATGAAACGCTCACCGGCTATGCGTTCTGCTGGGAGGACAATGCGCAGGAGCTGCTCGGCGCAGATGACGCGCAGCTGCAGGGGCTGCTGGACGTACTGCGGCGCGATATGCTCGCCGTTACGGAAACCGGCAGCGAAATAGCACTCGGTGTATGCAAATGGCATGAGAAAGCGGATGAAACCGCTGGATATATGAATTTAATGCTCAACTGAAAGGTGTGACAAACATGGTATATGTATTACTGGCAGAGGGCTTCGAGGAAGTCGAGGCGTTGACTCCGGTCGATCTTCTGCGCCGCGCAGGCGTGGAGACCAGGCTGGTCGGTGTGACCGGTGCAACCGTGTGCGGTGCACGCGGCATCAATGTCGTAACCGACCTGTCCATGGACGAGCTTGACCTTGCAAAGGCCGATATGCTCGTTCTGCCGGGCGGCATGCCGGGCACGACCAATCTGTACGCGGACAAGCGCGTTACCGATGCGGTTCGCACGATGGCAGATGCAGGCAAGTACGTTGCGGCAATCTGCGCGGCTCCGTCCATCATTCTGGGCGGCATGGGTCTGCTCGAGGGCAAGAAAGCCACTTGCTATCCGGGCATGGAGGACGGCATGAAGGGTTCGACCCCGGAAAAGAAAAACGCCGTCACCGACGGGAAGATCATCACCGGCTGCGGTGTAGGCGGCGCACTGGATTTCGCGTGCGAGCTGATTACCGCGCTGTGCGGCAAGGCCAAGGCGGACGAGATCGCAGAGTCGGTCGTACATCATGTGTACGGATAAGAAAACGCTGCGGGGGCGCTATCTTGCGGAACGGGCAAGCCTGTCCGCTGAGGAAAAGCAGGCGATTGATCGCGGTATTGCACAGAACATTCTGCAAAGTGAGTTCTATCAGCAGGCAAACTGCATTTTCTGCTATGTTTCGACTGCTGAGGAGATTGATACCCGTATGGTGCTCGAAAACGCGCTTGCGTCCGGCAGGACGGTCTGCGTGCCGCTGTGCGGCAAGGGAGGCAGCATGACCGCGCGGAAAATCACCGCGCTCTCCGAGCTGCAGACCGGTCACTACGGTATCCTGGAGCCGTCCGACACGGCGCCCGAGATTGCACCGGAGAACATCGACCTGATTCTTGCGCCTGCGCTCTCGTGCGACAGAAAAGGGTACCGTCTCGGCTACGGCGGCGGCTATTATGATCGGTTCCTCAGCCGGACAAACGCGGTCTGTGCGGCGCTGTGTGCATCGCAGCGCATGAGCGAAACCCTGCCGCACGAGGCTTTTGACCGCCGCTGTCATTATATTATCACCGAAAGAGAGGTGCTGCGCACCGATGAATCAAGATAAACGCACACTGCTGCCGGGTCTCAGCCTGTTTGTGTGCTTCTGCCTGCTGACAGGCATGGAAAAGCTGATCACGCACTTTAATCTGCCGCCGTCGCTGATGGCGCTCGGTGAGATCGTGTGCTTCGGTTTGGCGCTTGCAATGGCGCTGCCCGGTATGGATCGGGAGCGCTTTAAGCAGCGGCTTTCATTCAAAATGCCGCGTAAGGGCGGCTGGCTGCTCATCCTGTTTATGGGCGCGGCGACCGCATTTGCCGCCCTCAGCCTGAACATGCTGGAATACCGTTTGCTGGCACATACCGGTCTCCGGCTGACGATTGCATCCCTGCCGATGCCGCTCGGCGGTATGTCGTTTGCATGGCGGCTGCTGATCGGCGTTGTGATAGCAGCTATGGTCGAGGAGATCTATTTACGCGGTGCGCTGTTCAGCGTATACGGTGAAGAAGTCGGTACCTCGGCATGCCTGCTGTTCGGCGGCATCGTGTTCGCACTGCTGCATGGCAACCCGCTTGATCTGGCGGCAGGCTTCTGCGCCGGTCTGGCGTTTACCTATCTGACCTATGTGTTTGATACCGTATGGGCGGCGGTGCTTTCCCATGCTGCGGCGGCTTTTGTCACCGTGTTGATGCAGTGGATGGCAGATACCTATGCACCGTTTGGCATTTGGAACATCCTGCTGCCGCTGACTGTGCTCTTTTTCCTGCTGTTTGCGTTCTTAACGCTGGACACGCTGGGAAAAATGCTGGCGCGCGGTTCCATTCCGCGCTTTGAGGTCAGCGCCGGCTGGTACGACCTGTGGCTGCTGGTGAAAGAGCCCGGATTTATTGTGTTCGTGCTGGCATTTGCCGGTAAAATCATTCTGAATTACTGGATCGGCTGAGGCTGACCCGCAGAGAGGTGAATTATGGATAATCATTTTAACAACGATGAAACGCGGCGTGTACCGCTGCCGGGCTCGGAACCCCCGGTGCCTGAGCAGTTCACGCCGGAGCATTTCGATGACGATCGGGAGCCGCAGCCGCCGCAGAAGCAGCCCAAACGCCGCCGAAGCCGCCGCCGGATGAACGCAGGCTGTGCAGGCTCGATGGTGTACATGATCGCAGTAGTCGGCGTTTCGCTGGTGCTGTCGATTGCAGCGCTGTTCATGGCAAACGACATTTTTGCCTTTGTCAAGGCAGATGCGGTCAAGGAGATCACGGTTTCGGAGAACACCTCGGTATCCTCGCTCTCCAAGGAACTGGACGACCAGGGCGTTATCAATTATCATTCGGTGTTCAAGCTGTATCTGAAGCTCAAGCACCAGACCGATACCTCGGTTCTGGCAGGCGCGTATCAGCTGAACCCGTCGATGGACTACGGTCAGATCGTAGACGCGCTGACCAACACTGCAAGCACAGAGACCGTGCAGATTACCATCCCGGAGGGTTATTCCATCTCGCAGATCCGTCAGGTGCTGCTGGACAACCATATCTGCACCGAGGATGCACTGGATGAGGTGCTGAATGAATATTCCTTCAAGCACGATTTCCTTGAGGATGAAAAACCGGCCGCGGAAGGCTGGCTGGAAGGCTATCTGTTCCCGGATACCTATGAGGTATACAAGGGCAACGCTGCGGTAGTCGATACCATCAACAAGATGCTCAACAACTTTGGCAACAAGTACGATGCGGACATCAAGTCCGGCGCGGAGAATCTCGGCCGCTCGATGCACGATATTGTCACGATCGCCTCTCTCATCGAGCGTGAGGCACAGCGTGACGATGAGCGCGCACGCATTGCGGGCGTTATCTACAACCGTCTGAACAATTCCTCCGAGTTCCCGTATCTGCAGGTGGACGCGTCCGTTCTGTATGGTCTGGGACGCACCGGCGGCAAGCTGAGTGACGAGGATCTCAAATCGGATTCCGAGTACAACCTTTACAACCACGAGGGTCTGCCGCCCGGACCGATCTGCAACCCGGGTTATGCTTCGCTGTACGCAGCAAGCCATCCGGAGGACAACAATTACTACTATTACGTTGCTATGCCGGACGGCTCGCACCTGTTTGCAAGCAGCTATGAGGAGCACGAGCGCAACATCGAGGCTTCCAATCAGGCACAGGCGCAGGCTGCAAGCGCTTCGGCAGACACGACGACAACGGAGGCAACCGGTGAATAACACACCTGAATTACTGTCGCCCGCAGGCGATCTGGACAAAATGCGGTTTGGCATTGCCTACGGCGCGGATGCGGTCTATATGGCCGGAACGCGCTTCGGCATGCGTGCTGCTGCAACCAACTTTGACGATAATGCGCTGCGCGAGGGCATTGCCTACGCGCACGCGCACGGCGTCAAGTGCTACATTACAGTCAATATTATGCCGTCCAACCGCGACCTTCCGGCGCTTCCGGCCTATCTGGAGCTGCTGCAGGACGCAGGTGCGGACGCACTCATCATCGCGGACGTAGGCGTGCTGCGCATGGCGCGCAGATACGCGCCCAAGGTTCCGGTGCACATCTCGACCCAGACCAGCATCCTTAACCACGAGGCGGCAAATTACTGGGCGGATGAAGGCGCCGAGCGTATCGTGCTCGCGCGCGAGCTTTCCCTTGAGGAGATCACCGAAATCCGTGCAAAAACCCCGAAGGAACTCGAGATTGAGGCCTTTGTTCATGGTGCCATGTGTATTTCGTACTCCGGCCGCTGCCTGATCTCGCAGTACATGACCGGCCGCGACGCCAACCACGGCGCATGTGCACAGCCGTGCCGCTGGAATTACTCTCTGATGGAGGAGAAGCGTCCGGGGCAGTTCTTCCCGGTCGAGGAGGACGGACGCGGCACCTACCTGTATAACTCCAAGGATATGTGCATGATCGAGCACGTTCCGGAGCTGATCAAGGCCGGTATTACCTCGTTCAAGATTGAGGGCCGCAACAAAACTGCGTACTATGCAGCCTGCGTCACCGGTGCATACCGTGCCGCGATCGACACCTATAAAAAGGACCCGGAAAACTTTGTTCTGCCGCAGTTCTGCCGTGATGAGGTCAATAAGGTCAGCCACCGCGAGTATTACACCGGCTTCTACTTCGGCAATCAGGAAAACGGACAGCATTACGGCGACAGCCAGTATATCCGCGAGTACGAGGTTGTCGGCATGCCGGTCGAGTGTGACGACAGCGGCAAAGCCGTGTTCGCACTCAAGAACCGCTTTTTCGATGGGGAAGAGCTGGAGCTGATCCAGCCGGGTCAGGCGCCGTATGTGTTCCGCGCAGAGAACGTCACCGATGACGAGGGCACTGAGCGCGAGCTGTTCAACGTGCCGCAGATGCGCGTACACTTTGCGTTCCCGTTCAAGGTCAGCGAGTGGGCCATTTTGCGGAAGGCCAAAGAAAGACCGGAGTAAACAATCAATGAGGAGTTAGGAGGCAGGAGTTTCCTGCGTGCCGGCTTACCGTAGGGGCGCACATTGTGCGCCCTTTTTCGTTACCCCCCTTGCAAATCGCTTGAACAGGCGAACACGGTTCGCCTATACGGCATGGTTTCTCCTGCCTCTTATCTCCTGCCTTTTTATGAATGGTTGCAACGTATGATAAATTGTGGTATCATTACAATTAAGTATGGAAACCTTTCGGGGTGAATTGAACCGAAAAATTCTAAGCAAGGGAAGTATATACATGAGCGATAACCAGAAGAAAACGATTTTCTCCGGCGTGCAGCCGTCCGGCAAGCTGACGCTGGGTAACTATTTGGGTGCTATCCGCAATTTCCCAATCCTGCAGGAGCAGTACAACTGCATTTACTGCGTGGTCGATCAGCACGCCATCACGGTCCGGCAGGAGCCTGCGGCGCTCCGCCGTGCAACGCTTGAACTGATCGCGCAGTACATTGCCTGCGGTTTGGACCCGGAAAAGAGCATTCTGTTCATCCAGAGCCATGTGCCCGCGCATGCGGAGCTGGCGTGGGTGCTCAACTGCTTCACCATGTTCGGCGAGGCTTCCCGCATGACCCAGTTCAAGGACAAATCCGCCAAGCATGCGGACAACATCAATGTTGGTCTGTTCACCTATCCGGTTCTGATGGCGGCAGACATTCTGCTGTACCAGACCGATCTTGTTCCGGTTGGCGTGGACCAGAGCCAGCACATCGAGATCTGCCGCGACATTGCAAACCGCTTCAACAATCTGCATCCGAACACCTTTACCATTCCGGAGGGCTACTACCCGAAGGTTGGCGAGGGTGCCAAGATTACCAGCCTGGTTGACCCGAACAGCAAAATGAGCAAGTCCGACCCGAACCCGAACGGCTATATCCTGCTGATGGACAAGCCGGAGGATATTATGCGCAAGTTCAAGCGTGCGGTTACCGACTCGGATTCCCGCATCATCTTTGACCCGCAGAACAAGCCGGGTGTTTCCAACCTGCTGCAGATTTACGCACTGGCGACCGGCAAGACCATCGAACAGGCGGCAGCCGAGTTTGACGGCAAGGGTTACGGTGAGTTCAAGCCCGCAGTCGGCGAGGCCGTTGTCGAGCTGCTGCGTCCGATTCGTGAAAAGACCACCGATCTGCTGAACAACAAGGATTATCTGGAGCAGGTCTACAAGGAGGGCGCACAGAAGGCCTCTTATCTGGCGCGCAAAACGCTGGATAAGGTTTATCGAAAGGTAGGCTTTGTCGCACGCTGAGCCAAAAGGGAGTAAACCATGTCTGAATATATTGTCATCGGCACGATCATTGCAGCGTTTGCCGTAGCTGCCGTGCTGAGCTATTTTTTCACACCGCCGGTCAAGAACTTTGCACACAAGGTCGGCGCGATCGACGTGCCGAAGGATGCACGCCGTATGCACAAAAAGCCGATCCCGCGGCTGGGCGGTCTGGCCATTTACGGCGGCTTCCTGTGTTCGATTCTGATTTTCGGGCAGCTTGATGAGACCATGCTGTGCGTCCTGCTCGGAGCGGCCATCATTGTCGCACTCGGCATTTTCGATGATGTGCTGGCGCTCGGCGCCAAGCTCAAATTCGTGGTGCAGATTGTGGCGGCAGCCATTCCGGTCTGCATCGGCGATCTGCAGATTGGTCTGTTCACCAATCTGAATCCGCTGTCGGATACGCCGTTTGTCCATCTCGGCATTCTGGCAGTGCCGGTCACGATTATCTGGATTGTCGGCATCACGAATGCGGTAAACCTGATTGACGGTCTGGACGGACTTGCGGTCGGTGTTTCGTCCATTGCGGCGATTACCATGCTTGCTGTTGCGCTGCTGACCGGCAACATGCCGATTGCCATCACGATGGCGGCGCTCGCCGGCGCGTGCATCGGCTTTATGCCGTACAACCTCAACCCGGCTAAGATCTTCATGGGCGACACCGGCTCGACCTTCCTCGGTTACATGCTGGCAACCGTGTCCATCATGGGTCTGTTCAAATTCTACGCAGTCATCTCGTTTGCGGTGCCGTTCCTGATTCTCGGCCTGCCGATTTTTGATACAGCCAATGCCATCATCCGCCGTGTGGCGGCAGGCAGAAGTCCGATGAGTCCGGACCGCGGCCATGTGCATCACAAGCTGATCGACATGGGCTTCAACCAGAAGCAGGCGGTTGCTATTCTGTACGCTATCAGCGCAACGCTCGGTCTTACCGCCGTGGTGCTCACCTCGTCCGGCGAGGTTAAGGCGATCGTGCTGCTGCTGGCGGTTCTGGCTGCAATTCTGGTAGGTGCATGCATCATTTACGGTGCGGAACACTGGAGCAAACACGCATCCGAAAACAAGGAGGATAAAGACGATGAATAAAATCAAGGTAATGACGGTTTTCGGCACCCGCCCGGAGGCCATTAAGATGGCGCCGCTGGTGCACGCGCTCGAGCAGAATGAAAACACCGAATCCATTGTGTGCGTCACTGCGCAGCACCGCGAGATGCTCGATCAGGTGCTCGATATTTTCGACATCAAGCCGGATTATGACCTGAACATCATGCAGCCGCGTCAGACGCTGGCGACCATCACCGAGAAGAGCCTGTACGGTCTGGATGAGGTGCTCGAAAAGGCACAGCCGGATATCGTGCTCGTCCACGGTGATACCTCGACTACCTTTGCCGGTGCGCTTGCGGCATTCTACCACAAGGTGCCGGTCGGTCATGTAGAGGCCGGTCTGCGTACCTATGATAAGTACAGCCCGTTCCCGGAGGAAATGAACCGTAAGCTGACCGGTCAGATTGCAACGCTGCACTTTGCGCCGACTCCGCGCAACCGTGATAATCTTGCGAAGGAAGGTATCACAGACGGCGTGTTTGTCATGGGCAACACGGTTGTTGACGCGATCCACATGACCGTAAAGCCGGATTTCGAGTTCCGTGATGAGCAGCTCAAGACGCTGGATTTTGAGAACAACCGCGTTGTCCTCGTTACCGCGCACCGCCGCGAGAACTACGGCGAGCCGATGGAGAACATTTGCCGCGCCATTGCCGAGCTGAGCGAAGCATATCCGGATGTACACTTCGTTTATCCGGTGCACCTCAGCCCGTATGTCCGCGAGACTGCGGAGAAATTCCTCGGCGGCAATAACCGCATTCACCTCATCCATCCGCTGGCCGTGGACGAGATGCATAACCTGATGGCACGCTGCTATCTCATCATGACCGACTCCGGCGGACTGCAGGAGGAGGCGCCCAGCCTCGGCAAGCCGGTTCTGGTACTGCGCCGCGAGACCGAACGTCCGGAGGCCATCGAGGCCGGTACGGTCAAGCTGGCAGGCGTGGAGCAGGCCAATATCGTTAAGCTCGCGCGCGAGCTGTTCGACGATAAGGACGCTTACGCAAAAATGGCGCACGCTGTCAATCCGTACGGCGACGGAAAGACCTCGCAGCGTATCGTGCAGGCGATCGAGCAGTATTTTGGTCTGCGCGAGGACGGTCCGGCTCCGTTTAACCCGTGAAACCCGTAAAAAAAGAGAAGCACACACCGAAACACTATCTGCCGGACACTACGCCGAAGATTGCGGCTGCGGGCGCTACCGTGCTCGTGCTGTTGGTGGTGCTCAGCTTTGTGCTGTCCTCCGGCTGGATGCATGGCAGCAGCACCGGCATTATCCTGCCCGGCAGTGAGGACGATTCGCCAACGGTTGGTGCAGGCAGTGCGCTGCTCACCGGGCAGAGCGTGGATGATATTACCATTGATGTCAATAACGCCAAGACTGTCATTGCGACGCTCGCACGTCCGGCGGCATACAGCAGCAGGATCGAGAACACGATCTACTATGATGGCGGCTCGGCGACTCTGTACTGCCATCGCTATGCGCGGGATAATGTTATGCGCACGGATACACTCGGCAGTGACAATCAGGTGCAGTCTACGCTGATTCGCGTTCCGGACAGCAAGGTGTATGCGTGGAATGCAGGGGACAGCATTGCATATCAGGGCAAAGCCGGCGATTTTACCGATGATGCAGCTGCTATGCTGCCGACTTACGAGGATGTTCTGGCTGACGAAGTACAGCTGACTGCTGCCGGTCGGCAGGACATTAACGGTGAACCGTGTATTGCCGTTACATTTGAGCAGGATGGCTATCGCTGTGTATATGGCATTTCAACGGTCAGCGGTCTGCTGGCGCAGGCGTCGTTTTATGACGGCGATACGCTGACGCGCAAGGTCACCGTCAGCGAAATCAGCACGGAAACGCCGGACAGTGAATTGTTTACGCTGCCGGACGGCGAAAGCGTTATATAGAAAAAGTGGAGAGTGGAGATTGCAGAGTGGAGAGACAGCGAAACCGTTTCGTTATCTTCACTCTTAACTCTCCACTCTCCACTCTGATAGAAGGAGATTACACATAAATGTCTGAATATATTAAGATTTCACCGGAGATTCGTGCGCTCGGCCGTGAGGCTGAACGCGAGATCCGTCCGTATTTTGAGCGCCTCGAGGAGATCTGTGACCGCAACACCGAGAAGGTGCTGGCGGCATTTGCGAAGAACCGTGTATCCGACAACCTGTTTGCCGGTACGACCGGCTACGGCTACGACGACTACGGCCGTGACACGCTCGACAAGATCTACGCCGATATTTTCGGCACCGAGGCAGCACTCGTGCGTATCGGCTTTGTAAACGGCACACACGCGCTGTCCTGCGCGATGTTTTCCGCCGTCAAGACCGGCGACACCGTGCTGTCCGTTACCGGACCGGCGTATGACACGCTGCAGAACACGATCACCGGCGATTACTGCGGCAGTATGAAAAGCTACGGCATCGGCTATAAGCAGGTTGACCTCAAGAACGGCGAGCCTGACCTGCCTGCCATCAAGGCAGCGGCGGCAGATGAGAATATCAAGCTGGTATTCATTCAGCGCAGCCGCGGCTACGGCGTCCGCAAGACGCTTTCCGTCGAGGAAATCGGCGAAATCTGCAAGACCGTGCGTGAGGTCAATACGACTGCGGCCATCATGGTCGATAACTGCTACGGCGAATTCACCGAGGAGATCGAGCCGACGCAGGTCGGTGCGGACATCATCGCAGGCTCGCTCATCAAGAACCCGGGCGGAGGTCTGGCCCCGACCGGCGGCTATATTGCAGGCCGCGCCGATCTGGTCGAGAACGCCTCCTACAAGCTGACCGCACCCGGCATCGGCGGCGAATGCGGCTGTACGATGGGTCAGAACCGCCTGCTGTATCAGGGCCTGTTCATGGCGCCGCATGTCACCATGCAGGCCATCAAGACCGCGATGTTCTGCGCAAAGGTCATGGAAAAGCTCGGTTACGAGGTAAGCCCGAAGGCAGAGGAGCCGCGTTACGACATCATCCAGACCATCGCGTTCGGTGCACCTGACCCGCTGCGCCGTTTCTGCGAGGGCATTCAGGCCGGTGCGCCTGTCGATTCCTATGTAACGCCGGAGCCGTGGGCAATGCCGGGTTACGACGATCAGGTTATCATGGCTGCAGGCGCGTTCGTGCAGGGCGCGTCCATTGAGCTTTCCGCCGATGCACCGATGCGTGAGCCGTATGTCTGCTATATGCAGGGCGGCCTGACATATGAATCCGGCAAGCTGGGCATTTTGCTTGCTGCAGATAAGATTACCAAGGCAAAGGCACAGTAATGGTGAATGAAAAATAGAGGATGATGGTATCCTGCATTTTTCAATTCTTCATTTTTCGTGCGAAATCGGTTGACAAAGCGCGGATATGAGCGTTATAATAAATCTGTATTTATTAAGTTATAGGCAATGACGGAAATCCTGTTTTCCGAAAAGCATTTGGCAGAGAGCGTGCGCCACGGCTGCAAGCACACGCAATGCGGAGAAAACAGTACCGATTCCCGAGCCGCACAGCGGAAAACCGCAGTATGCTGTGCCGTGTCGTTCGCGTTAAGAACTCCGAGCGGCAGTCCTGCAAGGGCTGCAAGCAGGGTGGAACCGTGGGCAAGCGCTCACCCCTGAGAGATACAGGGGTGAGCGCTTTTTTGTTACTCTGCAGTAATGAAAAATTGAAAATGGAGAGTTGAGAATTGTGGTTACGCGCAAAGCGCGTCATAAAATTCCGTCCCGTGGACGGATACCTTCATTTCCCATTCTCCATTATCAATTACTCCACTCGTTATGATTTTACAAGAAAGGTCTGAATAAAAGTGTCCGAAGAAAACAAGTACACGTTTGAAAACAAGGAATACCGCGACACCTACCGTCACACGGTATCGCACATTCTCGCGCAGGCGGTCAAGCGCCTGTATCCGGAGGTCAAGCTGGCCATCGGCCCCTCCATCGACAACGGCTTCTACTACGATTTTGATGCGCCGTTCTCCTTCACGCAGGAGCACCTCGATGCCCTCGAGGCAGAGATGCGCAAGATCTGCAAGGAGAAGGAGAAGCTCGAGCGCTTCGAGCTGCCGCGCGCAGAGGCCATCAAGTTCATGGAAGAGCGCGAGGAGCCGTACAAGGTAGAGCTGATTAACGATCTGCCGGAAGACGCTACCATTTCCTTCTACAAGCAGGGCGAGTTCACCGACCTGTGCGCAGGCCCGCATCTGGACTCCACCGGCCGCGTAAAGGGCAACGGCATCAAGCTGATGAACGTTACCGGCGCTTACTGGCGCGGCGATTCCTCCAAGAAGATGCTGCAGCGTATTTACGGCACCGCATTCCCGAAGAAGGACGAACTCGACCAGTACCTTAATATGCTGGAAGAGGCGAAGAAGCGCGATCACCGCAAGCTGGGCAAGGAGCTCGGCCTGTTCATGCTGACCGAGGAGGGCCCCGGCTTCCCGTTCTTCCTGCCGAACGGCATGACCCTCAAGAACACCCTGATCGACTACTGGCGCGAGGTACACAAGCGCTACGGCTACGTTGAGGTTTCCACCCCGATGATCCTCAACCGCAAGCTGTGGGAGCGTTCGGGTCACTGGGATCACTACAAGCAGAATATGTACACCACCGTCATCGATGACGAGGATTACGCAATCAAGCCGATGAACTGCCCGGGCGGTATGCTGGTCTACAAGGCTCAGCCGCACTCCTACAAGGAGCTGCCGCTGCGTGTCGGCGAACTGGGTCTGGTACACCGCCACGAGCTGTCCGGCGCACTGCACGGTCTGTTCCGTGTGCGCTGCTTCACGCAGGATGACGCGCACATCTTCATGACATGGGACCAGATGAAGGACGAGATCAAGAACGTTGTTCGTCTGTTCGATGAGGTGTATTCCACCTTCGGCCTGACCTATCAGATCGAGCTGTCCACCATGCCGGAGGACCACATGGGCGAACTGAAGGACTGGCAGTTCGCTGAAAAGACCCTCGCAGAGGCCATCACCGAGATCGGCAAGGACTACGTTGTCAACGAGGGCGACGGCGCGTTCTACGGCCCGAAGCTGGACTTCCATCTGGCAGACTCCATCGGCCGTACCTGGCAGTGCGGCACCATCCAGCTGGATATGCAGCTGCCGGAGCGTTTCGAGCTTGAGTACACCGGTGCAGACGGCGAGAAGCACCGTCCGGTTATGATCCACCGCGTTGTCCTCGGCTCTATTGAGCGCTTCATCGGCGTTATCACCGAGCATTTTGCAGGCGCATTCCCGACCTGGCTCGCACCGGAGCAGGTTCGCGTTATGCCGATGACCGATCGCAATATTCCGTGCGCACAGGAGGTTGTTAAGCAGCTGACCGATAAGGGCTTCCGCGTAACCATGGACGAGCGTAACGAGAAGATTGGCTATAAGATCCGTGAAGCACAGGTTCACAAGGTTCCGTATATGATCGTCATTGGCGACAAGGACGAGGAAAAGGGTGTTATCTCGGTTCGTACCCGCAAGACCGGCGAGACCACCGCTATGGAGACCGGCGAGTTTATCGAGAAGCTCGCATATGAGGTTGAGAATAAGCTGAAGTAAGCAGCAAAACGGAGAGCGGAAGCAGTATTCCGTTCTCCGTCACAATAGAATAAAGGTACATAGAGTTTTGTCATGTATGCAGGGAGGGTGCGGCATGAAAAAATTTGTTTCCGCGTGTCTGATGGCAGGTCTGATGACTTGTGCCGCCGGTGCGGCACAGGTTGGTACGATCAACAACAACTATCCCGGCGATACCGAAGCGCAGGCGCAGATGCTTTACGATCTCGGGCTGTTTAAAGGCACTGACAAGGGCTTTGCGCTGGAGAAATCCATGACCCGCGCAGAGGCCTCGGTGATGCTGACCCGTCTGCTTGGCGCAGAAAAGACCGCGCTGGCAGGAAACTGGAAGCATCCGTTTACCGATGTGCCGCAGTGGGCGGACAAATACGTCGGCTGGCTGTATCAGAATGGTTTGACCAAGGGCGTTTCCGCGACACTGTACGGCTCGCAGCGCAATGTCACCTGCGGCCAGTATTGCATTTTTCTGACCCGGGCACATTTAGATGCGGACAGCTATCAGGGTACGGCTTTTGTCGATAACGATGAGGTACGGCAGACGGACGAGGAGGGATTTATCCGTGGAGATGCGGTTTCGCTCTCGGCGCGGCTGCTCAGTACGAACTATGCGAAAAATGGCGATGAAAGCGACCGCAGTGTGGCGGAAAAGCTGATCGACGACGGCGTTTTCACGGCGGAACAGTTCAAAAATGCGGCATGGGACGTTCTGCCGCGTGATTACAGCAATGATTACCGGTACGATGGCAAATGGAACCTGATTGCTTCGCCGTTCGTCTGCCAGATCGCAGATGTGACAGTGGCGCAGTGTCCGATTGACGGAGTGCAGCCTGTCAGCGGTACAGACCGTTATGCGCAGAGCGATATGGAGCAGTCGGATTTTATCCTGTACCGCATGGACAGCAAGACGATGAAACTGACGCAAGTGCTCTCGCTGCCGCAGGAAAGCTCTGTGGAATATCTCGGCCGTGCCGGAGAAACCGATTATCTGCTGGTGTACGACCGGAAAACGGAAACGTATTCGCTGTGCTCAGTGCACGGCGATACGGTCAAAACCGAACTGACCCTGACCGAAGCACAGCAGCAGGCAGCACGCACTGTTTATCAGAGCGCACGCGGCTGCATCATCTGCACGGACGAGACGACCGGTTATAAGCTCACGGAAACAGGCGTGGAGCCGTTGGGCGTGGCGGCAGGCATCTGCCAACTGACCGAGGACGGCATGATTATTACGCAGAAATGTACGGCGGACGAAACCGTGCTGACGGCGTATAACTGGGACGGTCAAAAGACAGACGGCTATACCATCTCCAATGCGTATCAGTCGGATGATGCCGAGGTGCGCAAGCATTTTGCACCGCAGATATTCGGCAGTGACGGTGCGCTGTTCTGGGGCACAGCCGGGCTGTACCGCGAAGAAAACGGCCGTTTGGTGCAGGTGACAGACTCTCCGGTCATCAGCGTAAAGCAGGATGCCGATGGGGCCTATTATGCTGTTTCCTGCGATAAGTCTGAGCGGACGGAATACTATTCGGATGGTATCGGATACATGGCGGGTGATATGCTCGTGCGTATCGCGCCGGACGGAACGCAGACCACGCTTACAACACTCGATGACATTCTGATCGACGAGGTAAAGACGGTCAAAAGCGGTGTTGTTCGCTTCGCAATCGCTATTCCGACAGAGGGCCATAGAAGCGGACACTATACCTGCCTGTTGAAAGACGGAAGAATTACCGTCCGGTCTGCAACCGATGATGTATTCTACATCTGGGGCAACGATGCGCTGGAAAACGAACAAGAGAAAATAGATAAGATTATTGCGAACCAGAAAGGTGAAGAATAATGGCAGAAAAGAAAAAGCTGGTCAGCGAGATCACGTCTATGGACGTGGACTTCGCGCAGTGGTACACAGATATTGTTAAAAAGGCTGAAATGGCCGATTATTCGTCCGTAAAGGGCTGTATCATCATGCGCCCGTACGCACAGGCGCTGTGGGAGAACATCCAGCACACGCTGGACGGCATGTTCAAGGAGACCGGTCACGAGAATGTAGCAATGCCGATCTTCATTCCGGAAAGCCTGCTGCAGAAGGAAGCCGACCACGTTGAGGGCTTCGCGCCGGAGTGTGCATGGGTAACGCACGGCGGCAACGACAAGCTGGAGGAGCGTCTGTGCGTTCGTCCGACTTCGGAGACGCTGTTCTGCGAGCATTACGCAAAGATCGTTCGATCCTGGCGCGACCTGCCGAAGCTGTACAACCAGTGGTGCTCGGTTGTCCGTTGGGAAAAGACCACCCGTCCGTTCCTGCGCAGCCGTGAGTTCTGGTGGCAGGAGGGTCATACCGTTCATGCTACCGCCGAGGAGGCTATGGAAGAGACTCTGCGTATGCTGAACATCTACGCGAAGTTCTTCGAGGAATGGCTGGCCATTCCGGTCGTTAAGGGCGAAAAGACCGAGAAGGAGCGCTTTGCCGGTGCAGAGAACACCTACACCATCGAGGCCATGATGCACGACTGCAAGGCTCTGCAGTCCGGTACCTCGCACTACTTCGGTGACGGCTTTGCACGCGCATTCGGCATGCAGTACACCGATAAGAACAACACCCTGCAGTATATGTATCAGACCTCCTGGGGCGTTTCCACCCGTATCATCGGCGCAATCATCATGACGCACGGTGATAACGAGGGCTTGGTTCTGCCGCCGCGTATCGCTCCGACCCAGCTGGTTGTTATTCCGGTTGCGGCTCACAAGGAGGGCGTTAAGGAGAAGGCAACCGAGCTGTACGAGCAGGTCAAGGCAGCGGGCATCCGTGCCAAGATCGACCTGAGCGACAATACCCCGGGCTGGAAGTTCGCCGAGTACGAGATGAAGGGCATTCCGCTTCGTCTGGAGGTTGGTCCGCGCGATATCGCTGAGGGTCAGTGCGTACTGGTTCGCCGCGACACCCGCGAAAAGACCGTTGTTAAGTTCGAGGATCTCGAAAAGACCATTCCGGCACTGTTGGAGGATATCCAGAAGTCGCTGTATGAGAAGGCGCTCGCAAACCGCGAGGCGCATACCTATACCGCAAAGTCTCTTGACGAGATGAAGTCCATCCTTGCTGAGCACACCGGCTTTATCAAGTCCATGTGGTGCGGCGACCTCGCCTGCGAGGAGAAGGTCAAGGAAGAGACCGGTATGCCGAGCCGCTGCATGCCGTTCGAGCAGGAGCACATCGCAGATACCTGTCCGGTCTGCGGCAAGCCTGCAAACAAGATGGTTGTCTGGGGCATCGCGTACTAAGCGAAGTCTCAGAACCAAAAAACTGCACAAGCAAAAAGTCCCTCATCAGTCGATGAGGGACTTTTTTGCGCCAATAGAGAAACTTTTTCAGCAGATCGAACGGTTTGTGCGGCAGTGATCAGATACCGGTTGCAAAGCTGTCGATCAGGAAGCCGCCGTCTGTATTCTTAACGGGAATGAAGAATGAAGCAGTGGCATCCTTCAGGTCATAGATCGAATTTGCCGACGGCTTCATTTTTAACGGACAGTCGAAAACCATCGGCTTGCCGTCATACAGAACGGCGAATTTACAGCCGGCTGGGAGCAAATACTCCCAGCCGGCTGCGTGTAAACGGGTAGATAGATTATCTGCAGGAATTATTGCCGCTGCAGGAATTGTTATTGCCGCAGCCGCAGCCGCTGCGATTGTCATTTACGCCGGCACTGCCGGTGAACAGACAGCCTGCCTTGTCGCTCTGCGGCGGGAAAAAGGCGTCGATGGGGAAGTCGAAGCTCGAGAAGATCTCGCACGGGTCCTGCTCACCGCCGACACCGCTGTTCGAGCAGTCGCGCCGCGGCAGACATACGTCGTAAGCGGGCATGAGCAGCTGGATGTCGCGCTCGAGCCGGATGATCGAGAACTGACCGAGGGTTACGAACAGCTGATAGCCATCGTTGCTGAGCACGAGATCGTCACCGCCGAAGCACGAGCAGATTGAACGGGGTACTTCATGCAGCGCGCAGCAGCAGCAGTTGCAGCTGGTTTCCGGCGCTACCACACGCGCGTCCAGCATGATCGGATCAACGACTTCTACGACTGCAGTCGGCTTGTTGCTGTCAGGCCGCAGCTGCACATCGCGGCCGTCCTCGATATACTGCGAGGAAAAGATGCGCGCGCCGCCTTCACCGCCGAACAGTACAACGCGTTTGTCAAATACCGCCAGACCGTCCACAATACGCGGACGACCGATTACGCAGCTGATTTCACATTCAATGCGATAGAAAAAGCGGATATCAACGCTGTAGAAACCTCGATTAAACTGAATCCGCTCAACATCAATGGAAACACAGAGCAGTTCCGCTTCACGCGGCTTCACAGATGCAATGCCACCGGCATTGATCAGCTCCTGCGCATCGCGGGTGAGATACACGCGAATGTCACGCAGGCACTCCTTACTGCGGCAGGAGTCATAAACCTTTTTGGTGTGAACGCAGACCGCTTCGCGGAAGCCGCCTGCACTGTTGCCGTTATTGCCGCCGATCGGACCCGGGCAGCAAACTTTTTCAGCCATGTATATTACCTCCAAACAAAAATTGAAGCAACTTCAGTATCAATCTATTCGGAGATTTTCCGGGGTGTTACATTAAGAAGTCCCTCTGTACCTTCAATACAGGGGGACTTCCGTCAAAGAGGGATGGGGCTGCTTTATACGTCCATCCAGACGCCTCCGGCCGTATGGCTGCGCACACAGGCCTCGACAAAGCGAACGCCGAGCACGCCGTCCTCCACGGTCGGGAAGGTGTCGGTCGTGTTCTCACGACCTGCCTTGCGGTCGGAGAGCACATTACAGAACGAACGGTAAACATTCGAGAACGTCTCGATAAAGCCTTCGTTGTGGCCTGCCGCAACACGGGAAAGCCGCGTGCTGGCATCGAGCAGATAGTCTGCACCAGCGGACAGCCGATGACTCGGCTGGCTGCGCGGCGTATAGATCAGGTGGTCGCAGTCGGTCGCGGTCCATTCAAGCGAGCCTTCGGTGCCGATGACGTAGATGCCGCTGTCACACTCGTGTCCAATCGCAATCTGGGATGCCCAGAGCGTACCGGTTACGCCGCCCTCGAAATCCATCAGCACGTTTACATTGGTATCGAGCGGCAGATCACGCGGATAGGTATCCATCATCGCCAGCACGCGCTTGACGTGCAGACCGGTAAACTGCGTTACCATCTGCTCTGCATGTGTGCCGAGATCGTTTGCACACAGCGAGGAACCGACCTTTTTCGGCTGAAAACGCCATGCCGAGGTGTCCACCTTGCCGTCAACCGCACCGGAAATGACCCAGTCCTCCGGATGCTGCACGCGGACGTGCAGAATATCGCCGATTACACCTGCGCGAATCATCTCACGCGCCTGACGGATGAGCGCATAGCCGGTGTACGAATACGTTATGCCGAACAGAAGACCGCGCTCCTCTGCAAGGCGGGCAAGTTCCTCGGCTTCCTCAGTGCGGAGCGCAAGCGGCTTGTCGCATATAACGTGGATGTCATGCTCAAGAAAGCACTTTGCAATCTCGTAATGCGTATCGTTTGCCGTCATGATGGAGACAAAATCAATACCGTCCTCACGCGCGGACTCCTTGTCTGCCATTTCGTGAAAATCCGCATACACGCGGCTGGTGTCAGGCAGGTGATACGCCTCAGCGGTCGCGCGGTTCTTATCCATGCTGCGGGAGAAGCAGCCGCAGACCAGCTCGGCGGAATCGTCCAGCATAGCGCCCCAGCGGTGGAATTTGCCGATGTATGAACCAAGCCCGCCGCCAATCATACCAAATTTCAGCATAAATAATTACTCCTTACATTTTACATATCAAAGTTTACGACCTCTACCGTTCCTGAGGTCTGTGATGCGATGCTTGAGGTGCTCCTGACCGATAAAGCCGCCCGCACTGATGATACCTGCCGAAATCGTTTTCTTCTCCATGATCCGTGCCTCCTTTTTGTTCTTCGTGGCGCTCTTTATGCCTCTATTATAGAACAAAATTACACAGAGTCACGTCAGGAAATTAACCTATTCTGTGCAGAAATTAACATCAGAAGTTTATGGAGCGGAATTTACTCGGCGTCATTTTCTCGCGGCTGCGGAATACGCGGGAAAAGTGGCTTGCGCTGTTGAAGCCGCTCTGCTCGGCGATCTGCTCGATGGAGAGCGCCGAACCGGTCAGCAGCACCTTTGCGTGACGCAGACGCTGCTCCTGCAGATAATCATGCGGACGGAAGCCGATGTACCTGGCAAAACAGCGAATGAGATGCGTGACACTTACATGGCACAAATCGGCAAGTGTTTCGAGCGTGACCTCTTCCTAGAAGTGCTCAGCGATATACTCGACCGCCGGACGAATCACCTCGGGAATATCCGGCTTGGTGTCCGGCGCGGCAAGACAGCACAGCACGGATTGGACGCCGACCGAAATGCGGTGCTCATTGTACACCTGCTTGTCACCGTAGTAGAAAATCTGCTCAAAATACGGGAGAATCTCATGATTCCCATCAAAGCAGATGCCGGTGCCGCCGGTCAGCAGCCGGACATAAGCCGCGCTTTCGCCGCTGGAAAAGTGAAACCAGAGGAGTTCGGTCGACCCGGTGACGTAATACCGGTGGGGAAGGCGGCAGTCTATGGTAGCGTCCGTACTGGATAAGGTACTACAGATGCTCCCGCGCAAACGGAGATGGAATGGTAAAGTCCACACGCGACGAGAGCAGCAGGCCTTTGTCGGGTGGTTTCACAGGCATCACCTTCATGAGAGTATACAAAAATTATAATGTGGATTTGCTCAAAGAGTAAGAGCCTATCCGGCAGATTGCCTGAAATGTACATGGAAAACAAAACAGGGAAATTAACCCATCAAATCCTCATCGGTGACGAAAAACTCGTTGTCGAGTTCCGCGCACCGGCGGTCTAGCTCAGAGGTCGTGCCGAGCGTGCGGCGCACGGCATCGTACTCGGCTTTCGCGCGGTTGTTTACCTTGCCGGTTCGCGTTGCGCGGATGAGCAGGTTTTTCGGGGTATCGAGCGGCGAAATATACTCAACGACAGACACCTTGTAGCCTTCGGCTTCCAGTTTGAGCGCACGCATGCTGTCGGTCAGCACATCGTTAAAGCGCGCCTTGAATACGCCGAATTTGGTCAGCGGCTCGAGTCCGGGCATGGTGTACTGATCGAGCAGTTCCTTGTGGCAGCACGGCACGCACGCGATGTATTTCGCCTTGGCGCGGATTGCCGTACCGAGCGCGAGGTCGGTCGCAATATCGCACGCGTGCAGCGAAATCACAGCAGTAACGTTTTTCGGCGGCTGATACGTCCGCAGATCCGCACAGATGAATGTCATGTTGTGGTAGCCAAGACGCTTCGCCATCGCACGGCTCTCGTCAATAACGTGCTCCTTGATATCCACGCCGATAACGCGGCAGCGACGATGCAGCACCTCGTGGATATAGTAATTCATGACAAAGCTGAGGTAGGACTTGCCGCAGGCGCAGTCCAGCAGCACAATTTCGTCGCTGTCATCCTGCTCGAACATCGGCGCAACCAGTTCGACGTAGTGGTCGATCTGATTGTACTTGCGGATCATGTCGTTTTTCAGCTTGCCGTCTGCGGTTAGGATGCCGATCTCGCGCAGCAGCGCCGCCGCCTGATCGACACGAATGAGGTACTGCCGGCCGCTGTCGAGCAGCGGATTGGCGGCAGCCGCCTTTTCCTCGGCGGTCGCTTCGCGCTCGGCCTGCTTCATCTGCACGCCGCGTGCCGTCACGGACAGCGTAACAACCGTGCTGCGCTCGGTGTAGGTGAGCACGCTCTCGTCGTATTTCTCGGCCTGCTCGGCAAAGAAGGTACAGAATTCAGCCGCGTCTACGCGGCGGTCGCTGCCCTGAAAATGCAGCGTGTAGTCCTCGTCCGCGCGGGACAGCTTTGCGTCAAATTTCTTTTTGCCGGAAACCAGAGTACAGTCTGCCTGCACAAAAAAATCGCGGTTTTTGGTCAGCCGCGCTGAAATGCCTGCCAGCAGCAGCTTGAGCTTCGCGGAATCTCCCTTTTGCATGGATGTCACAACCTTTATTGTAATGTTTTTGTTTTAGTATAGCACAACGGAAAGCATTTCCGCAATTCCAAAGTATAATTTGTGGAAACGAGTGAGATAATATTACCGAAATCACAAAAGGAGGTCATTCTCTATGAGTAACGATCGCTGCAACAAGTCTATCCACTGCACGGTGGAGCAGTGCGCAAACCATTGTCCGACCGCTTCTTACTGTGCGCTGGACAGCATTACCGTTGGCACGCACGAGGCTAATCCAACGGTGGATCAGTGCACCGACTGTAAGTCCTTCCAGCGAAAGTGCTGCTGATTTCCCCTCGCAATGCCGAAAAGGGAGCCGGATTTGTCCGACTCCCTTTTCGAGTGTACTTATATAATAATTGAGAATGGAGACACCCACCGCAGTGGGCGTCCAGCGAGCAACCGCCGCAGGCGGCTCTTAGCGAGTCGGAATGGAAAATCGAGAATTATGGTATCGCACGAAGGGAGATAATTGAATACCGTCCGAGGGACGGTAAATGGAATAAGCATGAGATTCAATTTGAAGTTCATGCTCCATCCTCTATCTTCAATTCTCCATTTTAAGTTCGGGCATCACCACATGCCGCATGGTCAAGTAGCACGCCAGACCGCCGATGCAGTTGGACACCGGCTCTGCCGCAAATACGCCGCTCACACCGAGATTCCAGCAGTACGGCAACAGCAAAGTCAGGGGCACAACAATGAACGCCTTGCGCAAAAGCGAAAAGAACACCGCGTATTTCGCCCGGCCCAGCGCGCGGAACGTACTCTGACCGGCATACTGGAACGCCATCATCACAAAGCCGAAAAAGTAAATGTGCAGCGCCGGAACAGCCGCCGCGACCAGTTCCGCGTCCTGATTGAAAATGCGGATGAACAGGGCAGGAAAGAGAGAGACCAGCATCCAGACAAGCATGGTGTACCCGATAGCAATCTGCGTCATAAACCGGATAGCGTCCCGGGTGCGCTTGTACAGACCGGCGCCGTAGTTGTAGCTGATGGCGGTAGATGCACCATCCGCGATGGCGAGCACCGGCGTCTGTGCGATCTGGCGCACGGAGTTAAGTACGGTCATGACGCTGATGTACAGGTCTCCGCCGAAACCGCGCAGCATGGAATTGCACGCCACCTGCACGAGCATATCCGTAAACGACATGACAAAGCTGGCGATGCCGAGCACGGTAATGCGCTGGATACAGTGCCAGTCCGGACAGAAACCGCGGAAATCCAGCTTTAACTCGGCTTTTTTGCCGGTTAAAAACTTGACAACCCATGCAGCAGACAGAAACTGCGACAGTACGGTTGCGATAGCAGCGCCGCGCACGCCGAGGTGCAGTGCGAAAATGAAAATCGGGTCGAGCACGATGTTGGCTGCCGCGCCGAGCGCCACGGTGAGCATGCCGGTTCGGGCAAAGCCCTGACAGTTAATGTATGGATTGAGACCGAGCGACAGCATGACGCACAGCGTACCGAGCAAGTAAATCACGATGTACGAGGACGCATACGGGTACGTTACCTCACTGGCGCCGAACAGGTACAGCAGCGGGCGATGGAACGCGATGCCGAGCACGGTCAGCACGGCACCGCTCAGCAGCAACATAAAGCCGGCGTTGACCATGATGCCTTGTGCGCCTTCACGGTTGCCTTTGCCGCGCGCCATCGCGCAGAGCGGAGCACCGCCCAGTCCGAACAGATTGGCAAACGCGGTAATGAGCGTCACAAAAGGGAAGCACAAGCCGATACTCGCCAGCGCAAGCGTGCCCTCGCCGGGGATCTTGCCGATATAAATACGGTCTACAATATTATACAGCAGATTGAGCAGCTGCGCGATCAGCATCGGTGTGGCCACCGCAAGTATCCTGCGGCGGATGCTGCCCTGAGAAAAGTCGATTTGCTGCAAACGAATACAGTCCTTTCAAAATCAGAAAAAGCAGGGAGAAGTCCAAGCTTCTCCCTGCTTTATTGTATCACTGCTGCTGATTTTCGTCAAGAATCCAGCAAAATCAGTGCGCGGTACAGCATTTCGCACGCTGTTCGGCGGTCGAGCGGGTGTTCTGGGTTCTGTGCCTGTGCAGCGGTGAGTACGGAGGCGCGTTCCAGCCGAGCGATTGCCGGCTGTGCCCAATCCTGCGGAGAATGGTCGGACATCGACCAAGCGTACTGCACACCGCTCAGCGTGCCGTCAAGCAGGTGGTCGAGCACCACGCCTGCCTCGGCCGTTGTGATGGTTTTCTCGCCGCGAATCTCACTCACGCCGGAGACGGTCGCGTAGCCGCTGACCAGTCCGTTTGCGGCTGCGGCGCTGATATATGGCTTGGCCCACGCGGAAAGTCCGCTGTCATCCGCAAAGTCGGTCTGGTCTGTCGGTTCAACGGACAGGTCTGCCGCGGCGGCTGTCATGGCGATGAACTCACTGCGTGTTACCGGTCGGTTGGGATGGAAAAACGCACAGCTGCCGATGGTTTCTCCGGTCATTACACCCTTTTGCGATAGATAGATCGCCGCGTAATGCGCCGGATCACCGTCCATGTCCGAGTAGGTGAGTCCGGTCTTATTCTTTTTAATTTCAATCGTGATAGCGGCAGGCTGCGCTGTATTGCCCTCGGCGTCCACGGCGGTATAGCGAAAGCTGTCGCGTCCGGCTTTGCGGCCCGGTGTGTAATATAAGGTACTGCCCTCGATCTTCGCTGTGCCCAGCCGCGGCTTTTCGGTCAGTTGATAGAGCACTACGTCGTTATCCGCGTCGGTCGCGGACAGTCTGGCCTCCACGGCAATATCCACGCAAGTCTGCGCCGTGACCGGCTGCACCACTGGTGCATTGTCCGCCGCCTGTGCAGTTACTGCGGCAGCGCCGATCAGTCCCGCATAGGCGAGCACGGTTGCGAGCAGCACCGCAATGATGCGAATCTGTCTGTTTTTCAAAATCCTTCACCCTTTCCGGTCGTTTCTTCTATCGGAAAGTATGCACGCGGCTGTTAAATTTTATACCGGATCGGAAGAATTCCGGTTCGTGTATGTTTTCTTCCAGTCGGGAAACGGAAAATTCCGCAAAAGCCCTTGCCGAAAACGCAGAAATGTGGCATAATTCTATTATATATACATTGGGAAAACAGAAAGGAGATTGGCGATGGAAAATCATCAGCTTGTTCTGGTGCTCGACTTCGGCGGTCAGTACAATCAGCTGATTGCACGACGCGTCCGCGAACATAATGTTTACTGTGAGGTCAAGCCCTATAAGACCTCGATTGAGGAGATCAAGGCGCTCAATCCGATCGGCATCATCTTTACCGGCGGTCCGAACAGCGTTTACGAGGAAAAGTCCCCGAAGTGTGATCCGGCTCTGTTCGAGCTGGGCGTACCGGTTCTGGGCATCTGCTACGGCTGCCAGCTTATGGCGCATACCCTCGGCGGCGAGGTAACTGCAGCGCAGGAGGACACCGCGCGCGAGTACGGCAAGACCGAGACCTTCTACAACACGGACTGCAAGCTGTTCAAGGGTCTGCCGGAGCAGGGTATTTCCTGGATGAGCCACGGCGACTACATGGCAAAGGTGCCGGAGGGCTTCGAGCTGGTCGCTCACACCGATATGTGTCCGACCGCTGCCATCGCTGACGAGAAGCGCGGCTTCTACGGCGTACAGTATCATCCGGAGGTAAACCACACCGAGAACGGTTCGCTCATGCTGAAGAACTTCCTGTATGAAGTCTGCCATGCAAAGGGCGACTGGACCATGGGTGACTACAAGAACAGCTCCATCAAGGCCATCCGCGAGAAGGTCGGTGACGGCAAGGTTCTGCTGGCGCTGTCCGGCGGCGTTGACTCCTCGGTTGCAGCGGCCCTGCTGGCTGAGGCAGTCGGCAATCAGCTGACCTGCGTATTCGTAGACCATGGTCTGATGCGCAAGAACGAGGGTGATGAGGTTGAGGCAGCTTTCTCCAAGTGGGACATCAACCTGATCCGCATGAACGAGGAGGACGCATTCCTCGGCGCTCTCAAGGGTCTGACCGATCCGGAGGACAAGCGCAAGGCCATCGGCGCACAGTTCATCCGCACGTTTGAAAAGATGGGCAAGCAGATCGGTGAGCAGGTCGGCAAGATCGACTATCTGGCACAGGGCACCATTTATCCGGACGTGATCGAGTCCGGCAAGGACGATGCCGCTGTCATCAAGAGCCACCACAACGTAGGCGGTCTGCCGGATTTTGTGGACTTCAAGGAGATCATCGAGCCGCTGCGCATGCTGTTCAAGGACGAGGTTCGTCAGCTCGGCTTTGAGCTTGGTCTGTCCGAGCAGCTGGTTATGCGTCAGCCGTTCCCGGGGCCGGGTCTCGGCATTCGTATTACCGGCGAGATCACCAAGGAGAAGTGCGACATTCTGCGTGAGGCAGACGCAATCTTTCGCGAGGAGATCGCAAATGCAGGTCTGGACAAGGAGATCAACCAGTATTTTGCAGTTCTGACCAACACCCGCACCGTAGGTGTTATGGGCGACAGCCGCACCTATGATTACGCACTCGCGCTGCGCGGCGTAACCACCAGCGACTTCATGACCGCTGACTGGGCGCGCATCCCGTACGAGGTGCTTGATAAGGCTTCCAGCCGTATCGTAAACGAGGTTGTCGGCGTAAACCGTATTGTGTATGATATTACCAGTAAGCCGCCGGCTACGATTGAGTGGGAATAATTTCAGAGGCCCGGAAAAGCCTGATATGACTGGGCTTTTGAGGGGTTAAAGCCCTTCGTGGCAACGATTTGGCAACATTTTTCATTATTCATAAAAAGAGAGCTAACTGATTTTGATTAGTCAGTTAGCTCTCTTTTTCTTTTTATTATTGTCCTGTGCAACAAACGCCCTCTCCCGTGGCCTACAAGTGAGAGGGTCAAGCGAGATCCTGGGGCGGCGTCTTCACATAGTTCTGGGTCTTGTCAAACTCCGGATAGTGGTAGCGCCACTTATCGTAATCCTCTTTGGAGATTTCGCCCGCCTCCAGCATGGCAGCGGCCTGCTGCCAGGAACAGAGCATCTCGTGCAGCTGGGCGGCGTCCTTGTTCTTCCGTACATCAACTTTCAGGCAGACTTCTCCATCCATCTCGCTGATCTTGAGCCCATAGTTGTCCTCCAGGGTAAACAGGGTGTGCATCAGCCCCACATAGGAGTCTATGTCCGGGACGGAGAGCGCATGGGGCGAGACATCCAGTACCTGGGCCAGGGCAGCAGTCAGGTCTGCCTTTGGGGTTCTTGATCCTGTTTCATACTGCGCCAGGCGCACATCAGCGGACTTCTCCGGGAAGCCCAGCGCCATACCGAGATATTTCTGCGTCATCCCCCGCAGGAGACGGAAAAAGTGAATCCGTTCGCCAATCGCCATATCATCAACTCCAATCGTTGCTTGTCCTTAGGAAAAGCGTAGCAGAAATGCTTAGTAAAGTCAAGAGAATCCTAAACAATTTTATTTAATTTATTTTGCGTACTCCAATTGACACAAGCTATTTTGCTTAGTATAATGGCAATAGACTAAGCATAATAGCTTAGAATCAATAAATAAAAAAGAACTGCCGCAACCCCTGATTATACATCCGGGAAAAAAGTGACGGACGAAAGTGAGGAGGCATTTATGGAACACAATATCCAGCCGCAGCAGCCATCAACGAGGAAAGGAAGGTATTTTCAATGCAGGCACAAAACTTTATGCGCGTGGAGGAAGTGGCCCAGGAGCTGGGCATCTCCAAGTCCCACGCCTACAAGGTGATCCATAAGCTCAACGCTGAGCTCCGGGAGAAGGGCTATCTGACCATTTCCGGGCGGGTCAATCGTAACTTTTTCATGGAGAAGTTTTGCTACGGCAAGACGGGAAAGGAGGGCTAATCATGGCAGTCTATAAGGAAGAAAAGACAAACACCTGGCGGGCGGTCTACCGCTATACTGACTGGAACGGCGAGCGCAAGCAGACCCAGAAGCGGGGCTTCAAGACCAAGCGAGAGGCGCAGGCCTGGGAGCGGGAACAGCTCAACAAGACCAGCGCCGATCTGGATATGACCTTTAAGAGCTTCGTGGACCTCTACACGGCGGATATGAAAACCCGGCTTAAGGAAAACACCTGGGCCACCAAGGACCACATCATCCGTACCAAGCTGCTGCCCTACTTCGGCAGGCTGAAAATGTGTAACATCACCGCCCAGCAGATCATTACCTGGCAAAACGAGATGCTGAACCATAAGGACGAGAACGGCAAGCCCTACTCGCCGGTGTACCTAAAAACGGTCCACAATCAGCTCAGTGCCATCTTCAACCACGCGGTTCGGTACTACAACCTTCGGGAAAATCCCTGCAAGAAGGCAGGCAGCATGGGCAAGAAGAAAAACCGGGAGATGATGTTCTGGACCAAGGAGCAGTACCTGAAATTTGCCGAGGTGATGATGGACAAGCCACTGTCCTTCTACGCCTTTGAGATGCTCTACTGGTGCGGTATCCGGGAGGGGGAACTGCTTGCCCTGACCCCAGCGGATTTTGACTTTGAGAAGCGCACTGTGTCCATCAACAAGTCCTATCAGCGTCTGAACGGTGAGGACCTGATTACCACCCCTAAGACGGAAAAGAGCAATCGGGTCATCACCATGCCGCAGTTCCTGGCCGAGGAAATCCAGGATTACATCAAGATGCTCTACGGGATCGGGCCGGATGACCGGATGTTCACCGTCACCAAGAGCTATCTCCACCGGGAGATGGACCGGGGAGCCAAAGAAGCCGGGGTACCGCGCATCAGAATCCACGATATTCGTCACAGTGCGGTTTCACTTCTGATCGACATGGGCTTCTCCGCCACGGCCATCGCAGACCGGGTGGGCCACGAGAGCATTGACATCACCTATAACTATGCGCACCTGTTTCCGTCCAAGCAGGCGGAAATGGCAGATAAACTGAACATGGAAAGGGGTAATTAAAAATGTCAGCAAAGAATATGGACAAGCACAACCGTTGGAGGAACAAGACCGTGGCTTTTCGGGTCTCCCCGGAGGAGGATGCTCAGATCGAAACGGCGGTGAAGCTCACCGGTTTGACTAAGCAGGATTATATCATCCGGCGGCTGCTTTGCCGGGATGTGGTGGTCCAGGGCAACCCCAGGGTCTATAAAGCACTGCGGGACCAGCTGGCCGCTGTACTGGACGAGCTGCGGCGGATCGAGGCCGGGCAGGGCGTAAACGATGAGCTGCTGGACACCATCCAGATGATTGCTACCATTATGAACGGGATGCAGGAGGACTTTGCCTATGATCGATGAGAAAAAGAAAATGACCGCCCAGGGCTCATCTGTTGGCGCAGATGATGGGCAGTCAATCTCTCAAAATTCCAAGACCACTATACCAGACTCGGACGAAAAAAGCAATTCCCCGGAAAGAGATTTGGAGGAACTTTACCGGAAGATGCGCCGCATGAGCGACCCGGCTTACCTGCATACTGTGACCCTGGACGAGCTGATGGACAATGTGTTCGAGGGTAAGTCTGCGGTGATTGAGAACCTGCTTTATACAGGAGCGTACATCCTTGCCGGAGCGCCCAAAATCGGCAAGTCCTTCCTGGTGGCACAGATCGCCCACCATGTCAGTACCGGGCAAGACCTGTGGGGCTACAAAGTCCACCAGGGAACCGTCCTTTATCTTGCTCTGGAAGATGACGAGAGCCGTTTGCAGCGCCGGATGTTCCGAATGTTCGGAGTGGAGGGGACAAGCTCCCTTCACTTCGCCACCAACGCTAAGATGATCGGCGGTGGCCTGGATGAACAGCTGGAAAAGTTCGTCCGGGAACACAGTGACACCAGACTCATTATTGTAGATACCCTGCAAAAAGTCCGGGAGGCAGTGAGCGATAGTTACAGCTACTCCAGCGATTATGAGGTAATCGGCAAGCTGAAGCAATTTGCTGATCGGTATGGCGTCTGCGTTCTGATCGTCCACCACACCAGAAAGCAGCCTGCGGGAGACAGCTTTGAGATGATTTCCGGTACAACCGGCCTGCTGGGCTGTGCGGATGGGGCGCTTCTGATGCAGAAGGAGAAGCGGACGGATAGCAGGGCAACCTTGGAGGTGGTAGGCAGAGACCAGCCGGATCAGCGGCTGTATCTGAGCAAAGACCAAGAGAACCTGGTTTGGGATCTCGACCATGCAGAGAATGAGCTTTGGAAGCAGCCTCCGGACCCGGTACTGGAGGCTGTGGCGAAGATCGTATCTGCTGACAACCGGGAATGGGAAGGCAGCCCCACCGAGCTGGCCCAAGCGATTCAAACGGATATGGCGGTGAATCGGCTTACCAAGCATCTGAATGTGAATGCCAGCCGCCTATTGGAAGAACATCAGGTAAAGTACGAGAACAAAACCAAGCACGCCGGGCGGCGTATCCGACTGACTTACATGGTGGTGGAAGCAGCTGCGTTTGAAGTAATCGAGTAAAGCGCGACGCTCGCAACGGTCGCGACGGTGTTTTGAGGTGTACTCCCAGCACCGTTGCGACCGTCGCAACCGTCGCGGAAAGAAAAAGATGGGGTGGTATTTTGCCACCCCATCTTCAAGGAGGATGCCCCATTTTAGGGCACCCTAAAAGTATCAGAGAATGTCGCGATTCACGACACCCTATGCCCCGAAACAGGGCACCGGGTACAGGGGCAAAAAGCGTTCGGAGAACGCGCAGCCACAGAATGAAATTCTGTGTTCAGAAGGGGCTTGGGGGCGCTGCCCTCAACAAGCAGACGGCAGGAAATGTGAGTGTGTATTAACACTCGCATTGCTTGCCGGATTTGTGTGTGGCTATCCACACGCATTGCTTGCCGGATTTGTGTGTGGCTATCCACACGCATTGCTTGCCTGTATCTAAAACAACCGAAACGGCCCTTGTGCCGCTGCGGAAAATCAACTGAAATTCAAGTATTGGGAGGTAACGAGTATGAGAAAGATTTTGTCCTGTGAGTTCAACCCGGACACTGCCTGCGTGGAGCTGTGCATGGAAGATGGAACCCTGTTGTCCATCGACTGCACCGCCGTGGAGAACGAGGTAGCGAACAGTATGTACCAGCGGTCAGAACTGGACTGGCTGATCTATAATGATCCGCTGTCCTATGCCGAACTGATTTTGAATGGTGAGCTGAGCAAATACCTGAAAAACATAACGATCCATAAGTCGGCAATAGACTGACTTTTATTGTCAGATATACGCTATAAGCGCGGGAGTGCTACTTGATTATCAACATATTCTTGATATATATCAAGAATATGTTGGATTTTAGAAGATATATGTGTTACAATAACTTATGCATACAAGGAGGGAGCGTTATGGCTGTAGATTACTCTAATCTTTGGAAGTTGTTAATTGATAAACATATGAATAAATCTCAGTTGCGGGAAGCGGCGAAAATCAGCACAAACGCAATTGCTAAATTAGGAAGAAATGAATCAGTTTCACTTGATACTTTGGAGAAGATTTGCTGTGCTTTGTCTTGTTCCATAGAAGATATCATGACATTCACGGTCGAATCATCCAAAGGAGAATCAAAATGAATGCTTTAATTAGAGAAAAAGGCGGAACTTTTTCGCTGAACAAAAATGAACCTATACATAGATGGTATTCTTATATAGAAGGATACTCATCCTGTTTAATTGCTGAAGAACTTAAGATGCTTCTTTCATTGCAACCAGATATCAAAACCATTTATGATCCTTTTTGCGGGACAGGTACGACTTCTCTTGTTGCAGCAACTCACGGTATAAAATCTTTTTATAGCGAATCAAATCCTTTCATGCAATCAGTCATTGAGACAAAAATCAATTGTGTGCGAAATCTTGATCAAGATACTGTAATCCCTAAATTGATTGAATATCTTACTTTAATCAATACCATCAGGGTTGAAAATCACTCATCTTGGAACGGCTTTGAAAAATTCTTTGGAGAAAAGCAGTTAAATGAATTGTTGACCATAAAAGGACTCATTTTCAAAGAAGATAATGAATCAGTAAAAAACATCCTTGCTTTAGCGTTGAGTTCCATCGTTGTTAAAGTTTCAAAAATGATCAGACGAGGCGATCTTCGCTATGCTACAGAAAAGGAATACCGTGAAGAAAATGTGTTGGAGTGTTTTGCTGATAAGGTAAATGAAATAATTTTTGATATTCAACATCATAAATCTATTATCAAATGTGGAACAGTAAAAGTTAGCGATGATGCCCGTGATAATGACTATGTTAATGCTTTTGATTGCGTTATCACCTCGCCCCCATATCTTAATGGAACAAATTACATTCGCAACACAAAGTTGGAACTTAAATTGAATGATTTTATAACGAGCGAAAGTGATTTACCCCGCTTTCATTCAAAAGGTATCATAGCAGGAATCAACAACGTTTCAAAACGAACAGTAATAGATACGATTTTGCCAGTAGTAGAGCCATATTTGGAACAGTTACAACCGGTTTCTTACGATGATCGAATTCCCAAAATGGTTGCAGGATATTTCAGAGATATGGATACGGTTATTCAAAAACTAAGCAAATCCGTCAAGCCTGGTGGCCTATTTACAATGGATATTGGGGATTCTCAATTTGCCGGGGTACACATTCCGACGCATCAGATCCTTTCAAACATTTGCGTCCAGTATGGGTTCTCCTTATATGATGAAGAAATATTACGTAAAAGACGTTCCAAGAATGGCATGATCTTAACACAAAGATTGTTGAGATACAGATTGGAGAAATGATGGATATAGCGTTTAGAAAAAAAGCAGAAGAATTCGTTTCCTGTCTGCCATATAAGCAAACTCCCTACGGGAATAGAAACTGGGGACACCCCTGGCACTCACTTTGTTCTTATCACGGGAAATTGAAACCAGCGATAGCCCATTGGCTTATTTCTGAATTTACAAGCGAAGGTGATGTGGTTTTAGATCCTTTATGTGGAGTGGGTACTATTCCTTTTGAAGCTT
>ERZ791809.254-NODE-254-length-42785-cov-164.988182_pt1 | contig 42785 bp, 31 predicted proteins | sample MGYA00509946_ERZ791809 | MGnify/ENA primary metagenome ERZ791809 (study PRJEB30046, sample SAMN00791993) | human gut metagenome | study: EMG produced TPA metagenomics assembly of the A metagenome-wide association study of gut microbiota in type 2...
TCCGCCGCGGGACAGCTTGATTATTATAGCAAGTGGTCATACTTTTGTCAATGGGGTTTTTCGTTTTTTTGACAAATTTCGAGAGGGATTTTAGGGCAAGGTGCATGTTGTGGACGAGTGGAAGTATGACTACTAAATGTGGGTGCGGAGGGGTCAAGACCCCTCCCTACAGGCGGGCGGGGATGGAAAGATTGCCCGGTAAAGGGTTCCATCCGTGAGGTTGCCCCTCATCCGGCCCTGCGGGGCCACCTTCCCCCTCAGGGGAAGGCTTGGGGGCGGGCCGGGCTGCCCAGCCCCTACGGGGTGGTAAATGGGGAATGACATTTAATGGGAAGCGGCGGAGGGGTCAAGACCCCTCCCTACAGGCGGGCGGGGACGGAAAGATTACCCGATAAAGGGTTCCATCCGTGAGGTTGCCCCTCATCCGGCCCTGCGGGGCCACCTTCCCCCTCAGGGGAAGGCTTGGGGGCGGGCCGGGCTGCCCAGCCCCTACGGGGTGGTAAATGGGGAATGACATTTAATGGGAAGCGGCGGAGGGGTCAAGACCCCTCCCTACAGGCGGGCGGGGACGGAAAGATTACCCGATAAAGGGCGTTATCCGCAAGGTTACCCCTCATCCGGCCCTGCGGGGCCACCTCCCCCCGCAGGGGAAGGCTCGGGGGCGGGCGGAGCAGAGCCCCGCCCCTACAGGGGTGGCGGTGGATTCGCAAGCACTATAGGCAGGGCATCACAAAGCTTTACTGGAACCTTACAGGTTTCCCCTTGATGTGACATGCGGAATGGTGTATACTATAGGCATAAGAACGGTTCTTTTCTACTATATCTTGTACCAGCTGATTTCTGACTCTGTTACCTGATCCACTGAAAGGAGCGTGTTTTTTCCATGCTTCCATGCCAGAAGAACTGTCATTCGTACTGCCAGGGGTGTCACAAATCCTGCCCGCATTTCCGCGCGATGCAGGAGCAGCAGCGCCGCGATCTGGCCCGCAAGAAGGAATATCTGCGCCGGGCCGATGAATCTTGCCGCACGGTACTGCTCCAATGCCGACAGGTTGGCGGATACTTAGGTCCCCTGCCTTACTGACATTTACATTTGTGCCTGCCCTGCGCTATAATAAAGGTATATCATTCTATTCCGCAGGAGGTTTTTCTATGGTTTGTCCCCTGATGACCGACGTGGTCTTTCTGGCGCAGAAGGCGCTGCCTGCAGATGCCGGTGACCTGTCGGTTGCCGACGACCTGCTCGACACTCTGGCCGCCCACAAGGACGGCTGTGTCGGCATGGCTGCCAATATGATCGGCGTGAACAAGGCTATCATTGTTTTTGACAACGAGGGCACACCCTGCGAGATGTTCAATCCCGTCATCGTCTATCGCAAGGGGCCTTACCTCGCTGAGGAGGGCTGCCTTTCCCTGCAGGGGCAGCGCAGGGCGCGGCGCCACAGGACTATCAAGGTCCAGTGGCAGGACCGCGCGATGCAGACCCATGTAAAGAATTTCACCGGCTGGACCGCCCAGATCATCCAGCATGAGGTGGACCACTGCAACGGCATCCTTATATAATAGGTACACGGCGATGCGCCCCGCGCGGGTGCATCGCTTTTTTGTACACATGTTCAACCTATGTCAAAGCTGTTGCAATGTAAAAATGTTGCAATATATAAAAAACTCGTCCGATTTGGCGGTTTTTCTTTTCACCTTTACAAAATATAACGATATATCTACATATTATATTTTTGCCAAATATTGACAATACTGTAAACAACTCGTATAATAGGGGTACAAGCTTCGACAGGTCTATCCGTCGAGCATCGTTTTTCGACACACTGTGCCGGAATACAAAACAGGAGGTACCAAAATGATTTCTACCGGTATCGTTCGCAGCATTGACAGTCTGGGCCGCGTGGTCCTGCCGAAGGAACTGCGCAATACCTACGGCATTACACCGGACACCCCGCTGGAGATTTTTACCGACGGGGAGGCCATCGTTCTGCGCAAGTACCACGCACAGGGCAGCTGCGTATTCTGCGGTGACATTTCGCCCGATGCGGTGCTGCTGCACGGCAAGTATATCTGCCCCGCCTGCCGCAAGGCGCTGTCGAAATAAGCGGCCGCGTTCTTAAAAAGAGAGCGTACCAGCCCGCAGGCCGGTACGCTCTCTTTTTATTGGTTTGTATCGTGCGGCGGGGGTCACTCGCCTTTTTTCAGGCCGCGCATGGATTCCTCGGCATTTTTGACGAGGTTGAACAGGCTTGTCGCGTGGCGCGGATAGTCCCGTGCCAGCTGATCGGTGCTGAGGGCCAGCGTGGCAGGCTCAAGGCTGTCGCGGGTGCCGTCCTCCCCGGTCAGGGCGGCGGACAAATCGCCCTCCGCCACGCTCATGGCGGCATCGGCGCTGCTGCTCCACCGCGCCGAGCCGATGCGGAACATACCGCTGACATTCTTGGGCGAGGCCTCATACATCTGGCGGAACATCTTGTAGACGGCCAGCATCAGGTACTCGCTGACGCCCACAACAAGCTGCTTGTCGCGGCTTTCCTGCAGCTTGTCATAGAGGATGTCCAGCGAGTTTTCGATAAGCTTTTTGTACATCGTGGGCAGCACGCTGCCGCGGTAGACGCTGCCGCCGGTGGCGGAGTTCCCCTCGGGCAGCTCCTCGACTGAGATGGTCTGCCCGCTGCGCTCTGCACTGCGGCCCAGCAGATAATCACAGCTGACATCGTAATAGTCCGCCACCTGCACCACAAAGGCAAGGCCGCACTCACGGATGCCCTTTTCATAGTGGGAGAGCTGTGCCTGACTGATGCCAAGATCCTGTGCCGCCTGCTTCTGGGTGATGCCGCGCTCCTTGCGCAGCAGCGTGATGATGCGATTGAATTCGATCCCCATGATCCGTATATCCTGTTCCGGGGCAGTGCCGGCATTGCTGCCGGGCCGCAGTGGTGCCCCTGCCGTATTTTCTACACGCTGTATATTATAACGGGTGGAAAACACTTTGTAAACCAGAATTTTCGACAGATTTTGTGCTGATTTGGTTGTCAAAACGCCGAACCACGCGATTTTTCCTACATTTAGTCATTCTACAGCGGGTACAGCTATAAATATTGTGGCCAAAATTTGGCAGTTCTGTGTCCTTTGCGTTGGTTGTAACCAAATTGTAACCTTTTGCGGTTGCACAGGGGCTGATTTTAGGGTATGCTGATAATGCAGTACTGTGCAGCCGCGCAGCACCGCCATAGGTGAAACCATGAGGAAAGCGAGAACATACCGTGAAATATTATAAGCTTCACTTGATCCGGCACGGCCTGACGGAAGGCAACCTGCAGGGGCTTTACATCGGCAGCGGCAGTGATCTGCCGCTCTGCGCCGAGGGCCGCGCCCAGCTGAAAACGCTGAAGAAGGATTTCGACTACCCGCAGGTGCCGCTGGTGTTCACCAGCCCGCTGCGCCGCGCCACCGAGACGGCCGAGCTGCTCTTTCCCGGTGTGCGGCAGATCGAATTGGAGGATCTGCGGGAGATGGCCTTTGGCAAGTTTGAGGGGCGCGCCGTGCGCGAGCTGGTGAGCGACCCTGAGTTTGCCCAGTGGATGGACCCCACCAGCCGCACGGTGCCCGAGGGTGCCGAGGACCGGCAGATGTTTTTCAACCGCACCTCGTCGATGCTGATGAAGATGTTTGAGTACATGCTGCGCACCCACACCGAGGAGGCTGCCTGCGTGACCCACGGCGGCGTCATTATGAATATGCTGTCCCAGCATGCCCTGCCCTTCCGCAAGCCGGAGGAGTGGATGACCGACCCGGGCGCCGGCTACAGCGTGCGGCTGGACGCCGAGATGTGGATGCGCGACCATCTGGCCGAGGCCTACGATGTTGTACCGCACGGCTATCTGGACGGGATGGAATAACGCGGGGTCTTGTTCCTTCTTTACAAAGAATAAACCGAAAAAATTCCAAAAAAAATGCGCCTGCTTTGGGTAAAGCGGGTGCATTTTTATTTGCAGGTGGCGGCGTCCTCGACGCCACCTGCAAGTTGTTTTTATTCTGCCGGTTGTTCTCCCTCGGCGGGGGCCTCCGGGGCCGGGGTCTCTGCGGGGGCGGCGTCCAGAATAGCCTGCTTTTCGGCGATGGTCTGGTTCAGCTCATCCACGCGGGCCTGGGCGGCATCGCGGGCGGCAAGCAGATCCGCGTTTTCGCTGTCGGCGTCCAGCGCGGTCTGGGCCTGTTCCAGTGCGCTCTGGGCCTCGGCCAGATCTGCGTTTGCCTGATCCACAGCCGCCTGCGCGTCAATGCGCTCCTGTGCGCCGCGCAGCTCGGCTTCGGCGGCCGCTGCGGCGTCATCGGGGACACCGCTCTCCAGCAGAGCGGGCTTTTCAGGCAGGGTCTGTGCGCTGCCATCGGCGGCAGTCAGGCTCAGGCTCTGGCCATAGTAGCCGCCCCAGATGGCGATAAAGCTCTTGCCGGGGGCCACGGTCAGCGGCGTGCCGTCGGCGGCCGTCAGGCTGAACGGGCCGGTGGCATCCTCCTTGGTCCAGTGGATCTGCTCCCACGCGCCGCCCTGCAGGTAAAGGCCGGTGCCGCCGGTCATGTCGTACTGGCGGGTGTAGCCGTCATCCTTGATGCCGCTGGACGCATACAGCACGAACACATTGGTGAAGGCCGCCTGCTGGCCGTTGTCGGCATCGGTCATCGGGGAGCCGTCGCTGTTCAGCTTTTCATACAGGCCGGTGCCGGTGTTGTAGTTCAGCTGCTCGCTGTCCGACGGCGAGAAGGTCACGGTCAGGTTCATGCCGTTGCGGTTCTCGGGGGTGACCTCCGGCCGGAGACCGAAGCGGAAGAGCGGCGTGTTGCTGCCCTCCGGCGCGGCGCCGTAGCTCGTCAGCCCGGCGCGGATCAGCTCTCCGGTGGTGTAGAAGCAGTTTTCCTCGCGGTAGCCCGCGTCCTGACGGCCCTGATCAAAGGCGAAGGCCGCCTTGCCGATGTGATAGCCGTCCAGATCCTGATACGAAAGGGTGTTCAGCAGGTTGGAAGCGTAGATGTTCTTGTTGATGTGGACCGGCACGGCGTTGAGCGGCAGGGCCACCTGCAGAAACAGATCCCGGCCGGGGCCGACCGGCCCTGCCTTGCTGATGCGGTCCACATCCGCGTAGAGTGCCATCAGCCCTGCGGTATTGCCCTCGGTCACACCCTCGACCAGCACATCGGCGGCAGCCACACCCCACTGGGGCTGGGCACCGTCCAGCGTGCGCAGCGTCACGGCGACCGGGCGCTTGCCGGTATAGTCCCCGTCCTCCAGACCGGTCAGCGGGTTGCCCGCCGGGGCCGGAACGGGGGTCGGCTCTGCCGTAGCCGCGGGGGGCGTGGCCGCCTGCTCCGGCGTGGCCGCTGCCTGCTGCCCGCTGCAGCCCCCCAGCAGCAGTGCCGCCAGCAGCGCCGCAGCGCTGCCCAATGCCTGCCATTTTCTCATAGTGTACCTCTCTCATAAAAACCATAAAAACAACGCGGCCCGCCGGGCGAGCCGCGTTGTCGATGGGTGCTTAGCCTTGGCTGCCCTCAGCGTTTTCCTGCTGGTCGGGGGCCTGCTGGTCGGGAGCCTGCTCTGGTGCGGGAGCCTGCTCCTCGGCGGGGGCCTGTTCCTGCGCGGGGGCCTGCTCCTCGGCAGGGGCCTGTTCCTGCGCGGGGGCCTCGGTGACGGTCTCGGCCTCACCGCTGCCGGTGGCGGCGGCGGTCAGATCATCGGTGGAGGAGCCCAGCGTCTCGCCGGCCTTGGCGGTATCCTCCACATAGCTCTTTTCATAGGTCTGGGTCGTGGCGGTCGTCAGATCGACATTGTCCAGCGTGGTGTGGGTAAAGTTCTCGGCAAAGTCGATGTCGGTCACAGCCACATAGCTCTTGCCGGTGTTGATCTCCAGCGGGGTGTCGCTGCAGGTGCCGTCCTCGTTCAGGTAGTACAGGCGCAGCGCCTCCAGCGGGGTGCCCTTCTGCCAGTAGATCTTCTCGCACTTGCCGCCGTAGCAGTAGTAGCCGATGCCGCCCCATGCGTACTCAGCATACTGCAGGTCCTTGGCCTCATGGCCGGGGTAGGTGTGGATGTCGGTGTAGAGCACGATGACATTGGGGAAGGTCAGCACCTTGTTGTCGGCGGCCTCGTCCACGGTATCGCGCCACTGGCCGTCCGAGTAGTTCTGCTGCATCTTGTACTGGTTCGTGGCCTCGTCATAGATGAAGCGGGTCTTATAGGACTGGCTGTGGACGATCTCGACATACTGGCCGTCAGAGACAACGGGGCCGTACTTATCGCTGTAGGCGCTGTCCACGCTGTTGGACAGGTCGCGGGTGGTGCCGAGGCGGTAATCCACAAAGTTGAAGAAGGTGGAGTTGTAGGTGCGGCTCATATCCACATTCTGGCTGCTGATATAATTTGCGATGTTGTCGGCGTTGGTGTACATCGTATGCTCCAACGCCAGCGTACCGTTGTTGTAGCTCTTGCCGGCCCAGTTTACGCGGCCGTAATCGCGGTAGCCGTTGGCACCATCATTGTTGTTGAGCTTGCCGTAATCAAAGTCGATGGCATACTGCTGCATGACAACGGACTGGCCCTCATGGATGTACAGGGCCTGCCAGGGCAGAATCAGGCGGAAGAACTGGTCACGGCCGGAGCGGACGGGGCCGACCTCGCCGATCGTCTTGTAATCGGTAAAGACAGGCATAAAGCGGGTGATGCCGCCCTCGACCTTGATCTCAAACAGGATATCGGCTTTGGACAGGCCGCGCTGGGGGCGGGCCGCCACGATGTTGTTGACCATGACAGCCGTGATGCGCTGCCCCTCGGGGTAGTCGGCACCCTTGGGCTCACCGGTCAGGACATTGGCCTCATAGGGGGGCAGCTCGGTGGGGGCGGGGGTGGCCTGTGCAGCGGTGCTGTCCGATGCAGCGGGCGTCGAGATCGTATCGCCGTCCTTTTTACAGGCCGTCATCAGCACCGTCAGGGAGAGCAGCGCCGCGATTACAAGCAGAATACGTTTCATACCATTTCTCCTTTTTCGGATTTCCTGTTAAGAAGTATAAATTACTTATTATTGTAGTCGTTTTCCAGCCGTTTGTAAAGCGAAAGCGGGGAATTTTACAAATGCAATTTTTTGCCTTCTCCCGCGGGGCTGCGCCCGCAGGCGCGTGTCGGAGCGCAACCGCCGAAGGCGGCTCTTAGCGCGTAGACTGAAGGCTTGCTTATTTTCGTGTCTGCAGCCAGTATTCACCCATGCTGCTGCCGGGCTTGCCGGTGCATTCCTCGTGCAGGTAGTCGGCCAGACCGCAGTCGGCAGGGTCCCATGCAAGGGCCTGGGCCTCTGTCTCAAACTCGACCTCGGCATACCAGAAGGCGGTGGGCAGGTCAGGGTCTACGCAGTTGACCTCCAGCGTCAGCCCGCCGGGCAGCTGATAGCCGCGGCGCTCCTTATGGATCAGGGGCCGGCCGATCAGATGCTCAAGCCGCGCAAACAGTGCGGCGTCGATCTCGGTCTCGATCTCCTCGCGGCTCAGGCCGCCCTCGCCCTTGAAGCAGAGCACCAGCGCCGTGGGGCCGCCCTGCAGGGCCTCGCGCCGGATGCGCACCGTAGGGCGCACGCTGATGTAGCCCTGATCCATACTATAGACGGAGGTCTGCTCCAGCCCCACCGGCCAGCCTGCGACCATCCATTTGCGTTCGATCTCCATGTTTATCCTTGCCTCCCCTGTAGGGGCCGGACATGTCCGGCCCTCAACCTATCCGTTATCGCTGCAATGCCGTACAGCAGCGGGCCGGGCATGCCCGGCCCCTACGGCGCTGCGCAGCGCCGTTGAGCCTGCGGTGCGTCGAGGACGCCGCCCCCTGCGCGTAGGGGCGGATTCCATATCCGCCCGCAAAGTTCCCGCTGCCATAAGGTCCACGGGAGGGATGAATCCCTCCCCTGCTATCTTTTATCCGTTGTCTGAAATTATACCACATTCCGTCCACCGCACGCACCTAACAATCCTGCCAGTTTTCCACTGGGAATTTCGTCCTTCTTTCGTCAGATTGCCACTTGCATTTTGCGGGCTTACCCCGTATAATAAAGGCATAACAGCAAGGGCGCTGCGAATGTGTTTTCGCAGCGTCCTTTTTCTGTAAATAGAGGTAACAAAGGAGTACGAAGTATGGCAGCAACCGTTATGGAGCTTTACGGCAGCAAGGTTTTCAACGAGCATGAGATGCGTGAGCGTCTGCCCAGCTCTACTTACAAAAGCCTGAAGGCAACGATCGAGAAGGGTCAGCCGCTTGACCTTGAGGTCGCCAATGTCGTAGCCAGCGTGATGAAGCGCTGGGCTATCGAGCAGGGCGCCACCCACTACACACACTGGTTCCAGCCGCTGACCGGCATCACCAGTGAGAAGCATGACGGCTTTGTCAGCCCCCAGCCGGACGGCACTGCCATCATGGAGTTCTCCGGCAAGGAGTTGATCAAGGGCGAGCCCGATGCCTCCTCCTTCCCCTCCGGCGGTCTGCGCGCCACGGCCGAGGCCCGCGGCTACACCGCATGGGACCCCACCAGCTACGCCTTTGTCAAGGATGACACGCTGTGCATCCCCACCGCGTTCTGCTCCTACACCGGCGAGGCGCTGGACAAAAAGACCCCACTGCTGCGCTCGATGCAGGCCATCTCTGACCAGGCCTGCAAGGTGCTGCACCTGTTCGGCAAGGATGTTGACCGCGTTCACACCACGGTTGGCCCCGAGCAGGAGTACTTCCTGATCAAGAAAGAGGACTACGTAAAGCGCCTTGATCTGGTGCTGTGCGGCCGCACGCTGTTCGGCTCTGCCCCGTCCAAGGGTCAGGAGCTGGAGGAGCACTACTTCGGCACCCTTCGCCCCATCGTTTCCCAGTTTATGAAGGAGCTGGACGCCGAGCTGTGGAAGCTGGGCATCCCCGCCAAGACCAAGCACAACGAGGTCGCCCCCTGCCAGCATGAGCTGGCCCCCATCTATGACACCACCAATGTCGCCATCGACCACAACCTGCTGACGATGGAGATGATGAAGAAGCTTGCCGACAAGCACGGCCTTGTCTGCCTGCTGCATGAGAAGCCGTTCGAGGGCGTCAACGGCAGCGGCAAGCACAACAACTGGTCCCTCAGCACCACCAGTGAGAACCTGCTTGATCCCGGTGACACCCCGATGGAGAACCTGCAGTTCATGGTGTTCCTGACCGCCGTCATCAAGGCAGTCGATGAGTACGCCGACCTGCTGCGCACCAGCGTTGCCACCCCCGGCAACGACCATCGTCTGGGCGCCAACGAGGCACCCCCGGCCATCATCTCGATCTTTGTGGGTGAGGAGCTGGAGGCCGTCATCGACGCCATCTGCTCGGATTCTCCCTACGCCGGCCCCGTCAAGATGAAGATGGACCTCGGCGTTGATGTCCTGCCCAAGTTCAGCAAGGACACCACCGACCGCAACCGTACCTCCCCCTTCGCCTTCACCGGCAACAAGTTTGAGTTCCGTATGCCCGGCTCTTCCGAGAACCTGTCGGACTGCAACACCATCCTGAACACCGCCGTTGCCAAGGCGCTGAAGGAGTTCGTTGCCGAGACCAGCGGCGCTGCCGACTTTGAGTGCGCTGCCGCCGCGTGGGTCAAAAAGACGCTGAACGAGCATCGCCGCGTTGTCTTTAACGGCAACGGCTATGCCGAGGCATGGGAGGCTGAGGCCGAGCGCCGCGGCCTGCCCAACCGCAAGAACACCCCCGATGCAATGGTTGCCCTCACGGAGGACAAGAATGTTGCCCTGATGGAGGAGTTCGGCGTCCTGACCAAGACTGAGATGTTCAGCCGCCACGAGGTCGAGATGGAGCATTACTCCAAGATCCTCAACATCGAGGCCCGCACGATGCTCAAGATCGCCAACAAGCAGCTGATCCCCGCCGCGACCGCCTATATGGGCGAGGTTGCCGGCAGCGCCGCCGCCAAGACCGCCGCTGTCGAGGGCATCTCCACCAAGGCTGAGACCAAGGTGCTGACCGCGCTGACCCAGTACGCCGATGAGATGTCTGACGCCGCCGATGCCCTCAAGACCGTGACCGACAAGGTCACCGCCATGACGGACGAGTGCGCCAAGGCACACGCCTTCCACGATGAGGTCATCCCCGCAATGGATGCGCTGCGCGCCGCCGCCGACAAGGCCGAGGAGATCATCGACGAGGAGTACTGGCCGCTGCCCTGCTACAGCCGCATGCTGTTCTATACCGAGTAATGTAAGGGCATTCTTCGCGCGGCTCTGTAGGGGCGGATTCCATATCCGCCCGCAAGGGGCTGCCTGTTGACGGGCGCATATAGAATGCGCCCCTACGGGATGGGCTGTTTCCCCGCAAGCGGCAGCCCGCCCACATCGCGCCATTCTCCTTTTCCTATTTCTTACACCAGCTCGAAAGGCCCGCCCGCTCAAGGTGGGCCTTTCGAGTATGCCGAGGCATACTCGAAAAAGATAAAAGATAATAGATAAAAGATAAAAAAGCTGGTACGCGCTGCCGCGCGGTTTCAAATTTGTTTGCGCCCACGGGCGCAAACTCCACCCTTTTTATTATCTATTATCTTTTATCTACTATCTATACAGGAGGTTCCTATGAAACGCACCGCACAGGACATTCTCAATTTTGTTGAGGACAACGATGTTAAGTTCGCAAAATTGACATTCTGCGATATTTTCGGCAACCAGAAAAATGTCTCGCTCTTTGCCAGTGAGCTGCCCCGCGCCTTTGCCGAGGGTGTCAGCTTTGACGGTTCGTCCATCGCCGGGTTTATGAATGTGGAGGAGAGCGATCTGGTCCTCTGGCCTGACCCTGACACCGCCACAGTCCTGCCCTGGCGCCCCACCGAGGGACGCGTCATCCGGATGTACTGCGACATTACGCTGCCCAACGGCAAGCCGTTTGAGGGCAACTGCCGTGGCTACCTGCAGTCGGTCATCAAGCGCGCCCGCGCCATGGGACTGACCTGCAATGTCGGCTGCGAATGTGAATTTTACCTGTTTGAGACCGATGAGAACGGCGCCCCCACCCGCATCCCGCTCGACATGGGCGGCTACTTTGACATTCCGCCGCTGGACAAGGGCGAGAACATCCGCCGCGAGATCTGCTTTGCCATCGAGGAAATGGGCCTGCACCCCGAACACAGCCACCACGAGAGCGGCCACGGCCAGAACGAGGTCTGCTTCCGCTACACGACTGCGCTGAAATCCGCCGATAATCTGAACACTTTCAAGAGCACCGTCAAGGCCATTGCGGCGCGCAACGGCCTGTTTGCCAGCTTTATGCCCAAGCCCCTTGCCAACCAGCCGGGCAGCGGCCTGCATGTCAATATCTCGCTGCTGCGGGACGGCAAGAACCTGTTTGACGGTGACTTTGCCCCCGACAGTGAGGCCGGGCATTTTGTGGCGGGCATTCTGGCCCACGCGCGGGAGCTGACGGCCTTCTGCAACCCGGTGCCCAACTCCTACGCGCGGCTCGGCGCCAACGAGGCCCCGCTCTATGTCAGCTGGAGCCGCCAGAACCGCAGCCAGCTGGTGCGGCTGCCCAGCGCCCACGGCGAGTTCTGCCGCGTGGAGCTGCGCGGCCCCGACCCGGCCGGCAACCCGTATCTTGTCATCGGGCTGATTCTGGCCGCCGGTCTGGACGGCATTGCGCGCAAGCTGCCCCTGCCCGAGGCCGTCAACCGCAACCTTTTCCACCCCAGCGCTGCCGCCGGTCTGGAAAGCCTGCCCCGCACCCTGCGGGAGGCCATCACCGTGGCGGGCCAGAGCGAATTTATCAGCGCCGAGCTGCCCGTTGCGCTGCAGAACAAGTATTTTGAGTACCAGACCCAGCTCTGCCATGACGCCGAATCCGCCCCCGACGCCGAGGCATGGGAACGGGCGCACAGCTTCCTGATTATTTGACTTTGTGAAATGTTGGGGTCGATGCTTGCATCGACCCGCGGGCAGATGCAAGCATCCGCCCCTACAACCACCCGTAGGGGCGCATTCCATATGCGCCCGCACACGGCAGGCGCAAAAAATCCATCAGGAAGGGAGGGCAGCCCATGGGTAAAGCATTGATCGTTTCGGCCGGAAACAACGCCAACGAGTATCTGGCACGGCACATCGGGGAGTTGGGCTACACCCGCCCCACGATCGTTGCCAGCGGCGGTGAGGCACGCCGCCGCATGGACACAAACGACTATGAGGTCATCCTCATCAACACGCCCCTGCCTGACGAGTTCGGCCATGAGCTGGGCACGGACGCGGTGCAAAAGACCGATGCCGGCGTCATTCTGCTGGCCAAGACCGGCACCGCCGAGCAGATCGCCGACAAGCTGCAGGATTTCGGTGTGCTGGTGCTGGGCAAGCCGTTCACGGCGATCCAGTTCCGGCAGGCCGTACAGATTGCGGCCAGCAACTACAAGCGGCTGGCCGTGCTGCGCGCCGAGAATGCAAAGCTGCTGGATAAAATCGCCCAGCTGCGGCTTGTTGACCGCGCAAAGTGCTACCTGATCGAGAAAAAGGGCATGACCGAGACCGAGGCCCACCGCCTTATTGAGAAGGGCGCGATGGATACCCGCCGCAGCCGCGGCGAGGTCGCGCAAGAGCTTTTGGAGGATGAGGAGGAATAAGAAAGGTAGCCTTCCCCCGCGGGGGAAGGTGGCCGAGGCCCCGCCCGAGGCCGGATGAGGGGCGGGTGTGCCGCAATTACCCATTCACGAGATGCATTGGCAAGCTCTGCCCTCATCAGTCCGCTTACGCGGACAGCTTCAGTCTCCGCGCTAAGAGCCGCCTCCGGCGGTTGCGCTTCGACACGCGCCTGCGGGCGCAGCCCCGAGGGGGAAGCCTTTTGGCATAAAAAAGAGGACGCATCTGCGTCCTCTTTTTTACATATATCCATATTTCCGGCGTCCCTGCACAATAAACCCAGCCGTACACACCAGCGCCATGGCCTCGGCGGCGACGACCGCCAGCCAGATGCCGTCCACACCGATAAGGAGCGGCAGGGTCAAAATCGACACGATCTGGAACAGCAGCGTGCGCAAAAAACTGATGGCCGCCGACACCGCGCCGTTGTTCAGCGCCGTGAAGAACGCCGAGCCGAAAATGTTGAACCCGGACAGAATAAAGCTGATGGAGTACAGCTTCATGCCGTGTATCGTCAGCGCCAGCAGGCCCGCATCGTAGCCGACAAAGATTTGTGCCAGCGGCCCGGCCAGCAGCTCGCTTGAGACCAGCATAGCAACGCCCGCCACGGCGATAATGGTCAGGCTGCGGCGCAGCAGGTTTTTCAGTTCGTCCTTATTGTCCGCGCCAAAGTGGTAGCTGACGATGGGCGCACAGCCCTGCGCATAGCCGATGAACACCGCCGCAAACACAAAGCCCACATACATAAGGACGCCGTAGGCCGCTACGCCGTCCGCGCCAAACAGCTTGAGCAGCTGGATGTTGTACAGCGCGCTGACCAGCGACATAGAGATGTTCGTCATCAGCTCGCTCGCACCGTTTGTGCAGGCCTTGAACAACTCCCGCAGGCTGAACAGCGGCTTGGTGAAGCAGAGTCGGCAGCCGGGGCGGCGCTTGATAAAATAGAAGATCGGTCCCACGCCGCCGACCATCTGGCTGATGACCGTGGCCGATGCCGCGCCGACCAGCCCAAAGCCCGCCACGCCGACGAGCACGAAGTCCAGCACCATATTGGTCGCGCCCGCTGCCACCGTGAAGCAGAGGCCCAGCTTGGGCTTTTCCGCGGCAATAAAGAAGCTCTGGAACAGGTATTGCAGCATGAACGCCGTCTGGAATGTCAGCAAAATGCGTCCGTAGATCAGGCAGCTGGGCAGCAGCTCCGGCGTTGCGCCCAGCCGCAGAGCCACAGGCTCCAACAGCGCAAGGCCGAAAGCACTGAACAGCACACCCAGCACGGCGGTTGCAACCACCAGCATACTGAACAGCCGGTTTGCACGGTTCTCATCGCCGGTGCCCAGCGTCATGGCAACAAGGGCGCTGCCGCCCGTGCCGATCATAAAGCCGAGGCAGCCCAGTATCTGAAGATACGGGTAGATGAGGTTCAGCGCCGTAAACGCCGTTTTACCTGCATAGTTCGAGATAAAGAAGCCGTCCACGATGGTGTAGATGGAGGTAAAGATCATCATGATAATGGGCGATGCCGTAAATTTCAGCAGCCGCCCGGTGGTAAAGTGGTCGGATAGTTGAATCTGGTTTGCTTTTGACATAAATGCTCCTGTTTTTGCGGCAGACACGCATGTAGGGGCCGGACATGTCCGGCCCTGCACCTTGCCTTTACCTCTCTGTTTCCGTTATGCTGCGGGCCGGGCATACCCGGCCTCTACCGCGCAATTTTTTCAAACTCCTGCCGTAAGCATTCCAGATACCGCTGGGTCAGGCGGCAGTTCTGCTCGACCTCGGCAAGGCCCTGACGGGTCATGGCCTGCTGCTCGGCTGCGATAACCGGCTCCACCGTGCGGGCGGCCAGGGCACGCCCCTCGTCCGTCAGGGTCACAAGCTTGCCGCTGTGTGCGCCTTTTCCCGGGCAAAGCTCCACCAGACCTTTTTTTACCATGGCGGCAACGGCAGAGTTCAGCGTCTGCTTGGGCTGCCCCCACTCTGCCGCCATACGGTTCTGGGTCTGCGGCTCATGCGTAGTGCACAGCGCATACAGCACCCAGAATGCTGCGTCCGACAAGCCGCACCGCTGCGCCACCGCGTGGTACAGGGCGTTGCACTCATTGAACTGGCGGTTCGTTATTTCAAGCAGGTCATATACCTGCCGCTGTTTCTCCTGCATAGGATGCCTCTTTTCAAAATCCGATTCCGGATATTATTATAGTCCGATTTCGGATTTTTGTCAATCCCCCAAAAATTTGTGCGCATTTTTGCACAGATTTTTTCCCGCCGCCGCCTTGCAAAAGCGGGCCGCCGCTTTTATAATGTAGACAAAACCATACCGAAAACAAAGGGGGAACCGCAACCATGTACCAACCTGCTCAAAACCACTATGATGTGCTGCCCTACCGCCGCTGCGGCAACAGCGGCCTGCTGCTGCCCGCTGTCTCGCTGGGGCTGTGGCATAATTTCGGCGATACAGCGCCCTATGAGAACATGCGTGCGCTCTGCCGCACCGCGTTTGACAACGGCATCACCCACTTTGACCTTGCCAACAACTACGGCCCCGAGCCGGGCGCGGCCGAGCGGAATTTCGGTAAAATTCTGCGCGATGATCTCGGCGTCTACCGCGATGAGCTGATCATCTCCACCAAGGCCGGGTATGTGATGTGGGACGGCCCCTACGGCAACTGGGGCAGCCGCAAGTACCTGCTGGCCAGTCTGGACCAGAGCCTGCGCCGCATGGGGCTGGACTATGTGGACATCTTCTACCACCACCGCATGGACCCCAACACCCCGCTGGAGGAGACGATGGGCGCACTGGCACAGGCTGTGCGCAGCGGCAAGGCGCTGTATGTGGGTCTGTCCAACTATGACGGCCCCACGCTGGAAAAGGCCACGGCCATTCTGGACGAGCTGCATGTGCCGTTCATCATCAACCAGAACCGCTACTCGATCTTTGACCGCACGATTGAGAGCAACGGCCTGAAGGATACCGCCGCCCGCCTGCACAAGGGCATCATCACCTTCAGCCCGCTGGCGCAGGGCCTTCTGACCGACCGGTATCTGCACGGCATCCCGGCCGACAGCCGCGTACACACCGATGGGCGGTTCCTGAAGGAGACGGACCTCACACCGGAAAAGCTGGCGAAGATCCGGGCGCTGAACGAGATGGCCGCTGCCCGCGGCCAGACGCTGGCCGAGATGGCGCTGGCATGGCTGCTGAACCATGAGGAAATCACGACAGTGCTGATCGGCGCGTCCAAGACGCAGCAGATTCTCGATAACATCAAGGCCGTGCAGAACACGAGTTTTACCGCCGAAGAGCTGGCGGAGATTGATAGGATAAGCAAATAAACAGCAACGGGCGACCCTGTTCGGGTCGCCCAATTTTTGTATGTTGTAGGGGGCGGCGTCCCCGACGCCCTGCGGAGGGGTCAAGACCCCTCCCTACAAATCCCTTTTATAAGGGGGCGCACAAATAAAAAAAGCCCCATCGTCCGGAGCAGGGAACGATGGGGCGAAACGCAATAAGCAGACCGCAAAAGGCGCAGAGCAAAACGCCGAAACGGAGGCGCAGCCTGTTATTGGCAGGAACCGCGCCGGAGAGGCAAACAGCCGGCGGGCTCGAGATTGGTTATGGTTAGTAGCTGCTAACCACGCATATACTTTACCATACTAGAGCTGTAATGTCAAGCGTTTTCCCAAAAATAATTCCCACTATTTTTGTAGAGTTTAATCCTTGGGCGCATCGGGGTAGTCGCGGACATGCAGCAGCTGCTCCGCTGCGGCGATCTCCTCGGCGGTGGGCACACGCACACCGTCCAGCGGGTAGGCCAGCCCCAGATTCTGCCACTTGAACAGCCCCAGCGTGTGGTAAGGCAGTATCTCAACCCGGCGCACGGTGGGCAGGGTCCTGATAAACGCATCCAGTGCGCGCAGGCCATCGGCGTCATCGGTCAGGCCGGGCACCAGCACATGGCGTATCCACAAATTCACACCCTTGGACGCCACATACTGCGCCATGGCCAGAATATTTTTGTTGCTGTGGCCGGTCAGCTTTTTGTGCTTTTCATCGTCAATTTCTTTCAAATCCAGAATGACGAGGTCAGTGCTTTCCAGCAGGCGGTCAAAGCGGGCCATCCAGTCGGCGTTGTCGGGCGCAAAGGGCTGGGCGCTGGTGTCCAGCGCGGTCTGCACCTTTTTGGCGCGTGCCAGCCGGAACACCTCACTGACAAAATCCATCTGCAGCAGCGGCTCGCCGCCGCTGATCGTCAGGCCGCCGTTGCTGCGCCAGTAGTTGCGGTAGCGGTAGGCGGCAGTAAAGGCTTCCTGCGGGGTCTTGGCGGTGTCTTTGGTAAAGGCCCATGTCTCGGGGTTGTGGCAGTATTGGCAGCGCATGGCGCACCCCTGCAAAAAGATGATATACCGCACGCCGGGGCCATCGACAAGGCCGAAGGTCTCAACAGAATGGATGTAGCCTAAGGTTTCGGACATAAAGTGTGCCTCCGTTTTTGGGGTGGTTTAGTGGGGAGTGTAAAGGCAAGGCGGCAGAGCCCCTCAGGCCTTGCAAGCTCGGCCAGCTCCCCACTGCGTGGGGAGCCTTTTTGCGCGGGCTCCGCCCGCGAGAAAGCCTCCCCTCACAGGGGAGGTGGTCGAGCGAAGCGATGACCGGAGGGGCTTTCGGGGCAGCGGGGACGCCCCCTTGCAATAATAGTATACCACAAAAAAGCCCGCAGCCGCGGCTGCGGGCCCTATTGGGTTCAGAGCTTACAGGACCTTATGGCAGGTACGCGCAATAACATCCAGCTGCTGCTCCTTGGTCAGGTCGATGAACTTGACCGCATAGCCGGAGACACGGATGGTGAAGTTGGCGTACTCCTCCTTCTCGGGGTGCTCCATCGCGTCAATCAGCTTCTCGGTGCCGAAAACGTTGACGTTCAGGTGGTGGGCACCCTGATCAAAGTAGCCGTCCATGACCTGCACAAGGTTGGTCACGCGCTCGCCCTCGCTGTGGCCCAGCGCATCGGGGTTGATGGTCTGGGTGTTGGAAATGCCGTCCAGCGCCCAGTGGTAGGGCAGCTTGGCAACGGAGTTGAGGGACGCCAGCAGACCGTTGGTCTCGGCACCGTAGCTCGGGTTGCCGCCGGGGGCAAACGGGGTGTATGCCTTGCGGCCGTCCGGCATAGCGCCGGTGGCCTTGCCGTAGACAACATTGGAGGTGATGGTCAGGATCGAGGTGGTAGCCTCGGAGTTGCGGTAGGTGTGGCGGCGCTTGATCTTCTCGAGGAAGCTGCGCAGCAGCTCAACGGCGATGTCGTCAGCGCGGTCATCATCGTTGCCGTACTTCGGGAAGTCGCCCTCGATCTCGTAATCGGTGACAAGGCCCTGCTCATTGCGGATGCACTTGACCTTGGCGTACTTGATGGCGGACAGAGAGTCAACCACATGGCTGAAGCCGGCAATGCCGGTAGCGAAGGTGCGGCGGACCTCGGTGTCGATCAGGGCCATCTCGGCAGCCTCGTAGTAGTACTTGTCGTGCATATACTGGATGAGGTTCAGGATGTTGACATACAGCCCGGCCAGCCAGTCCATCATGACATCGTACTTGGCCATGACCTCGCTGTAGTCGAGGTACTCGGCCGTGATGGGGGCGTAAGCGGGGCCGACCTGCTCGCCCAGCTTTTCATCCACGCCGCCGTTGATGGCGTAGAGCAGGCACTTGGCAAGGTTGGCACGCGCGCCGAAGAACTGCATCTCCTTGCCGGTCTGGGTGGCGGAAACGCAGCAGCAGATGGAGTAGTCATCGCCCCAGACAGGCTTCATGACATCATCGTTCTCATACTGGACACTGGAAGTGTCGATGGAGATCTTGGACGCATAATCCTTGAAGGTCTTGGGCAGGGCGCTGGAGTACAGCACCGTCATGTTCGGCTCGGGGGCGGGGCCCATGTTCTCGAGGGTGTGCAGGAAGCGGAAGTCGTTCTTGGTGACCATGGAACGGCCGTCCATGCCGATGCCGCCGACCTCGAGGGTCGCCCAGACGGGGTCGCCGCTGAACAGCTGGTTGTAGCTGGGGATGCGGGCGAACTTGACCATGCGGAACTTCATGACCATGTGGTCGATCAGCTCCTGCGCCTCGCTCTCGGTCAGGGCACCGTTGTCAAGGTCACGCTGGATATAAATATCAAGGAAGGTGGAGACACGGCCGACCGACATGGCAGCGCCGTTCTGGGTCTTGATGGCGGCCAGATAGCCGAAGTAGAGCCACTGGACAGCCTCCTTGGCGTTGGCAGCAGGCTGAGAGATGTCAAAGCCGTAGGCGGCAGCCATCTCCTTCATGCCCTTGAGGGCCGTGATCTGCATGGCGATCTCCTCGCGCTGGCGGACGATCTCCTCGGTCATGGTGCCGTCACCGCAGTTGGCAAAGTCATTCTGCTTGGCCTTGATGAGATAGTCGATGCCGTACAGCGCCACACGGCGGTAGTCGCCGACAATGCGGCCGCGGCCGTAGGTGTCGGGCAGACCGGTGACGATATGGCTGTGGCGGGCCTTCTTCATCTCGGGGGTGTAGGCATCAAACACGGCCTGATTGTGGGTGCGGGTGTACTTGGTGAAAATCTCGTGCAGCTTCTCGCTGGGCTGATAGCCGTAGGTCGTGCAGGCCTGCTCCGCCATCTTGATGCCGCCGTAGGGCATGAAGGCGCGCTTGAGCGGCTTGTCGGTCTGCAGGCCGACGACCTTCTCCAGATCCTTCAGCTCGGGGTCAATGTAGCCGGGGCCGTAGGCGGTCAGGCCGGAGACGACCTCTGTCTCCATATCCAGAACGCCGCCCTTGGCGCGCTCGGCCTTCTGCAGCTTCTGCAGCGCGCCCCACAGCTTGTTGGTAGCGTCAGTCGGACCGGCGAGGAAGCTCTCATCGCCGTCATAGGGGGTGTAGTTCTTCTGGATGAAGTCACGCGTGTTGACTTCCTCTTTCCAGATGCGGCCTTCAAAGCCTTCCCACTGTTTGAAATCTGTCATTATGCACCTCTTTTAAGTTATGGACAGCCGGGTGCGTATCACCCGACTCAAGATATTATACCAGATTGGTAGGATTTTGTGTGTTGTTTTGGCAACATTTTTTGAAAAATCAGGAAAGATGCGTGGGGAGATAGGGGCTGCCGCCGCTTTTCCTCCGTTCGGCGGGTCGATGCAAGCATCGACCCCTACATTTTCTCCCCTCGCTGACGCTCACTTTTTGATGTTGAACGCCCCAAATCCCGGGTACTGCGCGGCGGCGCCGAGGTCCTCCTCGATGCGGAGCAGCTGGTTATATTTGGCAACGCGCTCACTGCGGCTGGGGGCACCGGTCTTGATCTGGCAGGTGTTCAGCGCCACGGCCAGATCGGCGATCGTGGTGTCCTCGGTCTCGCCGGAGCGGTGGGACGCAATGGCGGTATAGCCCGCCTTGTGCGCCATCTTGATCGCCTCAAGCGTCTCGGAAACAGAGCCGATCTGGTTCAGCTTGATGAGGATCGAGTTGCCGCAGCCCAGACCAATGCCCTTGGCCAGACGCTCGGTGTTGGTGACAAACAGGTCATCGCCGACCAGCTGTACCTTGCCGCCCAGCTCCTTCGTCATCTGCTGCCAGCCCTCCCAGTCCTCCTCATCGAGGCCGTCCTCAATGGAGTAGATGGGGTACTTCTCGACCAGCTGCTTCCAGTGTGCGACCAGCTCCTCACTGGTGAACACCTTGCCGCACTTGGGCAGCTTGTACTCGCCCTTTTTGCTGCCCTTCCACTCGCTGGACGCGGCGTCCATGGCCAGCACAAAATCCCTGCCGGGCTGGTAGCCGGCCTTCTCGATGGCGGCAAGGATATACTGAATGGCCTCCTCATCGCTGGCAAGGTCGGGCGCAAAGCCGCCCTCATCACCGACAGAGGTCGCAAGCCCCTTGTCCTTCAGCAGCGCCTGCAGCGCGTGGAACACCTCGGTACACCAGCGCAGCCCCTCGCGGAAGCTGGGCGCACCGGCGGGCATGATCATGAACTCCTGCACATCCACGGTGTTGGCGGCATGGGCGCCGCCGTTCAGGATGTTCATCATCGGCACCGGCAGCTTGTTGCCGGACACACCGCCCAAAAAGCGGTAGAGCGGCAGATCGAGTGAGGCGGCCGCCGCGCGGGCCGCTGCGATGGACACCGCCAGTATGGCGTTTGCGCCGAGGTTGGACTTGTCCTTTGTGCCGTCCGCCTGCAGCATGGCGGCATCCACGGCGTAGGTGTCGGCGGCATCAAGGCCGACCAGCGCCGCGTTGATGACGGTGTTGATGTTCTCCACCGCCTTGCTGACGCCCTTGCCGCCGAAGCGGCCTTTATCGCCGTCGCGCAGCTCCAGCGCCTCAAACTCGCCGGTGGATGCGCCGCTGGGGGCCGCACCCCGGCCCACGGTGCCGTCCGCCAGCCAGACCTCGGCCTCCACCGTAGGGTTGCCGCGGGAGTCGATGATCTCACGGCCAATGACCTTTTCAATTTCGAGATAGCTCATGGTGCAAAATCCTTTCTATCATACTCTTTTCCAGTATGCCCGGAATGGTATATTGCGATACCTTTTGGTTAGTTTCTTCTAACCTCTTATAAGATAGCATAGACTAACCACTTTTGTCAAGGGGGCGTTCCCCACATTCATTGCGGCAAGGCTTCCGGTCTATTTGTAGGGGAGGGATTCATCCCTCCCGGGCACTTCCCGCTGCCGCAAACGGCCACGGCAGCCAGAGGACTGGCCGCCCTACACCCCCACATCAAATCCATGCGTAGGGCGGGGTGCCCTCACCCCGCCGAAACCTAACGCCATATCCCTTTCACGGTCAATCCGCGGGGCATCAAACACGCCGCCCCCACATTCTCATAGCCGTACCACCCCACAAACAAAAATCCTGCCTACACCAACGCAGGCAGGACTTTTTTATGGCTGTTACCCCCGTATTACTTCCGGTCGATTGCGGCAACTACGCCGGACAGCGCCAGCAGCGCCAGCAGGTTCGGGATCGCCATCAGGCCGTTGAACAGATCGGCCAGCGCCCAGACAAGATCAACCTTCAAGGTTGACCCAACCAGAATAAACGCGACCACAATGACGCTGTACATCGGCAGCAGCTTCTCGCCAAACAGCGCCTTGAAATTCGACTGGCCGAAGAAATACCAGCCGATGATCGTGGAAAACGCGAAGAAGAACATGCACACCGCGATGAACACCGGCCCAAACCCGCCGAATGCCTGACTGAACGCGGCCTGCGTCAGCGCCGTGCCGGTCAGGCCCTGCGGCACCAGCCCGGAGGTGATCAGCACCAGACCGGTCAGCGTCAGAACCACAAAGGTGTCGATGAACACACCCAGAATCGCCACGGCGCCCTGATCCTGCGGACGCTTGACCTTGGCCAGCGCGTGGGCATGCGGCGTGGAGCCAAGGCCCGCCTCGTTGGAGAACAACCCGCGCGCCACGCCAAAGCGCATGGCCTGCTGCACGGTCACACCCGCGATGCCGCCCGCCATGGCCTGCGGCTCAAACGCCAGCACAAACACCTGCGCCAGCGCACCGGGCAGCGCCTTGGCATTGATGACCAGAATGGCGATGCAGCCCAAAATGTAAAATGCCGCCATGATCGGCACAACCTTTTCCGTTACAGCGGCGATTCTCTGCACGCCGCCCAGAAAGATGAACGCCGCAATGGCTGCCACGATGACGCCCACCACCAGCCGGTTTACGCCGAATGCGTTGTGGAACGCATCGCCGATCGAGTTGGACTGCACCATGTTGCCCATAAAGCCCAGCGCCAGAATAATAAGCACCGAAAAGACGGTTGCCAGCACCCTGCCGACCTTGCCCTTGAACGCGGCGCGGATATAAAACGCCGGGCCGCCGGTCACATGGCCGTTCACCGTGGTCCGGTAGTGCTGCGCCAGCACGGCCTCTGCATAGATGGTGGCCATGCCGAAAAACGCCGACACCCAGGTCCAGAACAGCGCGCCCGGGCCGCCGCTGACCAGTGCGGTGGCGCAGCCCGTAATGTTGCCGGTGCCAACCTGCGCCGCAATGGCGGTCGTCAGCGCCTGAAAGCTGCTCATGCCCTCGGCGTCAGCCTTTTTGCCGCGCAGCGTAAAGCCGCCGAACACCCGGCGAAATCCCTCGCCAAAGCGGCGCACCTGCACGCCGCGCAGCCGCACGGTAAAGTAGATGCCCGTGCCGACCAACAAAAACAGCAGCAGCGAGTTCCACAGAACATCGCTGAACTGCTCGATCCATGCCGTAAATACTGCCATGTTTTCCCCCTGTTATTACACTATTTTACTTTCCGCGCCACCGCCGCCGCAGGGCGAGTGACTTAATAACTATACAATGATTTGCACATAAAGTCAAGTGTATTTGTGTAGTGGACAGTTCAATGCTCTGCGGCGCAACTTTTTTTGCAAATCCGCCGCCGTGTAACATCGGGGACACAACTGCATGGTACACTGGCCGTAAACAGGAAAGGAGAAATGCCCCATGAAAAAGTATCTGCCCTTGCTTGCAGCCGCCTTGGCCCTGACCGCCTGCAGCGCTGCGCCTGAATCTACCCCCGCACCGATGCAGACACCTGCTGCAGAGAACGCCGCTGACGAGGAAGGCGCGGCAGCGTTCCCCATTGGGGAACTGCGCGCATATAACGACTGGATGCACTGCACAGACACAGCCTATTACACGCTGTATAGCCAAGAGGGCACAACAAATATTGTAGGGCTGAAGTTGGACTATGCCAACGGTGTGCAGACCAAGGTAATGTCGATTGATTTAGCCAACGATGCTTTGTACTCTGATTGGTTTGTCACAAATGATAATGTGGTGCGCGTATTTTTGGCGAACGAGGACGGATCAGAGTTTCGTTTTAAGAGCTTTTACCCGGATGGCCGCAGTGAAGAACGGACTGCCAGTCAGGAAATTACGCCAGTTATTTATGACGAGTACGCGGCCTATGTCCTGCGCGACAAGTATGTCGCCAGACTGGACTGGCAGACCGGAGAGCTTACGACATGGAGCGCATCCATCCCGCAGATAAGCGAGATACTTGGCGTTGCGCACAACAAGGTAGTGCTGACCCGCATTGTATCCGATATGCCGCTGCCTACAGACCCTGAAATGTCCGAGGCTGTGCTTCAAAGCTCCCTGATGGAATACGATCTATACGATGTATCGTCTAATATGCTGGAAAAACTGTTTGATGAACCGTACTACCCGGAGGAAGGCAGCAGCCGAAAATCCTACTTGGGATACCGTGGTGATATGCTGTACTTTGACCAGTCGAGACCGGATGGCGATGACATCACAAAGGTTTTGTGGGGGTACGACTGTTCGGCGGGAACCTTGCAGGAGTTATATGCAGAGAATTCGGCCGGATGTGTGGGCGGCTATAGCACCCCACAGGGATTTACACGCAGTGGGCAGCTGGAGTTTTTGTTTCTGCAAAGCACATCGGACACACTGCATATTTACAAAACAGCCAACGGACAGGTGTACAAAGTGCCCTACCACGATCCGACTCTGGATGCGGCCTACGGCAATGCCGAAAATTACGGCCGCCCCATTGCCCTGACCGGCGATGGTCGGGTGCTTGTAACGGACGGTTATGTCCAGCAGGACGGTTCCCCGGTGGATGCCTACGGCCTGATCGACCTTGACGCCTACCTCTCCGGCAGCACCGACTACACCCCGGTACAGATGTGGCAGGATCAGTAGGGGGCGGCGTCCCCTACCTACAGATGAACCGCATAAGGGGATGCGCCGTCAGGCTGCGGGCCGGGCATGCCCGGCCCCTACAAGCAGGCGGAAGGTTTATGGCAACGATTGTAGGGGGCGGCGTCCTCGACGCCCCGCAGGTCAGCAGTCCTTCCCGGGTCATTTGTAGGGCGGCCAGTCCTCTGGCCGCCGTGGCCGCTTGCGGCGGTGGGAAGGCATCCGGGAGGGATGAATCCCTCCCCTACGGATTGAACCGTAAAAGGGATATGGCGGTAAGCTGTGGGCCGGGCTGCCCGGCCCCTGCAAACAAAAAAGCAAGAGCCGCTCCACTCGGGGCGGCTCTTGCTGTATGGATAAAATTACTTGTTCTTTTTGCTGGCGGCCTTCATGCGCAGGTCGTGGTCCAGAATGCGCTTGCGGATGCGCAGGTTCTCGGGGGTAACCTCAAGCAGCTCATCGGGAGCCAGGAACTCAAGGCAGCCCTCGAGGCTGAACTTGGAAACGGGCACCAGACGCAGGGCGTCATCACTTCCGGAGGCGCGGGTGTTGGTCAGGTGCTTGGTCTTGCAGACGTTGACGGTGATGTCCTCGCCGGTCGGGGTGTAGCCCACGACCTCGCCTGCGTAGACCTTCTCGCCGGCGTTGACGATCAGGGTGCCGCGCTGCTGGGCGTTGAACAGGCCGTAGGTGACGGCGTCGCCGGTCTCAAAGCTGATCAGGGAGCCGGTGGAGCGGGTCTGAATGTCACCGCACCACTCCTCGTAGCCGTCAAAAATCGTGTTCATGATGCCTTCACCGTGGGTGTCGGTCAGGAACTGGCTGCGATAGCCGAACAGGCCGCGGCTGGGCATACGGAACTCGATGCGGGAACGGCTGTTCATCATCTGCATGTTCATCAGGATGGCCTTGCGGGCGCCCAGTGCGGTCATGACATTGCCCTGATAGATCTCGGGCACATCAATCACAACGCGCTCCATAGGCTCCATGACCTTGCCGTTCTCCTCATGGGTCAGAACATGCGGGGGGCTGACCTGCAGCTCATAGCCTTCGCGGCGCATCGTCTCGATCAGGATGGACAGATGCATCTCGCCGCGGCCCATGACGCGGAAGGAATCGTTCGTGGCGGAATCCTCGACCTTCAGGGCGACATCCTTCAGCAGCTCGCGCATCAGGCGGTCACGGATCTGGCGGGAGGTGACATACTTGCCCTCCTTGCCGGCAAACGGGGAATCGTTGACCGAGAAGGTCATCTCGACCGTGGGGTCGTTGATCTTGACAAAGGGCAGGGGCTGCACCTTGCTGGGGTCGCAGATCGTGTTGCCGATGGAGATATCGGGCAGACCCGCGAAGGCGACAATATCGCCGGCCTGTGCGCTCTCGATCGGCTCACGGCCGTTGGCCTTGAAGTCGAACAGCTTGGTGATGCGGCCGCTCATATGCACATCGGGGTTGTGCCAGTCGCAGACCTGAATGGGGCTGCCGACCTTGATGACGCCGTTCTGCACGCGGCCAACACCCATGCGGCCGACGAAATCGTTGTAGTCAACGCTGGAAACCAGCATCTGCAGCGGCTCCTCAGGCTCGCCCTCCGGCGGCTGGACATACTTCAGGATGGTATCGAACAGGGGCATCAGGTCCTTGCCGGAGGAGGGGTCGGTCCAGTCATAGCTGGCCGTGCCGTTACGGCCGGAGCAGAACACCATCGGGCTGTCCAGCTGCTCATCGGTAGCGCCAAGATCCATCAGCAGCTCAAGGATCTCGTCAATGACCTCGGCAATGCGGGCGTCCGGGCGGTCAATCTTGTTGACTGCGATGACAAGCGACAGGTTCTGCTGCAGGGCCTTCTGCAGGACGAAGCGAGTCTGGGGCATGCAGCCCTCGGCTGCATCGACCAGCAGCAGAACGCCGTTGACCATCTTCAGCACGCGCTCGACCTCGCCGCCGAAGTCGGCGTGGCCCGGGGTGTCAACGATGTTGATTTTAACGCCCTTGTACTCACAGGAGCAGTTCTTGGCCAGAATCGTGATGCCGCGCTCACGCTCAATATCGCCGGAGTCCATGACGCGCTCGGCCACCTGCTGGTTGGCACGGAAAGCGCCGGACTGCTTCAGCATCTGGTCGACCAGCGTGGTCTTGCCGTGGTCAACGTGAGCGATGATCGCAACATTGCGGAGATTTTCCTGAATCATATACATTCCCTCTCAAAAATGAAAATGCCGATAGACTGATATTTGCAGGGGCAAAGCCCCAATATCCACATACTATTTTATAATACGCTATAATGTCTTATTTGTCAAGAATCGCAAAAAGCAAAAATGTGTGCTATAATAATCAATATTATAGGCAGGCTGTCCAAGAATACGCTTGTAGGGGCGCATTCCATATGCGCCCGCGGGCGGAGCAGAGCCCCGCCCCTACGAACAGCCTGGGGATAAGAGGGGCAATAAGAGAGGAACACACCTATGGCAAACACGACCCGCCACATCAATATCATCGGCCACCAGAACCCGGACACGGACTCGATCTGCTCCGCACTGGCGTATGCATGGCTGAAAAACCGCGGCAGCCTCAACGGTCTGTATGAGGCCCGCCGCGCCGGGCATGTAAACCGCGAGACACGGTTTGTCCTGCAGCATTTCGGCGTTGAGGCACCCCGCCTCTGCACCGATGTCAGCCCGCAGATCAAGGACATCGACATCCGCAAGCAGGCCGGCATTGACGGCGAGATGAGCGTGCGCGCCGCATGGAACCTGATGCGCGATGTCGAGATCGACACCCTCTGCATCGTGGACGATGAGAACGAGCTGCAGGGCCTGATCACGATCAAGGACATTGCCGATGCCAACATGGATCTGTTTGACACGGCCGTGCTGGCCGCCGCCGACACCCGCTGCACCAATGTGCTGGAAACGCTTGAGGCTGAGCTGGTCGTTGGCAGCGCAGAGGCCCGCATCGAAAGCGGCAACATCTGCATCGGCTCCAGCCCCGAGATCATGGAGGAGCTGGTCAAGCCCGGGGACATTGTGCTGGTTTCCAACCGGTACGAAACCCAGATGTGCGCCATCGACTGCGGCGCGCAGGCCATCGTTGTCTGCTGCGGCTCTGCGGTGCCGCGCACCATCATTGCCCGCGCGCAGGAGAAGGGCTGCGCGGTGCTGGCAACCCCCTACAACACCTACGCCGCCGCGCGGCTCATCTCGACCGCAGCGCCGGTGCGCCACTTTATGCGCACGAAGGAGCTGCTGAAATTCAGCGTCAATACGCCGATTGAGGATGCGCAGAAGGTCATGGCAAGTGTCCGCCACCGCTATTTCCCGATTCTGGACGAGAACGGCAAATACTGCGGTGTTGTCAGCCGCCGTAACCTGTTGAACCTCCACCGCAAGCAGCTGATTCTGGTCGATCACAACGAGCGCACCCAGGCCGTGGATGGTCTGGACGAGGCGGATATTCTGGAGATCATCGACCACCACCGCATCGGCAATCTGGAAACGACCGGCCCGGTGTATTTCCGCAATGTGCCGGTGGGCTGCACGGCCACGATTTTGTATCAGATGTATCAGGAGCAGGGCATGACCCCCAGCCGCGAGATCGCGGGCCTGCTTTTGTCGGCGATTTTGTCCGACACGCTGGTGTTCCGCTCCCCGACCTCCACCCCGCAGGACGAAGCTGCCGCCAAGGCGCTGGCCGATATCGCGGGCGAGGACATCCCGACATATGCCGAGCAAATGTTTGAGGCCGGCGCCGACCTGACCGGCCGCACGGCGGAGGATGTGTTCAGCTCAGACTTCAAGGCGTTCAGCCGCGGCGATGTCAAGTTCGGTGTCGGGCAGTCCACCTATATGACCGACAAGTCCCGCGCCGCCGCCGAGGCGCTTGTGGAGCCGTATCTGCCCGAGGCGAGCCGCCGCGAGGGGCTGCCGCTGATTTTTTACATGTTCACCGACATGAAAACCCAAAGCACCGACCTGATGTTCTACGGCCGCAATGCCGAGGAGATCATCCGCGATGCGTTCCATGTCGAGCCGGAGGGCAGCATGGCGCGCCTGCCCGGCGTTGTCAGCCGCAAAAAGCAGCTGATTCCCCCGCTGCTGGCAGCGCTGCAGGCCAGACAGTGAATGGGAAACGCCCGGTAAGCGGGAACCGCGACTTACTGATGAATCCCTTTTACAGTCAATCCGTCCGCCGCCGCAAACGGCCACGGCGGCCAGAGGGCTGGCCGCCCTACGACCCCACATCAAACCCGTGCGTAGGGCGGGGTGCCCTCACCCCGCCGAAACCTACCGCCAAATCCCTTTCACGGCCAATCCGTAGGGGAGGGATTCATCCCTCCCGGGCACTTCCCGCTGCCGCAAACGGCCACGGCGGCCAGAGGGCTGGCCGCCCTACAACCCCACTTCCCCCCCACCACACAAAAAAGGACGCACAACCGTAAAGGTCATGCGTCCTTTGTTTTTATGCCAGCTTTTTTATGACCTTGCCAAGCGGACGGCTTACCGCTGTCAGCACGGCGGCAAGCGCAAAGCTGGCCGCCAGATACACCGGGAACATCCCGGCCAGCGGCAAATTGAACCGCGCCACAAACCGCAGGAACACCAGCGTCAGCAAGACATGATGCACCAGATATACCCCGTAGCACCAGCCTGCCAGCCGCCGCAGGGCAGGGCAGAACCGCGCAGGCACCTGCTGCCCGGCAGCGTAAACCGCCCAAAACAGCACCGCCGCCAGCACCAACAGCACGGCCAGACGCGGCACTTCCTCCACCCGCAACAGCGGGCAGACCGCCAGCCCGATATACAGCCGATAGGACGGCCGGATGTCCTTTTTCAGCAGCGAGCCGAACCACACCCCCAGCGCAAACGCGGGCAGGCGGCCCAGCACGGTGTGCCCGGCCTCCCACGGGGCGGGGCAGATGAGCGGCCAGACAACAGCCAGCGCTGCCATGCAGACGGCCAGCACCCTGCGGCGCAGCTGCGTCTCCATGCACCACAACAGCAGCGGGAACACGAGATACAAAATCAGGATAACGCCCAAAAACCACTCACCAATTTTGTAGAAGGTGACAGTCACGGGGGTCAGGTAGCCGTCCAGCCCCAGCAGCGAGAAGATGACCCGCCAGCGCGGAATGTCGGCGTTGTTGCCGTGCAGCACCTCGCCGTAGAGGAACAGTGCCGCAAAGCCCAGCCAGAACGCCGGGTAGGTGGCGGCAGCACGGCCCGCAAGATAGCGCCGCAGGGCAAACCACCCCTGCCATTGCAGGCAGAGCGCCGCGCCCGAAAGCAGGAAGAACCACGCCAGCCCCAGCTCCACCCAGTCGGCCATGCCCCGGCCGATCAGCGCCGTGGGCACCGCAAAGCCAAGGCGGGCGGCCTCGATGCAATAGTGATAGCACAGCACCGGCAGCAGCGCCGCCAGACGAACCACATCCAGACCGGGCCGATAATGCCTGGGCATCTCAGGCAGCGACAGCGCCGAAGGCGGAAACACCCAGCACACTCAGCGCGCCCATGATGCAGCCTGCCAGCAGCACGCCGCCCATGCAGGCGCGGACGCTGGACTTGAAGTCCATGTCAAGCAGGCTGGCAGCCAGTGTGCCGGTCCATGCACCCGTGCCGGGCAGCGGGATGCCGACAAACAGCAGCAGTGCCCAGGACAGGCCGCGGCCGGCCTTGGCCTTGAGCTTTTCGCCGCCCTTGTGGCCCTTCTCAAGGCAGAAGGTGAAAAACTTGCCGATGACCGGCTTATCCGCGCCCCACTCCAGCACCTTGCGTGCGAAGAAAAAGATGAACGGAACCGGGATCATGTTGCCGATGATGGCAATGATGTACACCTGCCACAGCGGCAGGCCCAGCCCCACGCCGACGGGGATTGCGCCGCGCAGCTCAATGATGGGAACCATCGAAATGAAGAAAACGCTCAGATACTTTGACAGCATTTGAAAACCTCGCTTAGTCGTTAAAACAATAGTACAGACAAATTTAATTATACAAGAGATTGCCGCCCCATGCAAGGGGGCGCAGTGTAAAATCGGCGGCAAAATCACTCCGCGGTTTGGTGCAAACTGTGCAGTTTCCTATGGATTTGCAAGGGGGGACGCCCGGCTCAAAAACAGAGGAAGGCCCGCGAGCGTTCAGAACGCACAGAAATACTGCGTTCGTTCAGCTCGCGGGCCTTCCGATTTCCTTATTGGGTTCTCAGGGGGCGCGTCTGCCGCCCCGTTTAGCCGATAACCTCGCCGTGGCGGATCACTTTAACAATATCCAGCTTGTCATTGACCAGCACAACATTGCCGTAACGGCCGGCGTCAAGGCTGCCGTAGTCGGCATCGACACCGATGCTGCGCGCCGGGTTCAGGGTAGCGGCGCGTACGGCGCTTACAAGGGGCACGCCCATCTCCAGAACAGCGCGCTTCATGCAGTCAAACAGGCAGGTCGCGCTGCCGGCAATCGTGCCGGGCTGCTCGGTCAGGGTGGCGCGGGGTCCGCGCACCGTGACGGCCTGACCGCCCAGACTGTACTCGCCGTCCGGCAGGCCGCAGGCCATCATGCTGTCGGCAATCAGAATCACATGGTCATCGCCAAAGGTGTTGAAGGTGAACCGCACCATGGCGGGGTGGATGTGTACATTGTCGGTGATCAGCTCGACCTCGGCACCCTCCTCCAGCGCGGCGATGATTGGCCCCGGCTCACGGTGGGTGATGCCGGGCATCGCGTTGTACAGGTGGGTCATGTGGGTGGCACCGGCGGCAAAGGCAGCCTTGGCTGTCTCATAGTCGGTGCAGGTGTGCGCGATGGAAATGCGCACCTCATCGTGACATTCCTTGATGAAGTCGAGGTTTCCCGGCTCCTCGGGCGCCACATCGACCAGCTTGATCAGCCCGCCGCTGCGCGCCTGCAGGCGGCGGAACATGGCTGCGTCCGCCCCCATGACATACTTGGGGTTCTGGGCGCCGACCTTGCGGGGGCTGATGTAGGGGCCCTCCATATTGATGCCGACCAGATCTGCGCCGCGCTCGTTCTTGTGCGCTGCGGCCACATCCATGATGCCGTTCAGGATCTCCTCGCTGAAGGTCATCGTGGCGGGGCAGATGGCCAGAACGCCCTTGCTCGCCTCAAAATCCGCGATGGCCTGCAGGCCTGCCGCATCGGCGTCGCAGAAATCATGGCCGACCGCGCCGTGGAAATGGATGTCCACCAGACCCGGCAGTGCGTAGGCACCGTCCGCGTCGATGACCGCCTCCCCTTCCAGCGGGGCCGCGCCAAAGACGATGCGGCCGTCACGGATGATAAGATCTTTTTCTACAAAGCGGCAGCCGTCGCTGTAAACTTTTGCGTTTTTGATGATCATAGCAGTATTCCTCCGCTGATCAGATCTCGCTCAGGGCTTCCTCGTCACCAACCAGAATGAAGTCGGGGTGCATCTGCAGGATGCTGGCGGGGACCTCCGGCGTGACGGGGCCGAAGAACGCCTGCTTGACGATGTCGGCCTTGCCCTTGCCGTTGACGACCATCAGGACCTTGCGGGCCTGCATGATGGTCTTGATGCCCATGGTGTAGGCCTGCTTGGGGACCAGATCGGCGTTGCCGTCAAAGAAGCGCTTGTTGGCCTCGATGGTCTCGGGCTTCAGGTCTACGCAGTGGGTGCCCAGCTCGAAGGCATCGCCCGGCTCGTTGAAGCCGATGTGGCCGTCGTTGCCGATGCCCAGCAGCTGCAAATCAACGCCGCCCACGCTGTGGATGACTGCGTCATAGCGGGCGCACTCGGCGTCGGCGTCCATGTTGGTGCCGTCGGGCAGGTTGATGGCCTCGGGGCGGACATTGACATGGTCGAACAGGTTGCGGTGCATAAAGCTCCAGTAGCTCTCGGGGTGCTCCTTCGGCAGGCCGCGGTACTCGTCCAGATTGACGGTCGTAACCTCGGAGAAGTCAATGTCGTCCTTGTTGTACCACTCGACCAGCTGCTTGTAGGTGCCCACGGGGGTACCGCCGGTGGCCAGACCCAGCACGCAGTTGGGCTTCATGATGACCTGCGCCGAAATGATGTTGGCGGCCTTGCGGGACATGTCGTAATAATCCTTAGCACGGATGATCTTCATAAGAAAATACCTCCTGATCGTTCGGAGCGGGCGCGCTCCGTTATTCCTATTTGCATTATACCACACTGCGCCATGGCAAACCATGGCCTAAATTTGAATTTTATACCAAAATTCCGTTTCCAAACAAAAGGCCGTGGGCGGGCTTACGCCCGCCCACGGCGGATTTGATAAAGGGAACCAGACCTTTACCGAAAGATGTCAGAAATTACAGCATCTTCTTCAGCTCGTCATAGACAAACTGAACCTTGGGGCCGATAACGACCTGGCAAGCGGTCTTGCTGGGGCGGATAACGCCGGCAGCACCAGCAGCCTTGACGGCCTTCTCGTTGACACCAGTGCTGTCCTTGACCTCAAAGCGCAGACGAGTGGCGCAGTAGTCAACATTGGCAACATTGTCCTTGCCGCCGACAGCAGCCAGAACGCCGGAGGCGATGGCGGTGAAGTCGTTGTTGGCGAGGGTGATGTTGGCCTCAGCAGCCTCAGCATCCTCATCCTCACGGCCGGGGGTCTTCAGGTCGAACTTGGTGATGGCGAACTTGAAGACGAGGTAGAACACGACGAAGGCAGCGATGCCCAGAGGAATGATCATCCAGGTCTTAGCAGCAGCAGGCAGGCTGGCGGAGAAGATCAGGTCGGTAGCACCGGCGGAGAAGCAGAAGCCTGCGCGGAAGCCGGAGTAGTAGGTGATGATGGTGAAGATGCCGTACAGAGCAGCATAGACAACATACAGGGGGAAGCAGAGGAACATGAAGCCGAACTCGAACGGCTCGGTAACGCCGCAGACAAAGGCGCAGATAGCAGCGGAAACAACCAGACCGATAGCAGCCTTCTTGTTCTTGGCAGTCTGGACCATGGCCAGAGCAGCACCGGCAATGCCGAACATCATGCAGGGGAAGAAGCCGGACATGTACATGCCGAGGTCCCAATTGACACCATTCTGACCGGTGACATCGCCAGCCCAGTAGTGGCTCAGGTCGCCCAGACCGATGGTGTCGAACCAGAACACGTTGTTCAGAGCGTGATGCAGGCCGGTGGGGATCAGCAGACGGTTCAGGAAAGCGTAGATGCCGGCGCCGATGCCGCTCATCTTGGCAATGCCGTTGCCGAGGGCAACCAGAACGCCGAAGATGATGGGCCAGACGAACAGCAGAACAACGGAAACCACGATAGAAACAACGGCGGTCACGATAGCAACGCTGCGCTTGCCGCTGAAGAATGCCAGCCAGTCAGGCAGCTGGGTATTCTTGAACTTGTTGTAGCAGGCAGCACCGATGATGGCGGCCAGGATGCCGATGAAGGAGTTGCCGGCGATCTTGCTGAAAGCAATGTAATCGACGGTGCCTTCCTCCAGCGTGCGGACAGCGCCGACAACGCCGGGGCTGAGCAGCTGCTGCATCATCAGGAAGCTGACCAGACCGGCCAGACCGGCAGTGCCGTCGTGGTCGTCAGACAGACCCACGGCAGCGCCGATGGCGAACAGCCATGCCATGTTGTCGATCAGGGCGCCGCCGGCCTTGATCAGCAGGAAACCGAGAGTGTAAGCGAAACCGGAAGTTGCGCCCTCAGCACCCATAACAGCGGGAGCGAAAGCGTAACCGATGCCCATCAGGATACCACAGACGGGCAGTGCAGCAACGGGAAGCATAAGAGCTTTGCCGAGCTTCTGCAGATACTTCATCATAAAAGCATTCCTCCAAATTTTTGAGTGGGTTTCTCCCAACTCGGTGCCGGGGCTGTCTGGTTCTGCAGCCACAGCACTTTGTTAATTAGATATTAACATATTCTTCATAAAAAAGAAAGTGTTTTTAGCAGAATTGTCGAAAAGCTGAAAAAACGACAGTTTTTTTGTGCATTATTCAAACACGCCGTTGATTTTTGCCCAAAATTCTTGAAATATTTAACTTTTTGGGAAAGTTATTTTCATAACACAGTGCCCGTGAGCCCCGGAACGAAAGAAGCCCCCTGACAGTGGGGGCTTCTCCGCTTACTTTACAGCCACATTTTTTGTGGCGATCACATCCACGCCGGTGTCGGCGGCGTTGGGCAGCACAACCTGCCCGATGGTCACCGGGGCGGCCACGGTCACAGCCTTGATCGCCCGCGCCACGGCAAAGATTTTGTCCTTGGGGATGTCCGTCCGCGTCTTGCAGCTCACAGCGGCCAGTACGCCGCCGGTCACCCGCACCGTTGTCGTCACAATGCGGGTCGGTGCACTCACCTCCTTGCGGGCGTAGGCATCGCCGCGCGGGCAGGTATTGCCGTACACCGCCGTGACCGCGCCGTTTTCCAGCTCTACGGTCAGGGGGCAGCCCATAGGACAGCCGATGCAGGTCAATTCACGCTTTTCCATCGTCAGCCCTCCTCCAAAGTTACGGTCACGGCCTCGCCCGGGCCCTGCAGCAGTTCGGCCTTCAGGCGGACGGTCTCCATCTCGCCGGGGGCCAGCACGGGCCGCTTGCGGCTGTAGATGCAGGTATCACCGCGATACACCGCGATTTTCTTGTTTTTGTAGACATTGCCCACCCGGAAGCGCAGCGTCACGGTATCCCCTGCGCAGCCGGGGCGGATGGCCGTGGGCACTGTGTACCGCACGCCGTTTTCGCACCGCACGGGCAGCACCGTCCCGCCGGGCTGCTCACCGCGGCGGATGAAATCGGCAGCGTGCGCGCCGGCCGCCGCGGCCTCCTCGGAGACATAATCGACCAGATCATGCACATGCAGCACATTGCCCGCTGCAAACACACCGGGAAGGCTTGTTTCAAGGCTCTCATTGACCGCCGGGCCGCCGGTGACGGGGCTGAGCGCCACGCCTGCCGCGCGGCTCAGCTCGTTCTCGGGCAGCAGCCCGCAGGAGAGCAGCAGTGTATCGCAGTCGTAATGCTCCTCGGTGCCGGGGACGGGCTTGCCGTTTTCGACGCGGGCCAGCGTAATGCCGGTCACCCGCTCCTTGCCCTGAATGTCCACGACCGTATGGCTCAGCCGCAAAGGGATGCCGAAATCATCGAGGCACTGTACAATATTGCGCTTCAGGCCGCCGGAATAGGGCATCAGCTCGGCCACGCACAGCACCTTGGCACCCTCCAGCGTCATCCGCCGCGCCATGATCAGACCGATGTCGCCCGAGCCGAGGATAACCACCCGCCGCCCGGGCAGATAGCCCTCCATATTGACAAGCCGCTGGGCCGTGCCTGCGGTAAAGATACCCGCCGGACGGTAGCCGGGGATGTTCAGCGCGCCGCGCGGCCGCTCCCGGCAGCCCATTGCCAGAATGACCGCCTTGGGGTGCAGCTGGAACAGCCCGTCCGTCTTATTCATGACGGTCACGGTCTTGTCCGCCGCCAGATCCAGCACCATGGTATTGAGCTTGTAGGCAATGCCCAGCGCCTCGACCTGCTCGATAAACCGGGCCGCATACTCGGGGCCGGTCAGCTCCTCTTTAAAGGTATGCAGGCCGAAGCCGTTGTGGATGCATTGGTTGAGGATACCGCCCAGCTCGCTGTCGCGCTCAAGGATCAGGATATCCTGCACGCCGCCCTTGCGGGCCGCCACCGCCGCCGCAAGCCCTGCCGGGCCGCCGCCGATGATGACCAAATCAACATTATTCATGGACGCAGCCCCCTCTCAAAATGTATCCTTGTTCGTGCCGACGATGATTTTGGAATCTCCGCCGGATTTTGTGATCTCGCTCTGGTCCACGCCCAGCTCCCGCGCCAGAATCTCCATGACGCGCGGGCTGCAGAAGCCCGCCTGGCAGCGGCCCATGCCCGCGCGGGTGCGCCGCTTTACGCCGTCCAGACTGCGCGCGCCCGGCACACGGCGGATGGCATCCACGATCTCGCCCTCGGTCACGCTCTCGCACCGGCAGATGATCTGACCGTAGGCCGGGTTCTGTTTAATAAGCGCCGCCCGCGCCGCAAAGTCCAGTGTCTTGGGGTCCAGAATGCCCTTGCGGGTCGGGTCAAAGGCAGGGTTTTCTTTTAAGTGCAGGCTGTCCCGCACAATATCCGCCACCATTGCGCCGATGGCCGGCGCGCTGGACAGGCCCGGGGATTCGATGGCCGCGCAGTCCACAAAGCCGGGCGCGATCTCCCCGATGAAAAAGTCGTGCCGCGCCTCATGCGCGCGCAGTCCGGCAAAGCTGGTGATGGTCTGGCGCAGCGGCAGATCCTTGACCGCCAGCCCGGCCTTGGCGCGCACCTCATCAAGACCTGCCGCCGTTGTAGCGGTGGCCTCCTTGTCCTCGACATCAATGGCAGTCGGGCCGATGAGCAGGTTCCCATGCACCGTGGGGGTGACCAGCACACCCTTGCCGTACTTGCCCGGCAGCTGGAACACCGTATGCCGCACATGCTGCCCGGCCGTGTGGTCCAGCAGGAAGTAATCGCCGCGCCGCGCCGTGATCCTCATGGGGTGGTCGGCGTCCGCCATATTGTGCAGCACATCGGCGTAGACGCCCGCCGCATTGACGATGCAGCGCGCCTCCAGCGTGCCGCGGTCGGTTTCGATGGCCCAGCCGCGTCCGTCCGCAAGGGGGTGCAGCCCCGTGACCGCCGTGTTGAACTGAAACTGTACGCCGTTCTTTGCGGCGTTTTCTGCCAGCGCGTAGGTCAGCCCAAACGGGCAGACGATGCCGCCGGTGGGCGCCCAGAGCGCTGCCACCGCCTGCTCGGAGACATTCGGCTCCATCGCAGCAAGCTCGTCCCGCTCAATGATGCGCAGCCCCTCCACGCCGTTGGCGCAGCCATTCTCGTAAAGCCCCTGCAGCGCGGGGCGGTCCTCCTCGCTCAGGCAGACGACCAGACTGCCGCACTGGGCGTAGGCAAAATCCAACTCCTTGGCCAGCGCGGGCATCCGGCGGCTGCCCTCGACATTGAGTTTCGCCATCAGGCTACCGTGGGCAGCATCATAGCCGGCATGTACAATGGCGCTGTTGGCCTTGGAGGTGCCGCAGCAGACATCTTCCGCCTTATCCAGCACCAGAATATCTGCGCTGCAGCGCGAAAGCTCCCGTGCGCAGGCACACCCGGCCACGCCCGCGCCGATAATGATTATATCATGCATATGTTGTACCTCGTGTTGTTGGTTCGTGCGGTTGGAATGGCTTCCCCCTTGGGGGAAGCTGTCAGCGGCCCCGACCGCTGACTGATGAGGGGCAGCGCCGCGGCTATACCCCGTTAAAGGGCTGCTACGGAAAACCTGCCCCTCATCCGGCCCTGCGGGGCCACCTTCCCCCTAAGGGGAAGGCTTTAGGGAGTCAATCCTCCTTCGCCCAGCCGTAGGAGCAGCGCACCGCCTTGTTCCAGCCCTTGAGCCGCTCGGCGCGCTCTTCCTCGGTGATGGCGGGGGTAAACTTGCGATCCACGGCCCAGTTCTGCAGCACATCCTCGGTGGACTTCCAGTAGCCGACAGCCAGCCCCGCCAGATAGGCCGCGCCCAGCGCCGTGGTCTCCACGCAGCAGGGCCGCTTGACCGGCAGGCTGCTGATGTCCGCCATCGTCTGCATCAGGTAGTTGTTGGCACAGGCGCCGCCGTCCACCTTGAGCGCCGTCATCGCAATGCCGCTGTCGGCCTCCATCGCGGTCAGCACATCGTTGATCTGGTAGCACAGGCTGTCGAGCGTGGCGCGGATAATGTGGTTTTTGTTGACGCCGCGGGTCAGCCCCACAATCGCGCCGCGCGCGTACTGATCCCAGTGGGGCGCGCCCAGACCGGTAAAGGCCGGCACAACATAGCAGCCGTTCGTGTCCCGCACCTTCTGCGCCATATACTCGGAGTCCTTGGCATCCTCCAGCAGATGCAGCTCATCGCGCAGCCACTGGATGGCCGCGCCCGCCACGAAAATCGAACCCTCCAGCGCATAATTCACCTTGCCGTCCAGCCCCCACGCCACGGTGGTGACCAGCCCGTTGTGAGAGAACACCGGCTTTTCTCCGACATTCATCAGCATAAAGCCGCCGGTGCCGAAGGTGCTTTTTGCCTCGCCCCGCTGGAAGCAGGTCTGCCCGAACAGCGCCGCCTGCTGGTCCCCCGCTGCACCGGCGATCTTGATCTCGCCGCCGAAGTGCATCGGGTCGGCGTACTCGTAAAACTCGCTGTTGGGCACTGGCGTGGGCAGCATGCAGCGCGGTATGTCAAGGATCTGCAGGATCTCATCGTCCCAGTCCAGCGTGTGGATGTTGAACAGCATCGTCCGGCTGGCGTTGGAATAATCGGTCACATGGATCTTGCCGCAGGTCAGCTTCCAGATCAGCCAAGTCTCGACCGTGCCAAAGAGCAGGTCGCCCCGCTCGGCCCGCGCGCGCACGCCGGGCACATTGTCCAAAATCCATTTCAGCTTGGTTGCCGAGAAATAGGCGTCAATGACAAGGCCGGTCTTTTCCCGGATCTTGTCGGTCAGGCCCTGCGCCTTGAGCGCATCGCAGTATTCGCTTGTGCGGCGGCACTGCCATACGATGGCATGGCAGACCGGCTCGCCGGTGTCGCGGTCCCAGACGATCGTTGTCTCGCGCTGATTTGTAATGCCAATGGCGGCAATATCCTCCGCCGAGGCGCCGATCTGGTTCATGGCCGACAGCGCCACGCCCAGCTGGGTGGTCCAGATCTCGTTGGCATCATGCTCCACCCAGCCCGGCTGGGGGAAGTACTGGGTAAACTCCTTTTGCGCCACGCTGCACATCTCGCCTCGGGCGTTGAAAAGGATGCACCGGTTGGAGGTCGTGCCTGCATCCAGTGCCATAATGTACTTTTCGTTTGCCATCGCAATTCTCCTTGTGGTTCGGAAAACCGATTATGTTGCCTATATTATACAGGATGTCTAAAAATAAATCGCGTGGCAAATGTACCAAAATTTTGCAAGGTTTTTTGACAGAAAAACCGTCCAGCAGGCGCAGCTTCCCAAGGCGCAAAAAAGGGCCGCAGCCTGCGCAGTCTGTCGGCTGGCGGCCGCGGTCCTTTTTTCTTTTCAACGCACTTTTTTCTGCTGCGCCTTGGGCAGCTCCTCTGCTGCGGCAATGGCTGCGGCAGTTACCCCGATGGCACCGGCCTGCAGCAGCGCCGCCGCGCAGGCGGACGCTGTGGCCCCTGTCGTGATAATGTCATCGACCAGCAGCACCCGCTTGCCGGTCAGGTCGGTGCCGGGGCGGCAGGCAAAGGCCGCTTTCGCACGGCGCAGCCGTTCCTCGCGGGTCAGCTCCTTCTGCGGGCGGCCCGGGTTCTTTATGTAGAGCGGTGTCACCACCGGGATACCCAGCACTGCGCTCAACCGGCGCGCCAGCAAAAGCGGCAGACCCGGCACGCCGGGCCGCGGCTTGTTGGGCGGCACCGGCACAATACAGCTGTACAGCGGCAGCGTATGCAGTCCGCGGTACTGCGGCAGCTCCCCCACCCTGCGGGCGGGCAGCGCGCCGAAGACCAGCACCGCCATCCGGTCGGCCAGCTCCTGCGCATACCACGGGCAGCCGCCGCGCTTGCAGCGCAAAATCGCGCTGCGCACTGCATCGGCGTAGTAGTAGGCGGCTGCCGCCTCCCCCAGCGCGTAAAAAGCATGCTCTCCTTCCGGCAGGCGCGGCGGCAGATGCTGCAGCCGCATCTCCTCCGGCAGGCAGGCCGGGCAGACCGTCCCCTGCACGGCATCCGCCCCGAGCAGCGCCCCGCAAAAAGGGCACCGGCGCGGAAACAGCAGCGCCAGCAGCCGTGCGCGCGTCACCTCCGCGCGTCGCTCAATAGAAGCCACAGTCGTGCTTACCGTTCTGTTTTACACGGTACATCGCCTGATCTGCATCCTTAAAGATGCTCTCGCCGGGGTTTTCGCGGTCGGTAAAGGCCACGCCCACGCTCAGCGAAACTGCGGGAAGTCCGTCCGTGGGGTTGGACAGCGCGTCATTGATCAGCTCGATCTTGTCGCTGACCGTTTGGCTCAGCTCGCCGCCGACATCCACCATGATCACGGCAAACTCATCGCCGCCGATCCGGCAGACATAGTCGATGCTGCGGAAGGTGGTCGTCAGCAGGCGTGCCACCTTCTTTAAGATTAGATCGCCGACCGCATGACCGTGCAGGTCGTTGACCTGCTTAAAAATATCAATATCGCAGATGATCATTGCAAAGGGCTTTTCGCCGCCCTCATAAATGTTCAGGATCTTTTCAAACGAACCGCGGTTCAGCGCATCGGTCAGCGCATCGTGCTCGGCCTCATGCCGGATAAGCTTTTGCGTTTCCTGATTCTCGCGGTAGACCTCATTGTAGGTCAGCGCCAACTCCTGCAGCTCGGCGGCGCCCACCACCGGGAAGATTTCCCCGCGCTGGATGCTCTGGCCGTATTGCAGCAGCGGCTTTACAACAAGATGGCGGGTGATGATGCAAATTTCAAGCATCAGTGCGACCAGCGCAGCCGCGCAAAGCTCGATCTTGCGGTAGACATCGGTAAAGGTCAGCTCGGCGCGGTTCTGGCGTGAGCGGGTCAGCTCGATCAGCGCTTCCAGACTCTCGGAGATATGGTTCGTCACATCCTCACGCATATTCTGGTACTGGCTGTTGCTGACCAGCTGCTGGGCCTTGCGCATCTTATCAGCGTCCGACATCGTCAGGTCACTGTCATGCAGTGAGACCGTCTGTATCTCGGCCGGCCAGTCGGCGGGGTCGGCCAGCGTGGCCTGCGCCGTCAAACGCATGGCATACCGGTCGGTATAGCTCAGGTTTTGCGAGGTGGACATGGCCGATTTCAGCAGGATAAACGCATCTGTGTCGCTGTAATTCTCAGCGAAGTATTCCAGTGCGGTCTCGCGGCGGCGGGTGGTGTTCAACTCCTCCAAGTAGTTGTCCATGTACTCCCGCTGGCCGGTCGCGGTGTACATCCGCACCTGCTCCACCAGATAATCCGACCCGCTCTGCAGCTGGCGGGCCAGCGTTTCACACTGGATATAATCGTCCGTGGCGCGCTGCATCTGCGTAAGCTCCCCGGTGCCCCGCAGCGAAAGAGCCACAAAAACCACCGCAAGCGCCAAAGTAATGATGATGTCAAACGCGCTGACCCGTTGTATCCTAATTTTTTTCACCGCACAACCAACTTCCCAACCAGAATTTCAACGAAAATGCATAGCAACACCGCACAACCCCCGCCGTGAAGCCGCCCCCGGCCCAATGGTTGAGAATTGCGCGATGCTGCCTTTGGTTATATAGTATGTTATAACTAAGTATACAGAATCTGCGCAGGCTTTTCAACGAAAACTGTTAGTCATTACCAACAAAAATACACCCAGAAATTCTACATCCGCAACATTGATTCACCACTGTAACCCTTTTTCGGTTGATTCGTAGGGGAGGGATTCATCCCTCCCGGGCACCTTCCCGCCGCCGCAAGCCGCCACGGTGGCCAGAGGACTGGCCGCCCTACGGCCCCACTTAAAAATCCATGCGTAGGGCGGGGTGCCCCCACCCCGCCGAAACTTACCGTTATATCCCTTTCACGATTCTTCCGCGGGGCGTTGATGACGCCGCCCCCTACATTCGTTGCCGCAAACCTTCCGGCCATTTGTAGGGGCCGCATATATGCGGCCCACCAACCTACCTCCATATCCCTTTTGCTGTCAATTCGTAGGGGGAGGGATTCATCCCTCCCGGGCACTTTCCCGCCGCCGCTAACCTCCACGACGGCCAGAGGGCTGGCCGCCCTACAACCCCACTTGAAAATCCATGCGTAGGGCGGGGTGCCCCCGCCCCGCCGAAACCCAACGCCGTATCCCTCTTGCGGTTCCTCTGTAGGGGCCGCATATATGCGGCCCGCAACCTACCGTCATATCCCTTTTACGGTCAATCCGTAGGGGAGGGATTCATCCCTCCCGGGCACTTCCCTCCGCCGCAAACGGCCACGGCGGCCAGAGGACTGGCCGCCCTACGGCCCCCACTTAAAAATCCATGCGTAGGGCGGGGTGCCCTCACCCCGCCGAAACCTGCCGCCATCTCCCATTTCCCCTTGAAAAGTAAATAAAAGAAAAAAGCACCACTTCAAACGAAGTAGTGCTCCTTGGTGACCCGTGCGTCCATCTCCCGCGGACTAAAAAACAATCCGCAGGATTGTTTTTTGCCGCCTGCGGGCGGCCGTCCTGTTCGATTCCTCGCACGGAAGCACCAAAAAAACTCCCCAGCCTAAGCCGGGGAGCATTTTTTGGTGACCCGTGCGGGAATCGAACCCACGTTAACGGCGTGAGAGGCCGCTGTCTTAACCGCTTGACCAACGGGCCATATAAGAGAAGCCGGCATCTACCTATTTTCACAGGCCGTTTCCAGCCAACTATCT
>ERZ791809.257-NODE-257-length-42599-cov-176.651020_pt1 | contig 42599 bp, 31 predicted proteins | sample MGYA00509946_ERZ791809 | MGnify/ENA primary metagenome ERZ791809 (study PRJEB30046, sample SAMN00791993) | human gut metagenome | study: EMG produced TPA metagenomics assembly of the A metagenome-wide association study of gut microbiota in type 2...
TTTCTGAAAGTTTTTTGAAGAAGTTTTCTTCAAAAAACGCGCACAAGCTGTTGGTGAAAGGCTTGCCGCGGCCTCCGCCGCGGGACAGCTTGACTATATTATCATACACAGCCTCGGATGTCAACACCTTATTTCGGTTTTTTTGACAAATTTCGAGGGAGGTATTTGGGCAAGGTGTATATTGCGGACGAGGGGAAGTATGACTACTAAATCTGGGTGTGGAGGGGTCAAGACCCCTCCCTACAGGCTGGCGGGGACGGAAAGATTGCCCGGTAAAGGGCGTTATCCGCAAGGTTGCCCCTCATCCGGCCCTGCGGGGCCACCTTCCCCCGCAGGGGAAGGCTTGGGGGCGGGCCGGGCTGCCCAGCCCCTACGGGGTGGTAAATGGGGAATGACATTTAATGGGAAGCGGCGGAGGGGTCAAGACCCCTCCCTACAGGCGGGCGGGGACGGAAAGATTGTCCGATAAAGGGCGTTATCCGCAAGGTTGCCCCTCATCCGGCCCTGCGGGGCCACCTTCCCCCGCAGGGGAAGGCTCGGGGGCGGGCGGAGCAGAGCCCCGCCCCTACAGGGGTGGGTGATGTGGGTAGTGGTATTTTCAACATTGGTTGCAGGGCTTTGTGGAAAGCTCTTGCAATTTGTTCCTTATTATAATAGTATAAAGACAACACACTTGAAATGAGGGCTATGCATGATTCTGGCATTCAATATCGGCAACTCCAACATTACCTTTGGCGGGTACACGCCGGACGGCAAGCTGGTCTTTTCCTCGCGGCTGTTTGCGGACACCGCGCTGAGCAGCGATGAGCTGCTGTATAAAGTCGTAAACATGCTTGCGCTTTACGGCACCGAGCCTCACCAGATCACTGCGGTCATCTTTTCCAGCGTGGTGCCGGCTCTGACGCCGCGGCTGCGGGAGGCTCTGCGCAAGATGTGCGAGTGCCAGATCATGGAGGTCGGCCCCGGGTTGAAAAGCGGCGTGCGTATCCGGATGGACAACCCGGCCCAACTGGGCGGTGAGCTGCTCTGCGCCATCGTGGGCGCACTGCAGCACTGTGCGCCGCCCTGCGTGGTGGTCAACTTCGACACGGCTACCACTCTGCTGGCTGTGGATGCCTCGGGTGCTCTGGTGGGCGGCTCGATCCTGCCGGGGCCGCAGTGCTCGCTGTCGGCGCTGGTGCGCAACACAGCTCAGCTGCCGCAGGTCGAACTGGAGGCCCGCCCGCGCCGCCTGCTGGGGGCCAATACGGCGGACTGCCTGCACAGCGGTATTGTGTTCGGCACGGCCGCGATGCTTGACGGCATGGTAACCCAGATCCGCGCGGCGCTGAACGCCCCCGATGCCCCCGTGGTTGCGACCGGCACACTGCCGGACAGCGTGCGGCTGGCCTGCGCAACGGACATCACCTACCGCGAGACGCTGATCCTTGAGGGATTGTATGTGATCTGGAAGAAGAACGCGCGGAAATAATTATAGGGCAAGGTACGCGGGAGGGATGAATCCCTCCCCTGCGGTTTTAAGATAAAAGGGATGTAAAGCCCGGCCCCGCAAAGCAAGCCAATATTTCAGCAAAGCCTCTTTCATGAGAGGCTTTATTTTTTTGCCCTGCTATGCTATACTATACTATGTATTTTTGTGTACAAAATTATAGAGAAAGGTATCATTTTATCACCTATGCAGCATTTCAAAAAGATTGATTGGAAGAAATTCCTCTTACAGATGCTTCTCCCCTGCCTGCTGGCTGTCGCGGTGGGCTTTATCTCCCGCTATCAGCTTGAGCTTTCCGACGGCGTGACCGAAAGCTTTTTGCAGCTGCAGTGGCCGCTTTACGCGCCGCTGAACGCCCTGACCGCCTTCTGCCTGACGCTGATCCTCTTTGCATTGTGCGGCAGGTGGAGCCTCTCCACGGGGCTGTCCGGCGCGGCGTTCACGATCATTGCGCTTATCAACTACTACACCCGCGACCTGCACGGCTCGGCGCTGATGCCACAGGACATTTTGAATCTGGGCACCGCCGCCGAGGTCATGGGCAGCTACACCCTCAAGATCACGCAGGATGTCGTAAAAATTGCCCTGCTCTATCTGCCGATCCTCGGCATTGCCCTTGTGCAGCACCTGCTGGCAAAGGGCACGCCCAGACGCGCAGGCTGGCCCGCACGCATCGTGCGCGTGGCGGGCAGTGCGCTGAGTGTTTTTCTGATTATGTTCTTCGGCTACTTCGGGCCGGTGAGCATCAAGCCTAAGACGACCTACGGCTGGGCATGGCAGAACACCTACTACACCTACGGCTATCTGGCCGGCACGATCGAGGCCACCAGCCTGATGGCCGACCCCATCATTGAGCCGGAAAACTACAACGATGCGGCCGCCGTAAACTTTGCCCGCAAGGCCGATGACTATGCGGCCCCCGCCAGCCCCGAGAGCGCCGAGGACTACCCCGACATTTTGCTGATTTTGTCCGAGAGCTTTTACGACTTTGACCTTGTGACCGACCTGCAGGCCGACACCGACATTATGCCGGTGACCAAAAGCCTGACCAACGCGGTCTACGGCCACACCATCAGCCCGCATGTGGGCGGCGGCACCAACTCGACCGAGTATGAGATGCTGACCTCCAACTCGCTGATTCTGATGCCGAGCATCACGCCCTTCAACTGGCTGAACCTGTACAACGCCAACAGCGTTGTCAGCTACCTGAAGGGGCTGGGCTACACCACGATGGCCGCCCACCCCTACACCAACTCCAACTACCGGCGCGATTCCGCATGGCTGGCGCTGGGCTTTGACCAGACCCATTTTGAGAGCGACTTCCCCACCAAGGAAACCTACGGTGACCGCCCCTACCAGACCGACTCCGCCACCTACCGGGATTGGGAAAAGCTGTATGAGGCAATGCCCGAGGACAAACCCCGGTTCAGCTTTCTGGTGTCGATCCAGAGCCACGGCGACTACGATATGAACGATGCTTCGCTGGATATTGTCCACGCCGCCACCGACTACGGCGAGTATGACGAGCTGATGGACGAGTACCTGAGCTGCATCAAGATGACCGACGCCGCCGTGCAGGAGCTGTGCGACTATTTCACCGAGCAGTACGAAAAGACCGGCCGCAAGGTCATTGTTGCTATGGCCGGTGACCACGCGCCCAGCTTTGTCAAGCATGTGGCTGACGCGAGCTTTGCCGCCACCGACAACGATTTGCAGCTTTTGCAGCGCAGCACGCCGTTCTTCATCTGGGCCAACTACCCGCTGGAGCACACGGCCGCTGCCACCAGCACGGCCGACCCGCTGAACCGGATGGACATGGTCATGCTGACCCCCACCCTGCTGCAGCAGGCCGGTCTGCCGCTGAGCGACTATTACAAGTATCTGCTGGAAATGAAGCACAACACCCCCGTTGTGACCGCCGCCAACGATTACATGAAGGCGGACGGCACGACCGCCGAGTACGGCGCTTACCCCGCGCTGGACGAGTGGGCCAAGGGGTATCTGAGTCTGGAATATAACAACATCGGCGCCCACGCCAAGCGGGACCAAAGCATTTTTGACCCCGCCGAGTAAGAGGAGGAATCCCGTATGACTGGTCTGAAACGAACCCTGCGCAGCCGCCGCGGCTTTACGCTGGTGGAGCTGGTTGTCGTGCTGGTGATTGCAGGCATAACAGCGAGCTTTGCCGTGCCTGCGCTGACCGGGTACATCGACAACGCCAAGGAGAAACAGGCCGTCAGCGAGACGCAGGCGTGTGTGGAGACAGTGACCCGCATTGCCGCGCAGAACTACGCCTTGGTGCAGAACGCTTCAATAACGGGAAAAAGCGATGGTGCAAATGCTCTGACAAGCTGGGCGGGCGCGTTGAAAAACGAGGCCCCCACCGTGACCGGTGATGTTGCACTGACCGAGGGCAGCGGGCAGTATCTGCTGCATGTGAACACCCCGCCTGCGGGCAGTATTAAGCCTGTTGGGATTTCTTCGGATGCCGGGGTAAAGGGTACCGTGCAGTGGATGACCTGCAATGCCAGCGGGCAGGTTGTGTACTTGGTGTACACCAGCGCCGATGGGATACAGGTTGTATACACCGCTACCGGAACGAACGCGCGTGTGGACGGCAGTATTGACAACATCGTTGTTCCAAAGCCTGATGATACCAAACCGGAACCAAACCCCAACCCGGAGCCTGCACCGGACCCAGAACCAACTCTCTTAGAAGTTACAATTTTAAAAGTAGACGCCACCACCAAACTTCCACTTGGCGATGCAAAGCTACAGATTCTTAAAGAAGATGGTACGGCGGCTGCTTCTTGGATTTCGTCAACCAGCGGTTCAGGGCATTCCGTTAGTTTGCCGGTTGGCAATTATGTGCTGCACGAAGCTTCAGCTCCCGGAAATTATGATATTGCAGCAGATATTAAGTTTACAATTACAAGTAACGGTGACACATTGAGCTTGCGCGGCGATTCTGGAGTATCTGCTACCGGAAACACCATCACCATGGAAGATAAAAAGGTAGATCCTACAACGAGTGACAAAGTCTTTATCCATTTACAGGATGCCGTAACAGGGTCTTCCACTTATTTTGCCAATAAAACATACATTGTAACGGTTCCCGACTATAATACTACCTACGAAGTCACTACTGATGCAAACGGCAATATTCCTTTTGAAATTTATGATAAAGATTCGGGCAAACCCATTGTTGCCGGTCAGTTACCCGCATGGAAAAACGATTTTACCATTACAGAAAAAGACCCTATACCGGGATATCAGCCCCTAAAAAAAGAAGATTTCTCCATCCAGATTAACCAATCTTATAATAACGGCGAATACCTTGGCTGTACCTTTAAAGAGTTCCATTTCGGCGGCGATACGAATGGAACTTTTGCGGATGGCAATGTGATTACCCTGCAGTACTTTCCCACTGCCGTTGTAAAAATTTTTACAACCGATGCAGACAACAAGCCCCTTGCCGATGCTTTCTTTGACATCATAGACACATCAACAAATAAAGTCATTTTTAAGAATCTTAGAAGTGATTCACAGGGTTATTGTTATGTTCCTCTGCTGCTTAATTCCGGGGATGGCATGACGGATACTGTTTATCTGAATAAAGAAAAGACTTATAAACTCATCGAAGTTACTGCACCCACCGGATATCAGAGTGGCGTCAACTGCTCTCTTTCTTTTAATTTCAGCCCATTTCCGAATGCATACATGAAAACACCCGGACGACAACCCGCTGCCCATAATACATGGTTTAAACCAAATATTTATAACAATACTTACGGTGAATGGGGCCGTGTTGAGCAGTATAGAGATAATAGTGATATTATTCATGTTGTCAACAGCAAGAAATTGACCTGCACCACCTCTCTGTACAAAATTGATGATGCCGGAAATCCTGTATCCGGCGCAAACCTTGCTCTCCACTCTAAAGAGGGGGATCATATTCTTCTTGACTTTGACAGTGGCGGCAATATTCCCAAATTGTCTAACTATCAATCTTTTACCACTGACTCTGTTCCCTATATTGTACAGCTCCGCCGTGGTAAGACCTATGAATTAGAGGAGATAACCCCGCCACAGGATTACACAAAAGCTGAAAAGATTACTTTCACAGTTCCGTCAGACGCTGATACTTTTACTGTCTCTATGATTGACCATAAATATAGTGAGGAAAATTCTGATATAAAGCTCGACAAGGTCACTTTTAATCAGGCAAATAACTGGGCACACAAACTCACTACGGATAAGAGTATCAATTTTAGTGGCGGTGAAATTCTTTGCTGGAAGGGTATCGCTTACTACAATTATGATAGCGTTGGCACTAAGATTCCAAACAACATGCAAACGAGCTATAAAGCTGATTCTACCAAACTAAATAATGCTCCCAATCCCATGGAATTCTTAAACGATCATCTCAAAGATAAAAAAGCGGCTGACTATATTGTTCCCCTTACAGGTAAGGCTTATTTTTATAATGAGAAAAATGTAACGCTCAAAAAAGGTGATATTATTATCCCTGCTGATTATGAGGACGGGGTTCCTGCAAATGGCAACAACAAAAAAGTATATGTCTATATCGGTGATAAAGATTTATCCCTTACCGATAAAACTCTCAGCGATAAAAAAGAAAACTTTACTACGCTAGAGCATAAACCACAGGATAGTAACAACAAAACATATAATTTCACCCTTAATAAATAAGAAAACCCCCACCCAGCTGCAGAGCATCTGCACTTGGGTGGGGGTGATTTTATTTGCGAAGTCTTTCCTGCAAAAAGAGGAGGCCGCGTACCTGCCCGGCCCCCGCATTTTATTATGCTTTCTTCTTCTTCAAAAACTTGCCGATCAGCGTATCCAGCATGCTCAAAACCTCGCGGATATTCATGACGCAGATCACGGCCGTGATGCCCACAACCGGCAGCGCCCAGTGGGTCAGCTTCATCATGCACCAGATTTCCGCCAGCACCAGCGCCAGATTCAAAATCAGCCACGCCGGGTGGAAGTCGATCTCCAGCAGGCCGCGGGTCGAGTAGGCGCGCAGCAAAAATACCAGCATCAGGCTCAGGAAGCTGGCCAGCGTGACACCCCACGGGCCCCACAACCGGATAAAGCAGTAGTTCAAAATCAGGTTCAGCACCGCACCGGCCAGCATTGTGACCAGCGACCCCGTGCTGCGCTTATAGACCACATAAATGCTGTTCAAAAACTGGTTCATGCAGGTCAGCATTGAGCAGAGCGTCAGGAACGGCACAAAGGTCCATGCGTCAAAATACTCGGCCTTGAACACCCGCATCAGCAGCTGGCACAGCATAATGATGCCCGCCACGCAGCAGAACAGCACGCTTGCATACACGCGGAATATCTTGGAGAAAAACACCTCGCGGTCGGCCTCCTCGGTCACGGCTGAAAGCTGCCACGCCTCATAGAAGATGCTGCCCAGAATCGTGATGACCTGCGGCAGAAAATACCCCGCCGAGAGCAGCCCGACCCAGTGGTTGCCGGTGCGGCCGCCGTAGCCCTCGCACAGGGCTTGCACAAAGAACATGTCGCTGGCGTTGATGATCCAAAAGCTGATGGACGCCGGGATCATCGGCAGGCAGTAGCGCAGCATCTCCCGCCAAAGCCCGCGGTCAAACCGCTTGGGCTTACAATACCGCCAACAGCCGCCCGCAAAAAAGACGAACACCATCGAGGTCAGGTCCGCCAGCGCGTTGGCCAGCAAAAAGCCGGTCGCGCCCATCCGCAAAACGCTCAGGAACAGCAGGTAGTACAATAGCAGGCTGAGCGTTGTCAGCACGCCGTCTATCGCCACCAGCCGGTTCAGCATACGGGAGCGGATGAACTGGGTACAGAGCGTGCGCAGGCAGCTTGCCAGCACGCAAAGGTAAAGGAAGGGCAGATACTCAGCCGCGTTGGGGATCAGGCTGACCAGCGGCATGGCAAGCAGCAGCACCAGAAAGCCCACCCCAATGGTGGCCGCACCGTTTACAAAGACGCTGGCCTTGTCGTTTTCCTTATCAAGGCCGAACCGGATGATTGCGTAGGCCACGCCCAGACTGACCACCGGGATAAGCAGGTTTGTGGCCTGCTGCAGCAGGCTTGACACACCCATAACATCGGGCGAATCGAGCGCGTAGCTCAAGTAAGGCCGAATAAAGAAGCTGAGCAGCTTGGAGCTGAAGTTTGAGATGGCAAACAGCAGCGTATTGCTGACCAGCGTTGTGTACTTTTTTTGTGGAGATGGCAAGGTGTGTACCTCCCTTTTGGGTAGATTCTTTGGCTTCCCCCGAGGGGCTGCGCCCGCAGGCGCGTGTCGGAGCGCAACCGCCGAAGGCGGCTCTTAGCGCGGAGACTGAAGCTGCCGCCCGCAGGCGGCTGATGCGGGGCGGGTTTACGGCGGTTGCCCGCTTTCCCGGGCGGCATTCCCGCCGCCGAGACTTGGCTTCCCCTTGGGGGGAAGCTGCCGCCCGCAGGCGGCTGATGAGGGGCGGGTCTGCCGCTGCTGCCCCTTTCCCGGGTGGCATCCCCGCCGCCGATCTTTGGCTTCCCCTTGGGGGGAAGCTGCCGCCCGCAGGCGGCTGATGAGGGGCAGGTCTTCCGCTGTTGCCCCTTTCCCGGGCGGCATCCCCGCCGCCGAGCTTTGGCTTCCCCTTGGGGGGAAGCTGCCGCCCGCAGGCGGCTGATGAGGGGCAGGTCTGCCGCTGTTGCCCCTTTCCCGGGCGGCATCCATAAACGCGCCCCTCATCCGGCCTTACGGCCACCTTCCCCCTAGGGGGAAGGCTTTTTCAGCCGTCACCGCATTTTCAACAGCTTTTCCCGCTGCCTGTAATCCGGCAGGACTTTTTCCACCGCCGCCCAAAAGGCGGGGCTGTGGTTCGGGTGGGCAAAGTGGCAGAATTCATGCACCACGACATATTCCTGCGCAGCCTGCGGCATCACGCAGAGCCGCTGCGCAAACGCCAGCGTGCCGGTGCGCAAGCTGCAGGAGCCCCAGCGTGTGTGCATGTCGCGCACGGCGATTTTGGGCATCTGCCCGCCCGGGCATACCGCTGCAAACTGCGGATAGTATGCCCGGCACAACGCCTGCATATGGGCCAGCGCCTCGGCTTTCGGCGGCAGATCCGGCTGCTCGGCCTCCTGCGCGCGCCGTGCGGCGGCGCGCTGCTGGGCGGCGCGCACCCAGTCGGCGCGGGCCGCCACAAAAGCGTCCACATAGGCGGCCGGTACCCGCGCCGATGCACTGGCCGCAACCGAGCCGTCCGCCCGGACGCGCAGATTGATGTTGCGCACCCGCCGCCGCGTCAGCATGTAGGCAATGCCCCCCGCCGCGCGCTGCTGCACCTGCTGTGTAGCCAAGCCCCCGCCCCCTTACCAGAAATATATATGCCATATTGTACACGCATTTGCGGGAAAGTGCAACACCCCTGACTATGCGCAGGGGGTGATGGTTTCGTTGCGGTGGGAATCTCCCCCGCGGACGCAGGCGCGGGCTGTTCGATTCCCGCACGGGTCACCATTTACGCCCGACACCTGTTGAAAAGTAAATATAAAGAAAAAAGCACTACCTCAAATGAAGTAGTGCTTTTTGGTGACCCGTACGGGAATCGAACCCATGTTACAGCCGTGAAAGGGCCGTGTCTTAACCGCTTGACCAACGGGCCTTATAATACAAGATTTCGCTAAAACAGCAAGCACCTTATCGGCCACTATTGCAACCGACCCCCAAGTATTTTAGCGAAATCCTGTATCATGTGGTAGCGGTAACTGGATTTGAACCGGTGACACTTCGGGTATGAACCGAATGCTCTAGCCAACTGAGCTATACCGCCACATTTGTCTGTGCGCTCTCGAGAACGCTATATTATTATAGCCGACAGTGTCCCCTATGTCAAGTAGTTTTCCCCGAAAAATTTCAAAAAATACAAAAAAATCCCGCATTGCGGGTGCAATGCGGGGAAAAGGCTCTAAAGGCTTCCCCCTCGGGGGAAACTGTCCGCAAAGCGGACTGATGAGGGGCGAACTTACGGCAGTTACCCGGTTATGGGCGGCCACGGCAGCTTTCCCCTCATCCGGCCTCGGGCGGGGCCTCGGCCACCTTCCCCCAAAGGGGAAGGCTCTTTCAAAATTACTTCTTCGGGGTCAGCACGGCCTTGCCGCCCATGTAGGGGCGCAGGACCTCGGGGATGGTGACGCTGCCATCGGCCTGCAGGTGGTTCTCGAGGAAGGCGATCAGCATACGCGGCGGGGCCACGCAGGTGTTGTTGAGGGTGTGGGCCAGCTGGGTCTTGCCGTTCTCATCCTTAAAGCGGATGCGCAGGCGGCGGGCCTGAGCATCGCCGAGGTTGGAGCAGGAGCAGACCTCGAAGTACTTCTGCTGGCGGGGGCTCCATGCCTCAATATCGCAGCTCTTGACCTTCAGATCGGCCAGATCGCCGGAGCAGCACTCCAGCTGGCGGACAGGGATCTCCATCGAGCGGAACAGCTCGACAGAGTTTTTCCACAGCTTTTCGTACCAGTCCATGCTGTCCTCAGGCTTGCAGACGACGATCATCTCCTGCTTCTCGAACTGGTGGATGCGGTAGATGCCGCGCTCCTCGATGCCGTGGGCGCCCTTCTCCTTGCGGAAGCAGGGGCTGTAGCTGGTCAGGGTCAGGGGCAGCTTGGCGCCGTCCAGCGTCTGGTCGATAAAGCGGCCGATCATGGTATGCTCGCTGGTGCCGATCAGGTAGAGATCCTCACCCTCGATTTTGTACATCATAGCGTCCATTTCAGGGAAGGACATAACACCCTTGACCACATCGCCGTGCATCATGAACGGCGGGATGACATAGGTAAAGCCCTTGTCGATCATGAAATCGCGGGCATAGGCCAGCACAGCCTCATGCAGGCGGGCAATATCGCCGAGCAGGTAGTAGAAGCCGTTGCCGGAGACGCGGCCGGCGGCGTCAAGGTCGATGCCGTCAAAGCGCTCCATAATGTCAACATGGTACGGGATGGGATAGTCAGGCACAACCGGCTCGCCGAAGCGCTGGACCTCGACATTGTGGCTGTCATCGGGGCCGATGGGCACGCTGGGGTCGATCATCTGGGGGATCGTGTACATGATCTCCTGAATCTTGGCCTGCAGCTCGGTCTCCTTGGCCTCCAGCTCCTTCAGGCGGTCGGCCTGCGCGGTGACCTGCTTCTTGATCTCCTCGGCCTCGGCGGCCTTGCTGGGGTCCTTCTTGGCCTGACCCATCAGGGCGCCGATCTGCTTGGACAGCTTATTGCGGTTTGCGCGCAGGTCGCTGGCCTCGCCAATGGCGGCGCGGTACTCGGCGTCAAGCTTGATGACCTCGTCTACGAGGGGCAGCTTGGCGTCCTGAAACTTCTTCTTGATGTTTTCCTTGACGGCGTCCGGGTTTTCACGGACAAAGCGAATGTCTAACATAATGGTACTCCTCTATTAAAATTTCAATAATAGATACATTAAAAGCGTTGTAGGGGCGAACATTGTTCGCCCGCTGCAACTTTGCGGCTGCGGGTACTTTGCGGGTCGATGACGAGCATCGACCCCTACATGTAGGGGCGGATTCCATATCCGCCCGCGAAATCGTGCGGTTGCCGCAGCTTTTCCGGGCGAACAATGTTCGCCCCTACAAATCCAACTTGCATTACCCCTCCGGGTCATACATTCCCAGCAGGCTTACGAACTTTTGCAGCATGGCATCGCTGTAAAAGTCGATCTTCAGCGATCCTTTGCCGTCCTTGTAATCGACATGGACCTCGCTGCCGGTAACCTCCTTCAGCGCGGCCTCCACCTCAATGGCGCGCTTGGGGCGGGTGAAGTTATCCTTCACCTTGGGGGGCTTGGCGGGCTTGGCCAGCTTTTTGCAGAGCGCCTCGGTCTGGCGGACATTCAGGCTCTGCGCAATGACCTCGGCAGCGGCCTGCCGCATCAGTTCCTCATCGGGCAGCCCCAGCAAGACCTTAGCGTGGCCGAAGCTTAGCTTGCCCTCGCTGACCAGACGGCGCACATCCTCGGGCAGGGCCAGCAGGCGCAGGCTGTTCGCCACGGCGCTGCGGCTTTTGCCCAGCCGCTTAGCGGCGCTCTCCTGCGTCAGGCCGTATTTGTCGATAAGCTGGCGGCAGCCCTCGGCGACCTCGATGGGGTCCAGATCCTCGCGCTGCAGGTTCTCGATCAGGGCCAGCGCGGCGGCCTGTTCATCGGTGACATCCTTGATGATGACCGGCACCTCGACAAGGCCGGCCAGACGGGCGGCACGCCAGCGGCGCTCGCCCGCAATGATGATGTACCCGGGGCCGACCTTTTTGGGGCGGACGGCGATGGGCTGCAGCAGGCCGTTTTCCGCAATGCTGTCGGCAAGCTGGTTCAGGGCATCGTCGTCAAACCGTTTGCGGGGCTGCTCCGGGTCAGGCTCGATCTCGCGCAGCAGCAGGGTGGAACCGGACGCTTCACTTCCGGTATCGTCGGACAGATCGGCAAACAGGCTGTCGAGCCCCTTGCCCAAGCCGCCCATCTTTTTCTTGGCCATCGGCGTCCCTCCTTATCGCTCATTGTTTGCTAAAAATTCCCGCGCCAGCTCCATATAAGCCTCGCAGCCCTTGCCGTTCGGCTCATAGAAGTTGATCGGCATGCCGAAGCTGGGTGCCTCGCTCAGGCGCACGGTGCGGGGAATGACAGCCCGGTATACCTTGTCGCCAAAGTACTTTTTCACCTGTGCCACGACCTGCATCGTCAGGTTCAGCCGCCCGGAATACATTGTGAACAGCACGCCCTCAATGTCGAGGTGGCGGTTGTACTTCTGGCGCACGGTCTTTAGGGTGCCCATCAGCTCGCTCAGACCCTCCAGCGCGAAAAATTCGCACTGCATCGGGATCACAACGGTGTCCGCCGCACAGAGCGCATTGACGGTCAGCAGGTCGAGCGACGGTGCGCAGTCGATGAAGATGTAGTCATACAGCGGCACGACCGGCGCCAGCACCGTGCGCAGGCGCATCTCACGCCGGGGCACCGAGACCAGCTCAATGGGTGCGCCCGCCAGCTGCGTGTTGGAGGGCAGCACATCTGCATTGTACTCGCTCTTGATGATGGCCTCGCGGACATCATCATCGTCGATCAGGCAGGTGTAGGTGTCGGCCTCGACCTTGTTTTTTGCGATGCCGTAGGCGGATGTCGTGTTTCCCTGCGGGTCCAGATCCACGATCAGGACCTTTTTGCCCAGCGCCGCCACACAGGCACTCAGGTTGACGGCGGTCGTGGTCTTGCCAACGCCGCCCTTCTGGTTTGCTATTGCGATGACTTTTGCCACGCCGTACCTCCCCTGTTTTTTTGCAATTTTCAGCGGCAGAGGCCGCTTATATCTATTATAGCACAATGGTTTGCGATAAAAAAGGGGTCGAATACAAAAAGTACCCCCGGAATGTTCCACATGGAACATTCCGGGGGCAGGTTGGCTATAAAGGCAAAGCTGCAAAGCCCCTCAGGCCTCGTAAACTCGGCCAGCTCCCCCATAGGGGGCGCCTTTTTGCGCGGGCTTCGCCCGCGGGAAAAGCCTCCCCTTACAGGGGAGGTGGCCGAGCGAAGCAAGGCCGGAGGGGCGGCCTTGGCTCTACTGCCCTCTTTACCGGGCGACACCCTTACGCGCCCCTCATCCGGCCTTTGGCCACCTTTCCCCTAAGGGGGAAGGCTTTTCTTTCTCACAGCTTCACCGCAAACTCGCTGTCCTCCTTCTTGGGGTCATTGTCCTGCTTGCCTGCCGTCCCGTCACTGCTCACGGGGATGCGCACTATGTACTCAAGGCAGCCGTCATGCTTGTCACAGTGCGTGGTGGCAGCTATCCCCTTTTGGGTCATCAGATCGACTGCGTGCTGCAGCGTGTTCACAAAAAATCGTACATCCCGCACCATCGGGATCGTGCGGCGGCAGGGGCTGGGGCTGCCCGGGGCCGCCAGCATCTGGTCCACCAGCCTGTCGGCCTGCCGCACGCTCAGCTTGTCGCGGGCCATCTTCTCCAGCGCCGAGGTGCGGCGGCTCTCCGGCAGGCGCAGCGCGGCGCGGGCATGGCGCTCGCTCAGGTGGTTGGCCGTGCAAAGCTGCTGCTGCTCGGCAGTCAGGGTCAAAAGGCGCAGCTTGTTGGCCAGCGCGGGCTGGCTCAGCCCCAGACGGCGGGCCGCCTCGGCCTGGGTGCAGCCCCACAGCCGGATGACCTCCTTGATGCCGCGTGCCGTGTCAAACGGGTCCAGCTGGCTGCGCTGCAGATTTTCAAGCAGTCCCAGCGCAGCGGATTCGCTGTCATCATAGTCGGCAAGGATGGCGGGGACCTTTTCCAGCTTGGCCAGCCGGCAGGCACGCAGCCGGCGCTCCCCTGCCACAAGCTGGTATTTGCGGATGCCGACCCGCCGCACGCTGATGGGCTGCAGCAGCCCATTCTGCAAGATGCTGACCGCCAGCGCAGCGATCTCCGGCTCATCAAAGGCGGTGCGCGCCTGATAGGGTGACGGCTCGATGCAATCCACAGGCAGCATCAGGATGCGCCCCTGCTTCTGTATATCATTCTTCGGCAATTTCGTTTCCTCCCCCTGGGTTTACTGCGTGTCTGCCGCAAAGGCGGCCCACAAAAATATGCTATGCTTTTTCTACAAAAAGCATAGCATATTTTATACGCCCGGAAAAGAAAAATCGTTCGCCCGGTTATTCTGTTTTTTGCGCTGTTACAACGGTTTTTTTGCGATTTTTCCGCCGTTTCGGGGGTAAACGGTCGGAGTCTGCGATATTTTTCTGCAGAATACCAGCCCGCGCGCGCTGCCGTCCGGCAGGGTGAACTGGCGCGTCTTTGCATACTGGCCGCCCAGCTTTTTCAGCGCATTGGCGGCGGCCTTCGCCTCGGCGTCTGCCTCGGGGCCCTTCATGGCGATGAAGCTGCCGCCGACCTTTACAAGCGGCAGGCAGTACTCGCTCAGCACCGGCAGCGCCGCCACCGCGCGGGCGGATGCGACATCAAACTGCTCGCGCCAGATTTTGCGGGCGGCCTCCTCGGCGCGCTCCTTGGCAAATTCCACGCCGGTCAGCCCCAGCTCGGCGCAGGCATATTTCAAAAAGTCCACCCGCTTGCCGGTCGGCTCCATCAGGGTCAGCGCCAGATCGGGCTTGTAGATTTTAGCCACAATGCCGGGAAAGCCCGCACCGGTGCCGACATCCACCAGCTTGCCCTGCACCTCGGGTTGGGCCGCAAACAGCAGACTGTCCGCAAAGTGGCGGTCCTCAATGCCCTCAGGGCTGGTGATGGCGGTCAGGTTGACCTTTTCGTTATAGCTGACGAGCAGCTCGGCGTACTTGTCCAGCAGGTCCAGCTGGGTGCCGGTCAATTCAATGTTCCATGTGGAACATTTGGTTGCTAACCTGTTTTTATCAATCATAATTTTTCCTTACTATTGCACTGTAGGGGCGGGGCTCTGCTCCACCCGTGGCCGTTTATCGTGTATCTTATTTTTCCGGAAAGTGAGCATCTTCCATCAAGCTTCCGGGCGGAGCAGAGCCCCGCCCCTACCCTCAATTATCATGATGCTTCAGCAGCACAATACTCAGCTGCGCCAAATCGCTCGGCGATACGCCCGGGATGCGGCCTGCCTGCGCCAGCGTGCGCGGGCGAATCTTCGCCAGCTTTTCGCGGGATTCCAGCGTCATCGTCTCGATCGGCGCGTAGTCGAAATCCTCCGGGATAACCACACTCTCATGGCGCTGGATGTCGCGGATGATGCGCTCCTCGCGGGCGATGTACCCGGCGTAGCGGATTTCCGTCTCGATGCGCTGCGCCATGGCGGGGGTCACACCCTCGCCGCGGCCGATGACCCTTGAGACCAAATCATAATTGATGTAGGGGCGGCGCATCAGCTCCATCGCCGTGCCGCCGATCTCGCCCAGCTCGGCGCCCTCGGGGGCAGCCGCGCGCAGGTCGGCCAATTTGATGCTTGTCGTCTCCAGCCGCTTCAGCTCGGCCTGCTTGACCTCGCGGTCACGGCAGAACACCGCCCACCGCGCATCATCGACCAGCCCGTATTCCCGGCCGATGGGGGTCAGCCGTTCATCGGCGTTGTCCTGCCGCAGGCTCAGGCGGTACTCGCTGCGGCTCGTCATCATGCGGTAGGGGTCCAGCACACCCTTCGTCACAAGGTCATCGACCAGTGTGCCGAGGTAGCTTGTATGCCGCGCCAACACCAGCTCTCCTTTGCCCAGCGCGTGGCGGGCGGCGTTCAAACCGGCCAACAGTCCCTGCGCGGCGGCCTCCTCGTAGCCGGAGGTGCCGTTGAACTGCCCGGCACCGTAGATGCCGCCCACGACCTTACTTTCCAGCGTCGGCTTCAGCGTGGTGGGGTCCACGCAGTCGTACTCGATGGCGTAGGCCGGGCGCATGATTTCAAGATGCTCAAAGCCGCGTATCGTGCGGTACATCTCGTTCTGCACAGCCTCGGGCAGGCTGGACGAAAGCCCCTGCAGGTACATTTCCTCGGTATCCTCACCGCAGGGCTCGACAAAGACGGGGTGGCGCTCCTTCTCCTTAAAGCGCACGACCTTATCCTCGATGGACGGGCAGTAGCGCGGGCCAACGCCCTGAATATCGCCGCCGTAGAGCGGCGAGCGGTCGAGATTGTTGAGAATGACCTTGTGGGTCTCGGGGTTGGTGTAGGCGATGTAGCAGTTGACCTTGTTGTGCATCGGCGTGCGGGTCATAAAGCTGAACGGCTGCAGCTCGCTGTCCGGGTCGCCGGGCTGGCACTCAAGCTTGTCAAAGTCGATGCTGCGGCGGTGGACGCGGGCCGGTGTGCCGGTCTTGAACCGGCGCAGCGTAAAGCCGTGCGTGGTCAGGTCGCGGGTCAGCGCCGTAGCGGCATGGGTGCCGTCGGGGCCGCTGTCGCAGTGCGCATCGCCCACAAAGATGCGGCCGCCCAGATTCGTGCCGGTCGCAGCCACGACCGCCCTGCAGGCATAGTAGGCGTGCAGGTTGGTATAAACGCCGCAGACCTGCCCGTCCTGCAGATCAACGCCGACGATCTCTCCCTGATGGATGTCAAGGTTGGGGGTCTTTTCCAGCGCGTGCTTCATCCAGATATGGTATCGCTTGCGGTCAGTCTGTACCCGCAGGCTGTGTACGGCCGGGCCTTTGCCGCGGTTGAGCATCCGGCTCTGCAGGTAGGTCGCATCGGCGGCAAGGCCCATCAGGCCGCCCAGTGCATCGACCTCACGCACAAGATGCCCCTTGGCCGTGCCGCCGATGGACGGGTTGCAGGGCATATTGCCGATGAAATCCAGCGACAGCGTGAACACCGCCGTCCTTGCCCCCAGCCGTGCCGCCGCGTGGGCAGCCTCTATTCCCGCATGCCCCGCCCCGATCACGATGACATCGTAGGTTCCGAGTTTATCCATATACTTTCCTTCTTACCCTATCTTTTGCAGAATATCCTCGCAGACTCCTGCGAAATTTGTATCCAGTTCATTGTTGCCATAGCGCAGCACGCGGCAGCCAATGCTTTGCAGATACGCCGTGCGATGTGTGTCATACTCGGCAGCCTGCGGTTCGGTATGCTGTGCGCCATCCAGCTCTATTACCAGTTTACACGATGGAATATAAAAATCAACTATAAAATTGCCAATCATTTTTTGACGGTGGACAGTTTGCGGGAGATTTTTCAGAAAGTCATACCACAGATGTCTCTCCTGCGGGGTCATTTCCCTGCGCAGTTTTTGTGCATTTGCGCGCAGCGGATTTGTCATTTTGATGCCCTTCATAATGTTACCTCCACGCCCTAAAGGCTTCCCCCGAGGGGGAAGCTGCCGCCCGCAGGCGGCTGATGAGGGGCGAAGTTTTCGATATTGCCCTTTTACTGGGCAACCACTTTTAAGCCGCCCCTCATCCGGCCTGCGGCCACCTTCCCCCTCCGGGGGAAGGCTCTCCCTAAAGGCTTCCCCCGAGGGGGAAGCTGCCGCCCGCAGGCGACTGATGAGGGGCAAAGTTTTCGATATTGCCCTTTTACTGAGCAACCACTTTTAAGCCGCCCCTCATCCGGCCTGCGGCCACCTTCCCCCAGAGGGGGAAGGCTCTCCCCAAAAGGCTTCTCCCCCCGGGAGAAGCTGCCGCCCGCAGGCGGCTGATGAGGGGCGAAGTTTTCGATATTGCCCTTTTACTGGGCAACCACTTTTAAGCCGCCCCTCATCCGGCCTGCGGCCACCTTCCCCCTCCGGGGGAAGGCTCTCCCTAAAGGCTTCCCCCGAGGGGGAAGCTGCCGCCCGCAGGCGGCTGATGAGGGGCAGAGTTCACGCGGTTTCACTTTTAACGGGCAACACCCACAGGCTCTCCCCTCATCCGTCCGCGGGCGGGGCCGCGGACACCTTCTCCCCCAGAGGGAGAAGGCTCCGTCATTTTTTACTTACTTGCCCACGCAGAAGGTTTCAAACACTTCATCAATCGTTGCCTCTGTCGCGCTCTCGCCAGTCAGGTCGCACAACGCCTGCAGGGCGTCCGTCAGGCAGACGGCGGCGGCGTCCAGCCCAAAGCCGTCCTGTCTTGCGCGGATGGCTTCGGCCAGCGCATCCCGCGCGCGGGTCGCGGCTGAAAGCTGCCGCGCGCTGCAAAGCTGCGCCGCACCCGGGTCCAGCTGTGCCGTCCCCAGCAGGTCGGCCACGGCATCGGTCAGTGCCTGCAGGCCGACGGCGTCCTTCGCGCACATCGGCACAATCTTTTTGAAATACGGCTCCAATGTTCCATGTGGAACATCCTGCTCCCCTGCCAGATCCTGCTTGTTCAGCACGGCGATTGCGGGGCGGCCCTGACACCTGCGGGCCAGCTCCAGATCATCATCAGACAGCGGCTGCGCGGCATCGAACACCGCCAGCACAAGGCCCGCCTCGTCCAGCTTTTTCCAGCTGCGGCGGATACCCTCGGCCTCGATGGCATCCCCGTCCGCGCCGACCTCGCGCACACCGGCGGTGTCAAACAGATTCAGCCGCACGCTGCCCAGCTGGACGGCCTGCTCGACAATATCGCGGGTCGTGCCCGCCACCGGCGTGACGATGGCGCGGTCAAAGCCGGCCAGCAGGTTCAAAAGCGTGCTTTTGCCGACATTGGGGCGGCCCAGCAGCACGCAGTCCACACCATGGCGCAGCACCGCACCGGCACTGTAGCCGTTGATCAGTGCGTCCAACTCGGCTTTCTGTTCGGTCAGGGTGCGCACAAACGCCTCGTCGGACAGTTCCGGCACATCCTCCTCCGGGTAATCGACCCATGCGGTCAGGTGGGCGTTCAGCGTTTGCAGCGCGGTCTGTATCCTGCCGATGCGCTTTGCCAGCCGCCCGTCCAGTGCCGATTTTGCCAGCGCGGCTCCCTGCCGGCCGTTCGCCGCAATGACTTCCATCACGGCCTCGGCCTGAGTCAGCGACATTCGGCCGTTTTCCAGTGCGCGGCGGGTGAACTCCCCCGGCCCGGCCGGTACACAGCCTGCCGTGATCAGTGCCTCCTGCAGGCCGTCTGCCATCGCCGTGCCGCCGTGTACCGACAGTTCGATGACATCCTCGCCGGTGTAGGAGTGCGGCGCCCGGAAAAACAGCGCCACACACTCGTCCATCTCGGCCCCGTGCAGCAGGTAGTGGCCCAGCATGGCTGTGTAGCCTCTGGCATCGGCAACGCTTTTGCCCTGCCGCACCGGCGCAAATAGCTTACTGACGATGGCGTAGGCGTCCGGGCCGGAAACGCGGACCGTGGCAATGCCGCCCTCGCCCGGTGGGGTCGCCAGCGCGCAGATGGTTGTATGCAGTTCCATGTGGATGCTCCTTTTTTATGGGAATACTTTAGAATAGCATGAATACGCGGTGTTTTTCCAGCCTTTTTTATAAAAAAGGCTTCGGCGAAAAAATTTCAAATGCTTGTAGGGAGGGGTCTTGACCCCTCCGTGCCCGTGAAAGGCATGGCAAACTTCCCGGAGCGGTCAAGACCGCTCCCTACAAATCCATCAAAAAGGAGAGGCCAATGCGCGGCCTCTCCCCTGTTGCTTATTTATTCTTCGTCATTATTCTCGGGTGCTGCGTCCTCGGCGGCCTCCTGGGCCAGCTCCTCGGCTTCGATGGCAGCCAGCTCCTCGGGTGTCGGGTCACTCTCGCCGGTGTCCTCGATCTTTGCGGTCTCGGCATCGTTGTCGCGGTCCACGCGGGCCACAACGGCCACGCGGTCATCGTCCAGCATACGCATGACGCGGACGCCGCTGCCGTAGCGGCTCTGGATGTTGATGTCCGATGCATGGATGCGGATCAGGATGCCGTTCTGGCTGATCAGGATCAGGTCGTCGGTGTCGTCCACGATCTTGATGCCCGCCACATTGCCGTTGGAATAGTTGCGGATGCCCAAGCCGCCGCGCTTCGTGATGCGGTAGTCATCGATACGGCTGCGGCGGCCCTTGCCCTCCTCGCTGATGGTCAGCACGGTGGCACCCGGGCGGCAGACGCCTGCGCCGACGACATAGTCGCCCTCGCGCAGCTTAATGACACGGACGCCGTGGCCGGTACGGCCCATCGAGCGGGCGTCGTCCTCGGTAAAGTGGATGGCTGCGCCGTCATGGGTGGCAACGATAATTTCATCGCTGCCCTTGGTCAGGTGGCTCCACACCAGACTGTCGCCCTCGTTGAGCGCAATGGCAATCAGGCCGGCCTTGCGGATGTTGCGGAACTGGGACAGCGGCGTGCGCTTGATGAGGCCCTGCTTAGTGATCATCGTTGCGTAGGTGTTGTCCTCATCGACATCAGCCTTCTGCTGCAGCATCAGGGTAACGCTCTCCCCCTCCTGCAGCTGCAGCAGGTTCACGATATGGCTGCCCTTGGCGGTACGGCTGCCCTCCGGCACCTGATAGCCCTTCAGGCGGTAGACACGGCCCTGATTCGTCAGGAAGAGCATGTAGTCATGCGTCGAGCCGACATACATCTCCTCGGTAAAGTCCTCGTCCTTCTGGGTCATGCCCTGCACGCCGCGGCCGCCGCGGTTCTGCGCCTGATAGGTGTCCAGCGTTGTGCGCTTGATATACCCCTCGTGGGTCAGCGTAAAGACGCAGGTTTCCTCGGGGATCAGATCCTCGATGTCCACCTCGCCGGACACAGCCTCGATGGAGGTGCGGCGCTCATCGCCGTATTTGTCGGCCAGCGTGGTCAGGTCGGTCTTGACGATGCGCTTGACATGCTCGTCATTGGCCAGAATATCCTCAAAGTCCGCAATGGCCGCGCGCAGCTCGCCCAACTCCTGCTCGATCTTGAGGATTTCCAGACCGGCCAGACGGCCGAGCTGCAGCTTGACGATGGCATCTGCCTGCAGCTCGTCAAAGCCGAAGTTATCCATCACGGCCTGACGCGCCTCGGCAAAGCCGCCCTTGCAGGCGCGGATCGTGGCAATGATCTCGTCCACGATGTCAACGGCCTTGTGCAGGCCCTCCAGAATATGCTCGCGCTCCTTCGCCTTTTTCAGCTCAAAGGCAGTCCGGCGGCGGATGACCTGCATCTGGAACTCGATGTAGCGCTCCATCATGGTCTTGAGGCTCATGATCTTGGGCACGCCGTCATCAAGCGCCAGCATGATCACGCCGACTGTGTCCTGCAGCTGGGTGTAGCGGTAAAGCTGGTTCAGCACGACCTGCGGGTTGGCGTCCTTCTTGATCTCAATGACGATCTTCATGCCGGTGCGGCTCGAGGATTCGTCATTCATATCGCTGATGCCCTCGATCCGCTTGTTCTTGACAAGGTCGGCGATCGACTCGATCAGGCGGGTCTTGTTGACCATATAGGGGATCTCGGAGATCAGGATCTCATAGCGGCCGTTCTTCTTCTCGACGATCTCGGCGCGGCCGCGCAGCGTGATCTTGCCGCGGCCGGTGGCGTAGGCGGCGCGGATGCCGCTGCGCCCCATGATGATGCCGCCGGTCGGGAAATCCGGGCCCTTGACATGCTCCATCAGACCGGCCAGGTCGATGTCGGGGTCCTCCATCAGGGCGATCATGCCGCTGACGATCTCGCGCAGGTTGTGCGGCGGGATGTTGGTCGCCATGCCGACCGCGATGCCCTGACTGCCGTTGACCAGCAGGTTCGGGAAGCGGCTGGGCAGAACATGAGGCTCCTTTTTGGTCTCGTCAAAGTTGGGGTCCCAGTCGATGGTGTCCTTTTCAATATCGGTCAGCATCTCGCAGGCCATCTTGGACATGCGGGCCTCGGTATAACGGTAGGCAGCCGGGGGGTCTCCGTCCACAGAGCCGAAGTTACCCTGGCCGTCAACCAGCGGATAGCGCAGGCTGAAATCCTGTGCCAGACGCACCATGGCATCGTAGACCGAAGCGTCACCGTGCGGGTGGTAAGAGCCCAGCACCGCACCGACCGTATCGGCAGATTTGCGGTAGGGATGCTGCGGGTCATTGCCGCGCTCATGCATCGTGTACAAAATGCGGCGATGCACGGGCTTGAGGCCGTCGCGCACATCAGGCAGAGCACGCGCCACGATAACGGACATCGAGTAATCAAGGAACGCCGTCTCGATTTCCTGCTTCACATCGCGCACAATGACCTTGGTACCGGACCCCGGCACCATGATGATATTTTCTTCCATTGTATCACCTTAACTCAATCTTACTTGAACTTACTAATTTTACTGCACCGTAGGGGCCGGGCATGCCCGGCCCTCAACTTTGCGTTATTGCCCACAAACGGATCGTTGCTTGTACGCTACAGGCCGGGCATGCCCGGCCCCTACGCTATGCGTGTGGGTTATATTCATCCAAATCCCATTTCAACGGATTTTCCTGAATATATCTTTTAATTTCACAATACGCGTTTTCATCACGAATAATATGATCATAAAATGAACGTTGCCACAATGTCACACCCGGATGTTCCACATGGAACATTTTGGACACATACGACTTGTAGCTTCCCACTACGGCGGACAAATTACATTGTTCCTGCGGAAAAACCAATATCATATGAACATGATTTGGCATTACCACATATTCATCCACACCCACACCGGGAAAATGTCTGGAAATATCCTTTATTCCTTGTGCGGCCATTTGTCCGACGACATTTGGTTTTCCTGCCGCGCCAAACACACATTGTTTATGATGCGCACATACGGTCACAAAATAATAATTTTCTCTTCTATAATCATAATTTTGCAAACGGGGATTTTTGCGCGGGCATAAAATCGTATAATCCATGATTCATACACCATAAACAGGGCGGTGGTTTTTATGCGGCGGGCCGGGCATGCCCGGCCCCTACACGGGCGGCGTATGATGTATCACACATCCAGATTCGCGTACTTCGCATTTTTCTCGATGAACTGGCGGCGGGGTTCGACCTGCTCGCCCATCAGGATGCTGAACGCCTCATCGGCGCGCTCGGCGTCCTCGATCTTGATCTGGACGATGACACGGTTGTCGGGGTTCATGGTGGTCTCCCACAGCTGGTCGGGGTTCATCTCGCCCAGACCTTTGTAGCGGTTGACCTTTGCGCCGGGCATCTCGGCGCTCAGCAGCTTCATTTCCTCATCATTGTAGGCGTACTTGACATTCTGGCCCTTCTGCAGCTTAAACAGCGGCGGCTGGGCAACATAGACATAGCCGTGGTCGATCAGCGGCCGCATATAGCGGAAGAAGAAGGTCAGCATCAGCGTGCAGATATGCGAGCCGTCAACATCGGCATCGGCCATGATGAAGATCTTGTGGTAGCGCACCTTGGAAATATCAAACTCATCGCCGATGCCGGTGCCCAGCGCAGTCACAACGGGCATCAGCTTGTCATTGCCGTAGATGCGGTCGGCGCGTGCCTTTTCGACATTCAGCATCTTGCCCCACAAAGGCAGAATGGCCTGAATGTTGGAGTCTCGGCCCATCTTGGCCGAGCCGCCTGCAGAATCACCCTCCACGATGAACAGTTCGGTCTTGGAGGGGTCTTTTTCGTGGCAGTCGGCCAGCTTGCCGGGCATACGGTTGGATTCCAGCGCGCTCTTGCGGCGGACCAGCTCGCGGGCCTTTTTGGCGGCAGCGCGGGCGCGGGCCGCCTGCGTGGCCTTTTCAAGGATAGCCTTCGCCACAGCGGGGTTTTCCTCAAAAAATTCGGTCAGGGCCTTGTAGACCACATTATTGACCAGACCCTTGATGAAGGTATTGCCCAGCTTTGCCTTGGTCTGGCCCTCAAACTGGGCCTCCTGCAGCTTGACGCTGACCACGGCAATGATGCCCTCACGCGCATCGGAGCCGGACAGGTTCTCGTCCTTATCCTTCAAAATGCCCTTGGCGCGGCCGTACTCGTTCAGCACACGGGTCAGGGCCAGCTTAAAGCCATCCTCGTGGGTGCCGCCCTCGGGGGTGTGGACATTGTTTGCAAAGCTGAGCAGCAGCTCATTGTAGCTGTTATCGTAATACTGCAGCGCCACCTCGGCCACAGCGCCCTGTCCATCGCCCTTCATATACATGACCTGCGGGTGCAGGGGGGTTAAGTCGCGGCGCTCGCACAGATAGCTGACAAAGGAGCGGATGCCGCCCTCGTAGCACATTGTCTCGGTGCGGACTTCGCCGTTCTGCTCCTCCTGCGGGCGGTCGGCATCGGCGCGCTCGTCCGTCAGGGTGATGCGGACGCCGGCGTTCAGGAAGGCCTCCTCCCGCAGACGCTTGAGCAGCGTCTCATAGTGGTAGAGCGTTGTCTCCTGAAACATCTCCGGGTCGGGCTTGAAGGTGACTGTCGTTCCGGTAGAAGCCGCCGCGCCGATCTTTTTCAAATCGCCGTCCGGCTTGCCGCGCTTGAAGCTCTGCTCATACTCTACCCCATCGCGGCGGACACGAACGACCAGCCATTCCGACAGGGCGTTGACGACCGATGCACCGACGCCGTGCAGACCGCCGGCCACCTTGTAGCCGGAATCCTCGCCGCCGAACTTGCCGCCGGCGTGCAGCACGGTGTAGACAACGGTGACAGCCGGGATGCCCAGCTTGGGCTGGATGTCCACAGGGATGCCGCGGCCATTGTCCGATACCTCAATGATATTGCCGGGCTTGATGGTCACCTCGATATGGGTGCAGTAGCCTGCCAGTGCCTCGTCAATGGCGTTGTCCACGATCTCATAGACAAGGTGATGCAGACCGGAAGGCCCGGTGGAGCCGATATACATGCCGGGGCGCTTGCGCACAGCCTCCAGACCCTCGAGGACCTGAATCTGCGCACCGCCGTAGGCATGGTCGGTAGCCGTTTCGCGGTTGGTTTCGGTGATGATTTCTTCTGCCATGAAATGATAGCCTCCTGTTGTGGGTGGGTATCTCTTATTTTGCAATGTAGGGGCCGGGCATGCCCGGCCCTCCGCCTTGCGTTATTGCCCTTTTATCGGGCGGTACTTTTTATGTTGCGGGCCGGGCATGCCCGGCCCCTACGGTCGTGGTTCTTTAAAATTCCAGCCTCTCGGCCCGCTTTTTCAATGCGGCGGGCGATAATTGGCTGATGTAGACCGTTTCATCTGGGAAATCGGTGACCATAAAGCTTTTGGGCAGGGTGCCGGGCGCACACAGGTCCACAACGGCGCCCTCGGCCTCGGCATGGCGGAAATATTCCTCGGTCCGCCGCGACGCCCCGGCCGTATCCAGATCAAATATACCGATCACATCGCGTGTGTTCAGTACAAAATCCTGCCCGGCGTGAAAGTACATTCCCTGCACCTCTCTGTAAGGGGCCGGGTATGCCCGGCCTCTATGGTTCTGCTACGGTTCCGCCCTTGACCATCACAATTTTTCCGTTGGTGCGTGCAAATGCGGCGGTGTCGCAGGTGGTCACGATCGTTTGATGCTCCCCCATGCGGGTCAAAAGATAGGTCTGGCGCTCATCGTCCAGCTCGCTCAATACATCGTCCAGCAAAAGCACCGGATGCTCGCCGAACAGATCACCGACCACGGTGGCCTCGGCCAGCTTGAGGGCCAGCACACAGCTGCGCTGCTGCCCCTGACTGCCAAACACCCGGGCGGGCTGGCCGTCCAGCAGGATTTCTAAGTCCTCCCGGTGCGGTCCTGTCAGGCAGAACCCGGCGCGCAGCTCTGCGGTGCGCATGGCGTGCATCTTTGCGGCCAGCGCCTCGGCGGTGGGGGCATCGGTACACATCTGGTAGCGCACCTCCAGCACCTCGGCACCGTGGGATATATCGCGGTAATTCTGCGCCGCAATCGGGGCAGCCTGTTCCAGAAACTTGCAGCGGTGCTGCATGATCAGTGCGCCGTACTCTGCCAGCTGCTCCTCGTAGGTTTCCAGCAGTATGGCGCCGTTTGGCGTAATATCGTAGCTTTTCAGCAGCGCATTCTTCTGGGCCGTCAGCCGCATGTAGCGCCGCAGCGCCACAAGGTAGGGCCTGTATACCTGACACAGCGCCGAATCCAGAAACCGGCGGCGTCCCTCGGGGCCGCCCTTGACCAGCCCCAGCAGGTCCGGCTCAAACACAACGGCCTGAAAATTCCCCGCCAGCGCGGCAGCGCGGCCCATGTCCGCGCCGTTCAGCCTGCCGGTGCGGCCGGGCCGCTGGCTCGTCTTGCTGCCCACCGTCAGGCGGATCTCTTTTTCGATGTCCTGTGTCTCAAACGCGCCCTCTATGACCGAAAAGTCACAGCCGCGGCGGATCAGCTCGGCATCCTTGGAGCCGCGGAAGCTCTTGCCGCCGGTCAGCAGCCATATTGCCTCCAGCAGGTTCGTCTTGCCCTGCCCGTTGGGGCCGCACAGCACGGTCAGGTGCGGGTCGGGGTCCAGCACGGCATGGGCAAGGTTGCGGTGGTCAGTCAGTGCAAGGTGGGTCAGGCGCATTACGCACCCGCCGCGACCTGCACGGTCTGGCCCTCCAGCTCGACCGTATCACCGGCGCGGCACTTTTTGCCGCGCATCGTGCAGACCTCGCCGTTGATCTTGACGGCCCCGCCCTGGATCAGCTCCTTGGCCTCGCCGCCCGTCTCACACAGGCCTGCGAACTTCAAAAGAGCGTCAAGCTTAATAAAATCGGTGTTAATACGAATTTTTTCCATACACTATCCTTCTATCTTATCGGTGCATCCGTAGGGGCCGGATATGTCCGGCCCTCAACCTTGCTGCAGCAGCCTTTAACCGGGCGGCTGTTTTTATCTGCAGGGCCGGGCATGCCCGGCCCCTACAACTCAGCCCTCGTTCTTAAAGCGTACCGGCAAAACCAGATAGATAAAGTCCTTGCCGTCCTCGGGCAGCAGCTTGACCGGGCTCAGGGGGCCGTTGATCTCCAGCACCATCCGCTCGCACTTGGAATAGCGCAGCGCATCGAGCAGATACCGGTTGTTAAAGCCGATTTCGACCGGATCGCCGGTCATCTCCACGGGGGAGAACTCGTCCACGACCTTGCCAAGCGGGGTCTGGCAGCGCACAGTCACCCGCTCCTCACCGAAATTGATGCGCAGCGGGTTCTTCAAACGCTCGGTAATAATGAGGGAGGCGCGCTCGATCGTGTCGATGAAGGTCTTGCAATCCACGACAACGCGCGTTTTTTTGTCCTTCGGGATGACGCTCTCATAATTGAGGAAGTCCCCCTCGATCAAACGGCTCATGATTGTGTAGCCGTTGGAGGTGAACACGACATAGCGGCGGTTTGCGTCGATCTTGACATCATCATCCGCGCCGCCCATGATTTTGAGCAGCTCCTGCAGCGTCTTGGCCGGGATGATAATGCGGATGTCGCGGGTACACTCGACGGCGCGCTGGATAATAGCCAGCCGGTAGCCGTCCAGCGCCACGATGGTCAGGCTGCCCGGCTCAATGACGAACAGCTCGCCGGTGTGGGCGGGCTTTTTGTCGTCCTGACTGACCGCGTAGATCGTTTTTTCAATCATCTCGCGCAGCATACCGCATTTCACGGTCATTGTGTTGTCAGCGCCGGTCACCGGCAGGCTGGGATAATCGCTGGCGTTCAGCGCGGGAATCTCAAACTCGGCCACGCCGCCGCTGATTTTGGCCTGCCCCTCATCGGTCAGCTCGATGCAGATGTCACCGGCCGGCATACGGCTGACCATCGAGCCGAGCAGCTTCGCATCAAGTACCGTTTCACCCGGTACAAGCACGTTGCATTCAATGGTGGTCGTGATGCCCATTTCCATATCATAGCCGGTCAGCGTCAGGGTAAAGCCCTCGGCCTTGAGGTAGATGCCCTCCAGCACAGGGATGGCTGCGCGGTTGGTGATCGCGCGGGAAACGCCGTCGATGGCATTGGCCAGCAGGGTCTTTTCACATTCAAATTTCATACTCTGTTCTCCCGCCCGCTTGTTCAAAGCGGGGCAAAAAGCGTCTGTTTTTTCTTTATGTTTTCTCTGTTTCGGGTTTTCCACCATCGGGGCAGGTATTTTCCGGGGTAAGATGCTCTTTCAGAGCGTCCCTGTTCGCAGAAACTATTAACTATGGTAGTAGTCGTAGTAGGGGCTGTTAGTTCTGTGGAAAACTCCGCCGCGCCCGATAGCGATGCGGAAAATCGTCCGCACAGACTTTTGAACAGTCTGTGGAGATTCTTGTTGAAAACCCGCAAACCGCCGTTTTTCAACACGCGCTGTGGAATACCGCCTGTTGAAAACTAAAAACCTTGTGGATAAGTTACTTTCTTTGCAAAGAAAGTAACCAAAGAAACTCCAATCCTATAACCCGTAGAATAGTTGTTGTTATATCGTTAATTTCTGTGCATTCCATCCACGGGTCAACACATTGAAAGTTCTTTGCCTACTTTCTTTCAAGAAAGTAGGCTAGGTGCGGACATTCTTCATGATGTCGCTGCACATCTCCTTGAGGTGCTGGTCGCGGTTGATGTTTTCCTCCATCGTTTTGATGGAATAGACAACGGTGGAATGATCGCGCTGGAACTCCTGCCCGATTGCCTCCATGCTCATGCCGGTCACCTCGCGGATAATGTACATCGTCATCTGCCGCGCGGCGCTCACATTCGCATTGCGCTTTTTGCCGCGAATGTCCGAGGGCATTACATTGTAGGTGCGGGCGACCTCATTCAGGATCTTTTCGATCGTGACGGGGATCGGCTGGCTGTCGTTCAGCGTATCCTTGATCGCGGTGGTCGTCACACCGATGCAGGGCTCGATGCCCTCCAGCATATAGTAGGCGTTCAGCTTTTTGACGGCGCCCTCCAGCTGGCGGATGTTCTGCTTCAGATGGTTGGCGATGTACTCGGCCACATCGTTGGGCAGGTCAAGGTTCAGCAGCTCGGCCTTGCGCTTGACGATGGCCACGCGGGTCTCAAAATCCGGCGGCTGGATGTCGGCGGTCAGGCCCCACTCAAACCGGGTGCGCAGACGCTCCTCCAGCGATTTGATCTCCTTGGCGGGGCGGTCGGAGGCAATTACGATCTGGCGGCCGTCGTTGTGCAGCGTGTTGAAGGTGTGGAAAAACTCCTCCTGCGTGCTCTCCTTGCCGGCCAGAAACTGAATATCGTCGATCAGCAGCACATCGGCCTTGCGGTACCGCTGGCGGAACTGCTCCATCGTGGCGGTTTTGATCGCGGTGATCGTCTCGTTGGTGAATTTTTCACAATCCACATAGACAATGTTGAAATCCGGATGGTTTTTCTGAATCTCGATCTTGATGGCGTTCAAAAGGTGGGTCTTGCCCAGACCGGACGGCCCGTAGATGAACAGCGGGTTGTATGCGCCGGAGGGGTTGGCCGCAACAGCCTGCGCGGCCGCAAACGCAAACTGGTTGGACGGGCCCTTGATGAAGTTCTCAAAGGTGAATTCATACCGGCCGCTGGGCAGGGATTTTTCGTCCATCTGGTTTTCGCTGTCGCCGGGCTTCACGCCGTCCTCCGGCGGGGCAACCACATAGCGGATCTCTACATCAAAGCCCAGAATGGCCTTGAACGCATCCTGCAAAAGTGCCGTGTAGCGGTCCGAAACAATGCCCATCACGAAGTCACTGCGCAGCTCCAGCGTGACGGTCTTGGAATTTTCAAAGCTGACAGCCTTGATGTCCTTGATGTAAAATGCGTAGGTAGCGTCGGAGGTCTTTTCTTTGCAGTAGGCCTTGACCGCTTCCATTACCTCATTGATGGAATCCATGAAACTCGATACTCCCCACTTCCTGTTATAAATCAACGCCTTTTGCAAGGGCGCAAAAACACTGCTTACAGTATACCACAAAATTAAGTTTTGAACAACACCTATATTATAATAAAGTAGGAATTTTTTTACGGCGTGGAAATGTTGAAAATTTTCCCGCAAAAAGGGTATTCTGGAAAGTTTTCCACAGAAAGTGTGCTTTTCAACAGTGAATAGTACAAAATGTAGTGGATAACTGTCTGTAGCGAAAGATTGTTTGACGCGCAGACGAAAAATTCTGCAAAAAACCTCTTGACAAAAGGGGTACTTATCGCGTATAATCTAACTCTGCAAGGCTGCCCCAGTGTATGGGCGAAGCCCTGAGCAAACAGCCCATACCGGGATTTCAACAGGAGGAATGAAAAATGAAGCGTACTTTCCAGCCCAAGAAGCGTCAGCGCAGCCGCGTCCACGGTTTCCTGAACCGCATGGCTACCAAGAACGGCCGCAAGGTCATCGCCCGCCGCCGTGCAAAGGGCCGCAAGAGCCTGACTGTCTGATTTGTTTCAGAGATTATGTGAACAAAAGGGTTGCTGATTGTAAAATCAGCAGCCCTTTTTTCAAATAATGCCTTTACAGAAAACGGGATTCATTATAATATAGAAGAATAGGAAAAAATAAAATGCCTTCCCCCTTGGGGGAAGGTGTCCGCGGCCCCGACCGCGGACGGATGAGGGAAAAGTACCCCGCAGCTGTTCGGTACAGGGCCGGCAGGGGCAGGCACGCCCCTCATCAGCCGCCTGCGGGCGGCAGCTTCCCCCCCTGAGGGGGAAGCCTTCAGGAAGGAGACCTATGCGTTACCGCACTTTAAATAAAAACTGGCAGTTCAACCGGGTATATGGCCGGGGCAAAAGCTATGTACACCCGCACTGCGTGCTGTATGTGGCCAAAAACCGGCTGGGGTATACCCGCATCGGGCTGACCGCCACCAAAAAGGTCGGGCATGCGGTGCAGCGCAACCGCGCCCGCCGCATCATGCGCGCCGCCCTGTCGGAGCATCTGGCCCAGAATATCGGCGGGTATGACATTATTCTGGTGGCGCGCGGCCAGACCCCCCGCCTGAAAAGCACCCAGCTGAGCAAAACGCTCGGCCGGCTGTTTGCCAAGGCCGGCCTGCCCGACCTGACCGCCCCGGCTGAGGACGCCGCACAGCAATGATCGCCCGGGCGTTGATCGCGCTGCTGCGGGGGTATAAGCGGTATATCAGCCCGCACCTAGGGCATCACTGCCGCTTTGTGCCCACCTGCAGCGAGTACGCCATGCAGGCCCTTGCCACGCACGGCCTGCTCAAGGGCTTGCTGCTGACGGTCTGGCGGCTTCTCCGCTGCCAGCCGTTTGCCCGGTTCGGCTATGACCCGGTCCCCCCGAAAGGAAGGTGGGTCAGCCCAGACCGTAAGCTGACGCGCAGCCGCTGAAAGGCTTCTCCCTTGGGGGAGAAGCTGTCCGCAAAGCGGACTGATGAGGGGAGAACCTCCCATTGCCGCCCTGCAAAGGGGTGGCCGGGCAAGCCCGCCCCTCATCCGGCCTTCGGCCACCTTCTCCCAAGGGAGAAGGCTTTTCAACATTGCTTCTCATGTCTTTGCACTGCGCAGCAGAGACCTACATAAAAATAATGGTCCCGGGCGCAGACGGGGCAGAAGGAAAGGCTATGAACTTTATGTACTTCCTGGCCATATTGATTGGCCCGCTGGTGAAGATCCTGTACAGCTTCATCGGCAACTACGCGGTAACGATGGTCGTTGCCACCCTACTCCTCAAGCTGCTGCTCTTCCCCCTGAGCATCCATCAGCAGAAATCCTCGGCAAAGATGGCTGTTTTTCAGCCGCTGATGAATGAGATCCAGCAGAAGTACAAAAACGACCCCCAGAAACAGCAGGAGGAGCTGATGAAGCTCCAGCAGGAGCACGGCTTCAACCCCATGGGCGGCTGCCTGCCCATGCTGCTGACGATGCTGGTGCTGTTCGGCTTCCTCGGCGTTGTGTACTACCCCGTGCATTACATCTTCGGCGTGGACAACGCCGCCGTTAAAGCCGCCTGCGAGGCGATCGGCATTGCCACCGCCAACACCTCCACAATGCAGACCGCGCTGATCCAGGCCATCCACAACGGCGCTGTGATCGACCCTTCCATCATCCCCGCTAACATCGTGGCAGAGATCCAGAACTTCAACACCAGCTTCTTCGGCATGGATATGTGTGATGTCCCCGGCTTCCGCTTTGTGCCCATCGCCATCTTCCCGGCCATCGCGGCGGTCACGATGTTCATCAGCTACTTCGTCACCCAGAAGCTCTCCGGCATGGACGCCCAGATGCAGGGCAGCATGAAGGTCATGATGCTGGTCATGAACCTGATGTTCGTTACCTTCTGCTTCAACGCCCCGGTCGGCTTCTCGCTGTACTACGGCGTGTCCAACCTGCTGCAGATCGGCCAGTCCTATGTCACCTACAAGATCTACAGCCCCGAAAAGTTCAAGGCCCAGTATGAGGCCGAGCTGGCCGCCAAGCGCGCCGAAAAGAAGAAAAAGCGCACCGTCACGGTTGAGCAGAACGGCGAAAAGATCCAGAAGGAGGTCACCCTCGGCGAGGCCAACAAGCTGCGTCTGGAGCTGGCCCGCCAGCGCGAGGCCGAGCTTTACAAGGACGAGCGCACCACCCCGCTGAATAAGGATTAAAATATACGACGCACCAACCGTAGGGGCGAGCATTGCTCGCCCGCGCCGTTGGCGGCTGTGAGGGAGTGTATCCCCTGCCGCCGTAGGGGCGCATTCTATATGCGCCCGCCCCGCTCCCCTTTGTGATGAACATAACGATAAGAAATAAGAAGGAGGTTCCCTTTTATGCGCAGTATGGAAATGAGCGCCAAGACCGTTGAGGCCGCCGTAGAGGCCGCCTGCGAGGCGCTGGGCGTTGACCGCGATGACATCCATGTCAGCTACGAGGTACTGGAATTCCCCGCCCGCAAGCTGTTTAAGACCATCCCTGCCAAGGTCCTTGTAAAGGTCGAGGAGCCGGAGGCCGCCCCCGTGGAGGAGACTAAGCCCGCTGAGCCGGCCGAGGTCATTGAAATCTCTGACGAGACCGCCCCTGCTCTGGAGCAGGAGGTCGTGGACGAGATGGTTGCCGAGGCTGACGAGGAGACCGAGATCCCCCTCGACATCGAGGCGGACCCCCGCCTGCAGGCTGCGGTTGACTACCTGAGCCCCATCTTTACCCTGATGGGTGTTGAAAACTTCACCTTCAGCGCCGTCAAGAAGGGCGCTGCCACGATCCTGAAGGTCTCCGGCGAGCATATGGGCGCGCTCATCGGCCGCCGCGGCGAGACGATGGAGTCGCTGTCCTACCTCGCCAGCCTCGTTGTGAACCGCATGGAAGGCCCCTATGTCAAACTGGGGCTGGATGTCGGCGGCTACCGCAACAAGCGCGAGGACGACCTCTCTGCCCTTGCCAGACGCATTGCAGACCGCGTTATCCGCACCGGCTGCTTCTATGAGATGGAGCCGATGAACCCCTACGAGCGCCACATCATCCACACCGCCATCGCCGGTATGGAGGGCGTGCGCAGCGAGAGCAAGGGCGAAGGCCCGGCCCGCCATGTGGTGCTGTACTCCACCGACCCCAACGCCTGCAACCTGCCTGACCGCGACAATGCCCGCAACCTGCGCGGCCCCCGCCGTGACGGCCAGCGTGGCCCCCGCCGCGACAGCCGCGGCCCGCGCGGCCCCAGAGCCCCGCGTGAGGGCGGCCGTGGGCCCCGCTACGGCGCACCCCGCCGCGACCGCAATGACCGCGGCCCGCGCTACGGCGGCCCCCGCTCCAGCGTGCCCGGCCGTGAGTTTGCCGACCGCCCGCGTGACCCCGATGCAAAGCCGATGGCACCCAAAACCACCGAGCGCATCCACGACGGTGATGATTTCGCCTTTGGCAAGATCGAGTTTTAAACAGAACTGTTGAAAAAAGCAGCCTGACTGTAAAGCCGGGCTGCTTTTTTGTTGGGAGGAAGGCGGCCAGCTCCCCACTTCGTGGGGCGCCTTTTTGCGCGGGCTTTGCCCGCGTGAAAGCCTCCCCATTTTGGGGAGGTGGCCGAGCCTGCGAGGCCGGAGGGGCTTTACCCGCTCCCCACTGTGAGGAGCTTTCCCCGCTTTCCACACAGTTTTCCACAAGCGTGTTGAAAACTCTTATTTTTCCACAGTCTACAACCGGCTATACAGGGGGTGAAAAAGTCGGGCTGCAAACAATATCTAGGCGTAAATGCAGGGTCACTCCACTACTAATACACATTTTCCACCGGAAAACCGGTTTTCCACCATTTCCCGGGGTTTTCCCTGTGGAAAACTCGTGAAAACTGTTGAAAACTATAAAATAACGATTATACGCATAAAATAGCTTTCAACCGCAGTGGAAAACTTCCCGCAGCAGGGGTTTTCCTGTGGAAAATGTTGAAAACTGCCTTTAGTTGTGAAAATACACGGTTGAAAAGTCCGAAATGTTGTTAAAAACACAGGTGTAAGCGGAACAAAAACAATTTCGCACAAAAAACAGCGGTCCACCCCTGCCGGGCGGGCCGCTGTTTTTATAGATAGTTTTTTTAATCGTGCCGGATCGCTTCGAGGGCGCTGATTTTGACTGCCTTGTTTGCGGGCAGGATACCGGCCACAAGGCCGACCAGCGTGGCGAACACAAGCGCCGCCAGCATCAGCCACGGCGGAATGATCGAGATCGCGGCGCTACCATCGCCGCCCATGTAGTAGCCGCCGCCCATTATGCCGGACATGTCAAACCCCTGCCCCAGCACCGACAGATGGTTCAGCACAAAGCTGGCAATCAGGCTGATGATCAGCCCGATCAGCCCGCCGATGAAGCCGATGGTCGAGCTTTCGAGCAGGAACATCGTGCGGATGTTGCCCAGCTCGCAGCCCAGCACCTTCATGACGCCGATCTCGCGGGTGCGCTCATAGATGGCCATTGTCATGGTGTTGATGATGTTGATGGCCGCCACCAGCAGCGAGACCGCCGCAATGCCGCCAAAGATCATCTGGCTTTTCATGACCTGCTTCTGCATCTCCTCGCGCTGCTGGTTCATCGAGTAGGTGTTGGTGAACCCCAGCTCATGGATGGCGTTTTCCACATCCGTCACAGAGGAGAGGTCATCGACCTTGACATAGACCTGCTCGTAGCTTTTCGCTTCAAGCTTGGTTTTGGTCAGGTCGCAGTAGACCTTTTGCAGCATCTGCATGTCCTGAATACGCAGCACAACGCCGGACTGGGTCCAGTAACCCTTGGCGCCGTCAGGCGTCAGCACGCCCACGATCTCCAGCTGCCAGCTGCGGCTTTTTTCGGTCGAGCCTTCGCCGGTTTTTATGGTCAGGGTCATCTTGTCCTTGTCGATGTCCACAAAGGGAGGCAGCTCTTTACCGTTGGCGTCGGTCTGGCCCTCGTAACGGTAGCGCTTGGGGCTGTTGTAGCTCTTGCGGGAATCCTGAAAATTGTACCCGGTGGAACTGCCCACCAGCACCTGCAGCTTGGTGGCCTTCTCGCTGGCGGGGGTGTTGGTCGGCCAGCTGCCGCTCTGCAGGGTAAAGCCCATCGGCTCCAGTGCGGTGGGGTCGATGCCGATCAGATTAGAAATATCCATCGTGTAGCGGTCATTGCGGCCCGCCGTGATGGTGCCCTGCAGATTGTACCCCTGTGCGTAGGGCGTTGCCGCCGCCACATGGGGAATCTGCTTGATGCTGGCGATCGCGGCATCGTCCAGATACAGCGGCTTGCCGTCGCTGCCCTGCATCATACCGTAGCCGTAGATCTGGATCTGGGTCAGATCGCCCCAGCTCTGCAGCATTTTCTCGTTCGTTTTGGTCTGGGCAATGCCCAGCGAAATCATCAGCACGACCATGCAGGTGCCGATGACGACGCCGACCAGCGTCAGCGCTGTGCGGCCCTTGCGGCGCAGCAGGTTGCGCGCCGACAGGGTGATTTCATCAGAGATCTTCATCGCTGTCCTCTGCTTCCAGTGCGGCCAGCGCCTTGGCCTTTTTGCGCTTGCGAACCACCACGACCACTACAACAAGGACGATCACTGCGCCGCAGACGCCGATCAGCACCCATGCCCAGACCGGCATACCGGTCTGCTCAGGCTGCACATCGTCCATCGAGGGGTCATAGGAGCCGTCCATGCTCATCTCCTCGGCGCTGACGGAAAAGTCCTTGGAGATGGTCTGCGGGTTGCCGGAGGCATCCTCATAGCTCAGCGTGATGATGCCGCTGACCGCACCCGCAGCATCGGGGGCAATGTCAAAATCCACGCTGCCCTCGGTACCGGCGTTCAGGTTGCCGAGATACTGGTAGCTGCCCGCGCCCAGATTGGTGCCGGTCAGGCGTGCCTCAAGGTTGCTGATGGGGTTTTTGCCCTTGTTGACATAGGAGAGGGAGACGCTGCCGGTATCGCCGACATAGATCGTATCGCTGGACAGCTGCAGCTGGCCGACCTCAAAGCGGTTGGGCTGGCTGACGGGGACAGAAATCGTCGTTGTGCCGCTGACCTGCTTGCCGGTGATCGAGCCGGTGCCGGTCATGTTGACGGTGATGTTGGCCACCGTGCCGGTGAAGCCGGCCGAGGGCATGACCTCAAAGGTGACATCGCGGGTCTGCTTGGCGGCGATGGTGCCGACATAGTTGGAAAGGCTGCCGCTGTTGAGCAGGATATTCTCCGGCAGGGTCAGCGAGACGATGACATCGTTCAGGCTCTCGTTGCCGTCCGTAGCGTAAAGGCCGAGCGAGAGGGTGAACGGCGAGCCGGCAATGACGCTGTCCCCATAGCTGGAGGTGCGGACGAGCAGATTCGGCGAGGTGGTCTGGTCCTTGTCCACGCACTGGCCGATCGTCACGCTGAACTGCTGCAGCGGCTTCGAGGTATCCAGATAGGAAAGGTTGATCGGCACGGTATTGCCGCCGCCGTTGTAGATGACATCGCGGAACAGGAGAACGTAGCTGTAGTAGTTGTACTGCGCGTTCTGGGCAATCTCCTCTGCGGTGGCAGAGCCGTTGCGGACATTCTGCAGGCGGGTGGCGTTGGGGTCGTCGTTGTTGTCGAACAGCTGGCCGATCTCGCCGATGCCGGTGTAGGTGAACACGGCGGAGTTGATGCGGGCAGAGATCTCCTCCGGCTTGACGCAGTACCGGGCCGAGGCGTGGTCAACGACCTTCAGCACAAGGTTGATCCTGTCGCCGACCTCAACGGTCGTGACCTCTCCGCCTGCTGCGTTGGTGACAGTGTAGGCCGACACATAGACGCCGTCCGAGTTGCTCGTGTCGATGGAGGCAGTCGGGGTGGGCGTCGGGTCGGTCACGGCGGCATCGTCCGCCAACACCGGTGCGCAGAGCGCCGTAGCCAGCATCAGGGCGGTAAGTAAGGTGAATAGTCGTTTCAAGTGTGGTACCTCCAAATTTTTTAGCATAGGCGCCCCCCCAAAGGCTTCCCCTGAGGGGGAAGCTGTCACCGAAGGTGACTGATGAAGGGCAAGCCTGCCGTTATTCCTCTTTTGCGGGGTTGCTGCGGGAACACTGCCCCTCATCCGCCCTGCGGGCACCTTCCCCCTTGGGGGAAGGCTTTTTTGCGGACTGTTCCTTTGCCGCCTCTCCGCCAATCGAAAGGTCCCCCTTCAGATCGGCAAACAGGGCGTCGCGGTTTTTCTTTTTTGTCTGCTCGTCCTGCAGCACATTGGAGCAGACCTTGCCGTCCAATATCGTCACGATGCGGTCGGCACATTCGGCCAGCTCCGGCTCATGCGTGACCATGACGAAGGTAACATGGTTGTTTTTGGACAGCTCCAGCATCCGGTACAGCACCTGCTTGCTGGTGCGGGAGTCGAGGTTGCCGGTCGGCTCATCGGCAAAAATGACCTTGGGGCTGCTGACGAACGCGCGGGCAATGCCGACACGCTGCTGCTGGCCGCCGCTCATCTCGGTAGGCAGGTGGTTGGCGCGGCCCAAAAGGCCCATGGCCTTCAGCTCCTTGCGGGCGCGGGCCAGCCGTGTCTTTTTGTCCACGCCCTTGAACATGAGCGGCAGGGCCACATTTTCAGCCGCCGTCATGGTGGGCAGCAGATTGTAGCTTTGGAAGATGAACCCCAGATGCTGCTGGCGGAACGCGGCCAGCTCGTTCTCGGTCATGGCGCTGATCTCATGCTTGCCGATGAACACCTTGCCAGAGGTCGGCTTTTCCAGTCCGGCCAGCTGGTTCAGCAGGGTGGATTTGCCGCTGCCAGACTGGCCGACAATACAGCAGAATTCCCCCTTTTCTATGGACAGGTCAACATTGTTCAGCGCGATGACACGCTCCTTGCCGACGGCGTAAACCTTGCGCAGCTTTTCTGTATGGATAATGGGCGCCAATACCATACCCCCTTTTTGATCGGTATATCCTGTATTATACCATACGGCGAAGAAAGAAAAAAGATGGGAAAATTGTAAAATTCGCCGCGAAAACCCTTCCTTCGACAAGGGCTGCTTTGGCTACTTCCCTTTTTTCTCTCTTTCCTATATAATAAACGCAAAAAGGGGGCAAATGTTACTATGGATTACACAATTCACCCCATTGCGTATATACGCAGTGATTTTACGGATAAATTCGGCATCCCGCGGCAGAGCGGTCTTGTGCCGGAGCTGACCGCCCGCATCGTCTTTGCACCGGAATACCGCGACCCCAACGCTCTGACCGGCATCGAGGGGTATGACCGGCTCTGGCTCATCTGGCAGTTCTCGACCGTGGCGGCGGAGTACGCCGCCGGCAAAAGCTGGCGGCCCACCGTCCGCCCGCCGCGTCTGGGCGGCAACGAGCGGCGCGGCGTCTTTGCCACCCGCAGCCCCTACCGGCCGAATGCGCTCGGCCTGTCCTGCGTGGAGCTGGCCGGTGTGGAAAACGGGGATTTGATCGTCCGCGGCGCCGATCTTTTGGACGGCACGCCGATCTTTGACATCAAGCCCTACCTGCCCTATGTGGATGCCTACCCCGATGCGCGCGGCGGGTTCACGGATACGACCAGAGCGTACGCCCTGCAGGTGATATGCCCCGATGCGTTATTATGCAAGGTGCCCGAAGAAAAGCGCCCCGCCTTGTTGGGTGTGCTGAAAAACGATCCGCGCCCCGCCTACCAGCACGACCCCGCGCGGGTGTATGCGCTGGATTTCGGCAGCAATAAGGTGAAATTTACGGTGGACGGGGATGTTTTGAGGGTGGTTGACATCTTATAGGCAGCGCGGCAAAGCCGTCCGCAGAAAGCCTCCTCGCGCAGCGGGGAGGTGGCCGAGTTTACGAGGCCGGAGGGGCTTTGCAGACTAGCCCTGCCGCAAGGCCTATCTTAAAAAATTCCACCATCCGGAACGCTATCCTATAAACCGTACTGCAAAACACACAAAAATCGGCCCGGTTCGTCATTGTGGTCAAAATGCACACAACGAGTTTGAAAATATGTGCAACTTTCTGAACAAAACCCCTTTACGAAACGGGGTGTTTTTTGGTACAATAAAGCTATGCAAAAGCGTTTATCTGGAACTGTGCCCGGAGCAAAATTGGGGTGCGTGCCAGGCAGACGCGGGCCTTGTGCGGCCCTGACACCCGCACAGCTTTTATGCAAAACTCTAAAAAACGGAGGAAAGAAAATGCCCAGAGCTAAACAGTCTATGGACGGCAATACCGCTGCGGCGCATGTAGCTTATGCATTCACCGATGTGGCTGCCATCTACCCCATCACCCCCTCCAGCCCCATGGCCGACACCGTTGACCAGTGGAGTGCTGCAGGCCTGAAGAACATCTTCGGCAACCAGGTCAAGGTTGTTGAGATGGAGTCCGAGGCCGGTGCCGCAGGCGCCGTGCACGGTTCTCTCGGTACCGGTGCCATCACCACCACCTTTACCGCTTCTCAGGGTCTTCTTCTGATGATCCCCAACATGTACAAGATCGCAGCCGAGCAGCTGCCCTGCGTCTTTGACGTTTCCGCCCGTACCGTTGCTACCCAGTCCCTGAACATCTTCGGTGACCACAGCGACGTTATGGCCGTCCGTCAGACCGGCTTTGCCATGCTGGCGGAGAGCAACCCGCAGGAGGTCATGGACCTGTCCCCCGTTGCTCATCTGGCTGCCATCGAGGGCCGCGTTCCCTTCGTGAACTTCTTTGACGGCTTCCGTACCTCCCACGAGATCCAGAAGATCGAGAAGTGGGACTACGAGGACCTGAAGGAAATGTGCAACATGGAGGCTGTCGAGGAGTTCCGTGCCAAGGCACTGAACCCCGAGCACCCCAAGATGCGCGGCTCCCACGAGAACGGCGATGTATTCTTCCAGCATCGTGAGGCCTGCAACCCCGCTTACGAGGCTCTGCCTGCCGTTGTTGAGAAGTACATGGCCAAGGTCAACGAGAAGCTGGGCACCAACTACGACCTGTTCAACTACTACGGCGCTGAGGATGCTGACCGCGTCATCATCGCCATGGGCTCCATCTGCGACGTCGCAGAGGAGGTCGTTGACTACCTGACCGCCAAGGGCGAGAAGGTCGGTCTGGTTCTGGTCCGCCTGTATCGTCCTTGGGTTTCCTCCGCTCTGCTGAAGGTCCTGCCCAAGACGGTCAAGAAGATCGCTGTTCTGGACCGCACCAAGGAGCCCGGCTCTCTGGGCGAGCCCCTGTATCTGGATGTTGCCACCACCCTGCGTGAGGCCGGCATGAACGATGTCGTCCTGACCGGCGGCCGCTACGGCCTCGGCTCCAAGGACACCCCGCCGTCCAGCGTCTTTGCAATCTACACCGAGCTGGAGAAGGATGCCCCGAAGCCCCGCTTCACCATCGGCATCACCGACGACGTGACCAACCTCAGCCTGCCTGAGGTCAAGCCCGCTCCCATCACCTCCGCCCCCGGCACCAAGGAGTGCAAGTTCTGGGGTCTGGGCGGTGACGGTACTGTCGGCGCCAACAAGAACTCCACCAAGATCATCGGCGACCATACTGACAAGTACATTCAGGCTTACTTCCAGTATGACTCCAAAAAGACCGGCGGTGTCACCATCAGCCACCTGCGCTTCGGCGACAAGCCCATCCGCAGCCCCTACTACATCAATCAGGCTGACTTCGTGGCCTGCCACAACCCCGCCTACATCCACATGGGCATGAAGATGGTGCAGGACGTTAAGCCCGGCGGCGTCTTTATGATCAACTGCCAGTGGACCGATGCCGAGCTGGACGAGCATCTGAATGCTGCCGACAAGAAGTACATTGCCGACAACAACATTCAGCTCTACACCATCAACGCCATCGACAAGGCAATCGAGATCGGCATGGGCAAGCGCACCAACACCATCCTGCAGTCTGCCTTCTTCAAGCTGGCTGATGTCATGCCCATCGACGATGCTGTCGAGTACATGAAGGCCGCCGCCAAGAAGAGCTACGGCAAGAAGGGCGACGCTGTTGTTGAGATGAACTGGAAGGCCATCGACGCCGGTCTGGACGCTGTCCATAAGGTCGAGGTCCCCGCCTCCTGGTCCAACCCCGCTGCCGACCCGGCTCCGAAGGCCCTGAAGGGACCCGAGGCTCTGGTCAAGCAGATCCGCAACATCATGGAGCCCATCGCCCGTATGGACGGCGACAGCCTGCCTGTCTCCGCCTTCGAGGGCAATGTCAACGGCGAGTGGGAGCAGGGCGCTTCCGCTTACGAGAAGCGCGGCACCGCAGTTATGGTCCCCGAGTGGAACGCCGAGAAGTGCATTCAGTGCAACAACTGTGCATTTGTCTGCTCTCACGCCACCATTCGTCCCTTCTGCCTGACCGCTGCCGAGGCCGAGGCTGCACCTGCCTCCACCAAGCTGGCTGACACCAAGCCCAAGGCAAGCGAGTACAAGTTCACCATGGCCGTGTCTCCTCTGGACTGCATGGGCTGCGGCGAGTGCGTCACCGTCTGCCCGACTGCCGCTATCGAGATGAAGCCGCAGGAGAGCCAGTCCGAGCAGCAGGCTGCTTTCGACTACTGTGTCGAGAACATCCGCAAGAAGGACAATGTCCCCGGCGTTGTTTCCGAGGTTTCCGTCAAGGGTTCTCAGTTCAACCAGCCGCTGCTTGAGTTCTCCGGCTCCTGCGCAGGCTGCGCCGAGACCTCTTATGCCCGCCTGATCACCCAGCTGTTCGGCGAGAAGATGTTCATCTCCAACGCTACCGGCTGCTCCTCCATCTGGGGCGGCACCGCTTCCATCAGCCCCTACACCACCAACAAGGAGTCCGGTCACGGCCCCGCTTGGATCAACTCCCTGTTCGAGGATAACGCTGAGCACGGTCTGGGCATGCAGATCGGTTACGAGACCGTCCGCGCCAACCTGATCACCAAGGTTGAGGCCCTGAAGGGCAAGAACGCTGAGCTGGATGCTGTCATCGACAAGTTCTTGGAGACCAAGAACAACACCAAGGCCAACGACGAGCCCGCAAAGGCCCTGATCGCTGCCCTCGAGGCCTGCGGCTGCGATGAGTCCAAGGAGATCCTGAAGGATAAGCAGTATCTGGCCAAGAAGAGCTTCTGGATCTTCGGCGGCGATGGCTGGGCTTACGACATCGGTTACGGCGGTCTGGATCATGTTCTGGCTTCCGGCCACGATGTCAATGTCATGGTCTTTGACACCGAGATGTACTCCAACACCGGCGGACAGGCTTCCAAGGCCTCCAACATCGGTGAGGTCTGCCAGTTCGCTGCTGCCGGTAAGGAGATCAGCAAGAAGTCTCTGGCTGAGATCTGCATGACCTACGGCTACATCTATGTTGCTCAGATCGCTCTGGGCGCCAACATGGCTCAGGCTGTCAAGGTCATCGCCGAGGCTGAGGCTTATCCCGGCCCGTCTCTGATCATCGGCTACGCTCCCTGCGAGCTGCACGGTGTCAAGGGCGGCATGACCAACTGCCAGAACGAGATGAAGAAGGC
>ERZ791809.260-NODE-260-length-42271-cov-156.037190_pt1 | contig 42271 bp, 29 predicted proteins | sample MGYA00509946_ERZ791809 | MGnify/ENA primary metagenome ERZ791809 (study PRJEB30046, sample SAMN00791993) | human gut metagenome | study: EMG produced TPA metagenomics assembly of the A metagenome-wide association study of gut microbiota in type 2...
GCGGGACAGCTTGACTATTATAGCAAGTGGTCATACTTTTGTCAATGGGGTTTTTTCGGTTTTTTGACAAATTTCGAGGTTGATTTTTGGGCAAGGTGCATGTTGGGGATTTGTTGTGCGATGGATACAAGTTGTAGTGGTAGATATTTGCATCCGCCCGGGTGAACCGTTTGGTGGGTGGTTGCGTTGGGTGCACGGGAGGGATGAATCCCTCCCCTACGATTTTAAGGTAAAAGGGATTTTATGATAAACCTGCGGGGGTGGTGGGGGTTAGGTTTGTGGTATAGAAATGTATCACGGTCCCTTATATAAAGGTAAGCAATCATCTTAGAAACATTGCAACCGCTCCAGCATATCCGCAAGCATGTTCTGAAACGTCTGAAATGCCACACTATATTTGCGTTGACTCCCGTAGGCTCACTTGATAGCCCAGTTCTATTCGGGTCTCCACCTTTTCCCCCTGCAATGCGCACAACAGCTGCTGGGTAGCCTTGAGCCCCAGAATGTCGGCATTAAATTGTACGGCCGTGATGGGCGGTACGGTGTTGGCCAGATTCTCGCTGTCATACAGCGATGCCAGTCGGATATCCTGCGGCACACGCAGGTTCAGCTGCTTTAACACATTCAGCGACAGCTGGGCCAGACGCTCGTCCATACACAGGATGCAATCCGCACCGCGCTCCACCGCCTGCTGCACAGCCCACATCCGCAGATCATCGGTTTCCAGCTCCAAAAACAGCAAGCCTTCATCAATTTCCTGACCCGTCTTGTCATAGGCCTGCCGGAAGCCCTCCAGCCGGGACTGGTTGACCGTGTACAGCATACTGCCGCCCAGCAACGCTATATGCTTCATGCCCTTCATCAACAGCAGGCTCGTCATCTCGCGGCAACCGCCCACCTGGTCGTGGTCGACTGAGAGAATCTCATCATCCTCCGGCTGACCAATGGCGACAAACGGCAGCTTGCGCGCTTTCAGCAAGGGAATAAGGGGGTCACGCTCCAGCGTGCGGGTCAAAATCAGGCCGTCAATTTTACGGTTATCCAGCAGCCGTTCCACAGGGCGGGTCTCGTTCTCGTCTACAAGTGTCAGCAGAACATCGTAATCATATTCCCCCGCCACATAGTAGACAGAGCGCATTATTTTGCGCATAAAAGGCATCTCAAAGTCGGCGAACTGCTTTGATATCACCAGTGAAATGTTGTACGAGCATTGCTTCGCCGCTCCGCGGTAGAGCACGCCGGGGGTACAGTTGTGCTTTTTCACATAGTCCAGCACGCGCTGTCGGGTTGCGGGGCTGATGCGTCCGTTTCCGCTCTCTGAACGGTATACCGTTGTTTTTGGCGTATCCGGCGTCTCGGTACTTTGTGTACTATAGTCCACCTTATCATTCTTCGGCAAGCACGCCATCCTTCCTCATCTCCCGCAGCTATTTTACTATTATCATAATCATTTTTTCACGAACCGTCAACTATTTTTTACGGCATTTCACATCTTCGCGCAACACTTTTGCGCATCTTTCTGCGCAGTTCCCGGCAAACGGTGCGCACCCTTTGCGCGGTTTTCCGTGTACACGGCCCGGGTGCAAACTGCGCCGTCTGTACAGCAGCCAAGAGGCTTTGAATTGTCTCGCCGTCCGTTTGCGGGCAATGCGCCTGCAGAAATTCTGCAAACGCTGCCTCATCGGAGGAGACATCCTCCCCCAGCCCGCAGCGCCGCATTTTGCGGTAGAGCGCACGGAACTCCGCCTGCACGATCTGCAGCGGTGTGCGGCGCACACGGCGAACCTCGACTATCACCAGCACGGCCAGCAACAAAATCACCGACAACACCCACAGCAGTACCGTATTCCGCGATGTACTGTCAGGGGTTTGCGTTTCGTTTTGTGTTGGCAGCGGTGCGTCATCTTCGTTGGCAGCATTCTGTCCGGCCAGCGGTGTATCCGCTGACAGTTCACCTTCAGTGAGCTCCGCTGCCATGCCGGGCGTCACTTCCAGCGGCGTCCAGCCCTGCCCGGCAAGATAGACCTCAGCCCATGCGTGCGCGTTGTCGTCCTGCAAAACAGCACGGTAACTGCCGTCCCCTTGGGCAGTAAACAGGCTTTGCGGCGCGGCATAGCCCACTACATACCGGGCCGGCAGTCCCAGCATTCGGCACAGCACCACCGCCGCCGAAGCAAACTGCGTGCTGCCGCCTGCATGGCTCTCGTTCAAAAAATACAGCACCGGGTCGGTGTCGGCAGGCGCGGCGGCATCGGTGCTGTAATGGCAGCGCTCATTCAGCCAGCTGCGCACCAGCATGCGGTGGCCATCGGTGTCATCGTCCTTCAGCTTGCGTTCCTTCACCAGTGCGTCAAGTTCTTCCTTGATCGCATCGTACTCTGCGCCTGCGGGCACAGCCAGATAACGCGCCTCGGCATACGCTGCGTAGGCGCTTTCAAGGCGATCCAGCACGCTGGCCTCACCGTCAACGCGGGCGGTCAGCAATTCTTTGGCCTGCTTGCGCGGAAAATAGTAGAATGTATCATCCTGTGTGGTCTGCCCTGCAATGGCCCCGTCACCGTCCGGCGTGTAGTAATCGTTAAAATATGCATTATACGGTGAAAAAGTGTAGGTGTCATTTGCATGCAGACGCTGTACGGCCATTTGCCGTGGCTCTGTGCCACTGTAGGCGGCGCGCAAAAACGGCAGGTTGGCTATGGCCAGCCGACCGTTGCCGTCGGTCTTCCAGTTGGACGCCGCACTGTCAAAAGCCGCAGCGTCACCCGCCCGCCAGCTTGTTCCATCATAGTCCGCACCAATAAAACCACGCAGATAGACGGTCTCCTCCGGCTTGGCGCTGGCCGTGACCATCAGATCCTCCAGCCCGGTCAGTGCAAGGCCGTCACCTTGGGTCAGGCTGCCGTCCTCAACGCCACCCGCCGCTGCGCTGACATGGAAATTCAATGCGCCGCCGCTGATTTTCGGCAGCCACTCGATTGCGGCACTCAGTACCGCTGCCCGTGCCTTGTCGGTCACCGGCTGCAGCGCGTTCAGCGGCAGCGTAAGCACCGGGCGCAGCACCAATGCGGGCAAAAACAACACGGTGCAGGCCACTGCCATACCGGCAGCAGCCAATTTTTGGTTTGTGCGGTGGGTCTGCAGGTTGGCAGCGTAGGCGGCGGAATCCTTGCCGCCCCACAGCCGCTTTCGCTGCACCGACCGCGCCGCCGCGCAGGACCCCAGCCAGCCGGGCAGAAGCAGCAGCCAGCCCAAAACGGCGCTGCCTGTCCCGGCCAGCAGCGTAAGCACCACGACCGGCAGCAGCGCCAGCCCCAGCAGCAGCGCATCGGCGTGCCATGCTGTTACTGCGGCCAGCAACACCGTGACCGGTACTGCAGCCAGCAGCACAAACAGCCCCATCTGCGCTGGAATCGGTGAGGCAGTCACCGCAAAGCTTGCGTTGAATCGTGTATTCAGACACAGCCTTACGGCATCCGCGCACTGCTGCGCACCGGCCAGAAATGTCCGCTGCACCACAAACAGCAGCACCAGATACCCTACGGCCAACGCCAATGTCATACCACGGCGGGCAGCGTTGGGCAGCGGGGCGCGGTGCAGCGCCATCCACACCGGGCACAGCGCCGCCGTACCCAGCCATACCCAAATGGGCAGCGCCAGCGCAAATGCGCCGTTCAAAGCCGTCAGCAACCCCAGCGCCAGCAATTCCAGAATCATCAAATCCACTGCCGTTTCCAGCGCAGGGCGCGCCGCGGCCCCGGTGCGGGGCAGCAGCACACGGTCAATGAACACCAGCCCCGTGTCCGGGTCGGCGGTCCGGCGGCGGGTCATGGTGCGCAGCCGTTTTACGGCAGCCTGACCAAAGTGCAGCACCTGCCGCGGCGCATCGGCTCCCTCTGCCATGATCGCCCCGGCCGGGTCGGTGCAATAGGCTGCACCCAGCGGCTCGCGCACGGTCAGCTCACCCACGCGGGCGGTCAGTTTCCAGTGGATCTGCTTCAGTGAATCCCCCGCACGGTAGGGCCGTAGGTCGTAAACGCCGTCAGCCATGTCGTGGCCTGCGGCGGTCACCTTCTCCACCTTATTTTGCGGCTTTGTGCCCGCACCATCGTCCTCACCCTCGGCGGGCGGCATTACACACAGCTCCCGGCTTTGGGGCGGCACGGCGCAGGGCACTGCAAACAGGCCCAGCGGGTCGCGCACCGTGATTTCCCGCACGCGGAACCGCCACAGGCCGCTTTTGGCGGCGCGCAGCGTTACGCGCAGGTCGGCACGCTGACCCGGGGCCAGCATTGCACCGCAGGGCAATTCAATCGCCGTACCACTCTCGGCATCCACTGCCTGCAAAACGACACGCAGCTCCGGCACAGGCCGCCGCCCGGCGTTGTGCAGCTGCACCAGCACGGCAAATTCCTCGCCGGGGCGCACGGGGCGGGCGGGCAGCTGCAGCGCTGCCGTCACATCCCGGCGCAGTGCGCGGGCATACCACGCCAGAAACACCACCCCCAGCACCGCCCATGCCAGCAGAAACACCGCAAACGGCGCACGGCTGACTGCAGCCACGGCAAACAGCACAGCCAACAGCAGCCCGCAGCCGACCTTACCTGCCATGGGACGGCTTCTCCGGGCGGGGGCGCGGCATGGTGTGCAGAACATCCGCAATAATGTTCTCCACCGTCTCGCCGCCGGTGCGCGCCTGCTCGGTCAGGCGCAGACGGTGGTGGGTCACATCGGCAAAAATTGCGGTCACATCCTGCGGGGCCACATAATTGCGCCCGCTCAGGTAGGCTGCGGCGCGGGCCATACCGGCCACGGCCAGCGATGCACGGGGCGACAGCCCCAGCGCCAATCGGCCGTCCTGCCGCGTTGCGCGGGAAAGCTCCACGATATACCGCCGAATCTCGTCACTCATAAACACTTCATCCACCTGCTGCTGCATGGCCAGCAGTTCGCTTTTGTCTATCACGGGCTGCACACGGTCCAGCAGGGCATGGCGCGGCTGGCGGGCCAGAATTTCCATTTCCGCCTCGGCGTCAGGGTAGCCCATGACCACACAGACCATAAAACGGTCCAGCTGTGACTCCGGCAGCATCTGCGTGCCGACCGAGCCGACAGGGTTTTCCGTAGCCATGACCGTGAACGGCTGGGGCAGCGCGCGCGTTACACCGTCCACCGTGACGGCACCCTCCTCCATGACCTCCAGCAGCGCGGACTGGGTGCGGGCGCTGGTACGGTTGATCTCATCAGCCAGAAACAGGTTGCACGCGACCGCGCCGGGGTGGTAGACAAACTTGCCGGTTTCCTTTTGATAGAGCGAGAACCCCACAATATCAGACGGCAGAACATCCGGTGTAAACTGCACGCGGTTCTGGGTCAGGTCCATGGCGCGGGCAAACGCCTGTGCCAGCGTGGTTTTGCCAACGCCGGGAATATCCTCGATCAGCACATGACCGCGGGCCAGCATTGCCATCATAATTTTCAGCACGGCCTCGGGCTTGCCCAGCACAGCCTTGCTCACCTCGGCTGTCACAGCCAGCGCTTTTTCGTTGAAATCCTGCATGGGTCAATCCTTTCTTTGGCCGCGCCAGATCAGCATACAGCCGATGACGGCGGCAATCAGCACAATTCCTGCCCACAGGGCGTTGTTTTCCAGCCAAATCATCCAGTTGGAGTACGCGCCGCCCGCATCCTCGCTGCCGCCCTCGTTGGGCAGGGGGCTGATGCTTTCGGGCGCAACCTCCTCCAGCGCGGTCGTGCCGTCGGTTTCCACGGTCACCTGACGCGGCGCGGCGTCCCATGTCTCGTCACACTCGGTCAGATCCTCCGCGTGGGTCGCGGGCGTGGCATCGGGGTCGCGCTCGGCAATCACGAGATACCGTTGGGTATTTTGGGTGTAGGGGTGGCAGGTCGTCAGGGTCAGCAGGTCGCGCCCCGGCTGTATCAGCACCGCGTTTATATCGTCCGGCTGTATAATTTTCAGCTCGCACACGCGGTAGACCAGCGTATCCCACGGCGTTGTCATCGTGATTTTATCGCCGGGCTGTATCTGCTGCACATTGCGCAGCATCTCCGCGCCGTAGTAGCCGCGGTGGGCGGCAATCACGGTGTTGGTGTTCGCGCCGCCCAGCGGCATCGAGGTCTGCCCCAGCAGCGCGCCGCCGCGGGCCATATTGGCCGTGCTGGCGCCAAGGTAGACAGGCAGCTCCAGCTTCAGGCGCGGTATCCACAGCGCGGCGATCATATCATCGGGCAGGCCGTAGCCGGTCAGGTCAAAGGCGGGCGTCTCGTAGGCAAAGGGGTCCTTCAAGCCGCTTTGTCCCTCGGCAAAAATCTGCGCATTGTAGGCTTGCAGGGCATCGTACAGCTCGGGGTAAGCGCGGGCAGGCTCGGCGCTGTCTGTGGTTTCGGCCGCGGCGGGGGCGGCAGCCTCGGCAGCCTGCACAAATTTTTGTACGGTTTTTGTACTTTGCCGCGCCGCCAGATACTGGCTGACCGTGGGCTGCAGCATAAGCCCAACGCCCAGCAGTATTGCCAACCATGCAAAAATCTGCAAAAACAGGCGTTTCATCAGTCTTCCTCCTCGCGCTTTTTGCAGCGGTGCAACAGCAGCAGCAAAAGCAGCGCCTCGCCGCCGATGACAAGGCTGCCCGTCACGCTGATCCACGGCCATGCGTCCACCATACGCTTGACAACATTGCCGGTGTGCAGCTCCTGATACTGCACGGTCTGCGGCGCGGCGGTCTCCTCGTCCTCTCCATTATACGGCACGCGGGTGCCGCGCACAAGCATACGGTGGGTGTTGATGGCGTAGGGTGTGCAGGTTACCAGCGTGCAGTAGTCCCCGCCGGGGATAATTTCCAGATCCTCGGTGCGTTCCGGCTCCACGACCTTGACCTGATCGACCTGATAGGCCAGCACCTCGTCCATAATGTGCAGGTAAAAGCGGTCGCCCTCGCCCAGCTTATCCAAATCGGTAAAAAGCACTGCCTCGGCCAGACCGCGGTGGCCGGTCAGCACGCTGTGCGTGCCCGCGCCGCCCAGCGGATAGCTGGACCCCTCCAGATGCCCAACGCCCTTGAGCAGCACATCATCACTGGTCCCTTCATAAATCGGCAGATTGACATCAATCTTCGGGATCGTAATGTAGCCCAGACTCTCGCCCACATCCAACATGTCCACATAGCTTGTGCCGGTGTCGGCGGCCTCGCCCGCAGCATCGCGGTCAATGGCGTTGCTAAGCTGTTCATTGTAGCGGCGCGCGGCCTCCTTGGCGGCGTCAATTTTCTCGGTGTCCATCGTCTGCACGGTATCGTTGTAGCTTTCAATGACCGAGCTTGCGTGACGCTGCGCCACCGCATTGCTGATGACGGGGTACATGGCCACGCCGATGCCCGAAGCGATCATCAGCGCCGCAAAGCCAAGCTTTAATTTGACAGTGGTATCCATAGGAAAGAGCCTTTCTGTAATGGTTTTGGGGGTAGCTTTTTCGCGTAAATGCGCAAATTCCTCGCGGCAGATGCCCTTTCAGCCGCAGGGGCGGCGTCCCCGGTGCCCCGCAAGGCACTGCCGAAAATCCCTACCCTATTCTTAGCCGCCTCTCCCCGCGCGGGTATCGGCAATGTCCACAACCACCCATAGGGGAAGTACCGTTTCCGGCCCTTCCCCTATGGATTACCCCTCTATTTTGCTTTTGGTTTTAGGATTGTGCGCCTTACGCACGGTTGTTCTTCTTTTTCAGGCTGAACAGCACGCTCACGCCAGCCAGCACCAGCAGCACACCGATACCGCTGAACAGCAGCGTGCCGAAGCCGCCGGTGACAGGCAGGTTGAAACCCTTGCGGTTGACAACCGTATAAATTTTCATGTCATTATCGTCAAACGCCTTTACACTAGTGTTATATGTGCGCTTAACGAGCTTACCATCCTCATATACACTTTTTTCTATCCACTTTTCAGAATAGGCGATTGATAGCGGAGCATCAACAGGGTCTTTCAGCAGGTTATAACCGTTAAGCGTCTCTGTCTCAACAAACTTATATGTGCCGTTCGGCAAGCCCTTAACGATTGCTTCGCCTGTAGGATTGTTTGTGGGATCAGAATCTTTAGCACCGGAAATGACTTCGGTAATCTTGACCCATTTTTCGGTATCATTATTGGACAGATTCAGCGCCTTCACCGTGGCAGCATCAACATATTCTTTGGTCACGCCGTTAAAGATGATGCCCTTGCCGTCTAAGGTTTTCTCATCTGCCGTTTCGACCTTTTTATACAGATCAAATTTGACGCCATTCAGCGGCTTATTATTCTGGTCGACCTTTTTGATACCTGTCTGGAAAGTATACACAACGCCCGCATCATTGCTTTCATTGTCTTTCGGGCTTATCGGATTGCCATCCGCATCCACATTGGTCTTATTGGAATAAGTCAGCTTTGCATTGTTGATGTTACCCTCATTGCCAATAGCGGCGCCGTCCAGAAGTTTTGCTGTATATTCAATCTTGATGACCGCATCTGCATACTCTGCACCCAAAGCAGTTTTGCCCGCAGCTGTAGACCTAAAATCAAATTCCACGCTGCGCGTACCAGTCACAATGCTGTCACCGTTATTGGTTAGCGTCTTATTGTAGTACTTCTCATCAAGCGGTACTTCCGTTCCGCCCTTTTTCGTCACAGAAACCTTAAAATCACCCGAATAAATCAGTTGTTCTGCCTCAACCGTATCTGTAACCTTAAAGGTGTTCAGCTTTTCGATGGTGTTGGGGACCTTAATCGTCAGGGTGTAGGGGACTTTGTCACCAATGCCATAATCTGCATCATGAGTCTCACTGGTACTACTATCACGCTTGGTGATCTTCTTCTCAAGGTCAGGACGCTCGTTGATGACTTCAATAGAAGAAACATCATTGCTGTCAACTTTTACAACAAGTTTTCCTGTTGCAACATCGTTTTCCAGTAAAAATTTGTATGCTTTCGCCACATTGGCAATATAACCATTCACGGCTTCCAGTTCAACAAAACGGTAGGTTGCAGGTGCAAGACCATTCGTGATGTTGATGCACCCATCGGTAGCTGTTTCAATCTGCCCTTTCTTGTCAATGGCACCGGCTGCATTGACTGTTTGAACAGACTTTCCCTTTTCGATGGTTACCTTGCTAAGGTCAACCGCATCCCACGCTTCACCATTTTTAATGTCGAGCCGGAAAAGCACCCCAGAAAGACCTGTGCCGTTATCTGTATTACCCGCAACACGGCCGGTTTTGATGAGCGTAACGCCGCCATAGGTAGGGGCATTCTTCGGTTCGGCTTCAACATCATAGTTCCAGACATAGGTTCCATCGTCTTGCTTTACCGTCATGGGGATAGAAACGATAAAGTTTGCACTTTTGGTCAGAATCTGAGAGGGTGCCTTTGTCTCAGCAACCATATAAATACCAAGGTCAAGTTTAAATTTCACCTTACCTGTGCCAACCGAACTGTCTTTACCGGTGGTCTTGCTTTCAGGAGAAAGCGTGCTCATGTCAAAATGCACATCACTGAGCTTTTGGCTAACAGTCTTATACAATTTTTCCGAATCAATACTACCCTCAGCAGTTGCATCGTTGAAGTCATCATCTGACAGAACACGATTCAGTGCTGCAACCGGTGCATAAACTAACTTGCCATCTACCTGTGTAATATCAGCCAATTTATAGACCGTAAATTCAACGCCGTCCAGCAGTTTTCCTTTTTTCTTATTCGCATCCGTTTCTGTCTTGTCCGCTTCTGTCTGCTCATACTTACTAATCGTCAATGTGCCCTTTGTAATGCTCGGGTCAAATGTACTGGTGCTCGTTGTCCCGGCTGCCATTGCGGGCAGGGCGCAGACGCTTAGGGCCATGACGGCGCTGAGGGCTGCGGTGAGTAAGCGTTTCAGTTTCATCTTGCTTCGTACCTCTCTCTCTTTATGTTTGTTTGTGTAGGGGGACTTCGTTATTGACGCCCGCCCCCTTTCTTATTGTAGCGGAACACCAGCACCAGCAGCACAGCCACCAGCGCGGGCAAGCCTATCAAAAGCCACAGGCTGGGTGCATCCGCGCCCGTATGCGGCAACTCAAAGCTTTTGCGGTTGTTGATCGTCAGGGCAATGTTGTACACGCCTGTGGTGGAATCGTACTGCACATCGCCAAAAGGAGCAGCATTGTGCACGCATTGTCCACCCGTTGTCAGTTTAAACTCGATGGCATCAGCCAGCAGGGTGTACCCTTCGGCGGTTTTGGTTTCGGTCAGCCGGTAGATGCCGGGGGACAGGTTCGCAAAACTGCACTTGCCTTTGTTCGCATCTTCACTGGATGTTGCTTTCGTTTCGGCTTTAAATGCCGCATCAACGGTGCCATCATCGTTCAGTTTCTCCAGCTTGAACTCCACGCCGCCCAGCTTTTTGGTGGTATCCTGTGCGTCCTGCTTTGTGATGTTCAGGTTATACCTGGCATCTTGCAGTTGGTTGGTCAAGGTCAGCTCCAAGGGGGATGTACTGCTCTCTTGTACTTGTACTTTGTTACTGAGAATCGTGTATTTCTTGCCGCCAATCTCAATCACATTGCCCTTAGAGCCGCCGTAGAATGTTCCATTTTCCGTTGCACTTTCCAGTACGCGGTAGGTGTAATACTCATGCGTTTCGCCCTTATTGGTTGCATCAAATTTGTCCAAGCCGGTAAACTTTGCGACCCAGCCGCTGTAGCTGTCTGTCAACTTCTTGACCGTCTGGACATCCACCCAACTGTCTTCCTTTTCCGGTGTTTTGGTGCGTTGCAATTTCAGGTAGATGCTCTCAGGCAGTTCATTGCTCGGAATATCCGTCGTGCCGTCCTGTTTTTTCCACTGCTTTGTAACCGCTATGTCGATCAGCTGGCGACTTGTGTTGACAAATGTTGCTTTTGCCACATTGGTATCATCTGCCACGACAGAACCGCGCGCCTTGATGCCGTCCACAACCGCACGGTCACTTCCGCCGCCGGTGATGGTCACCGATTGCAGGCTTGTGTCCGGATGCGCATCTTCCGACACAACAAACCGTGTACCGACCGGAATCCCGTCAATTACGACTTCGCCGTACTCTTGACCACCTGCTTGCTTTGTCACTGTACATTCGTACTTTTGTTCCGGAATATCCACGCCGAGGCCTTGGCCGCCGACATTGCTGAACTTGACGGTAAATGTAAATGTTTCGTTGAGCAGTGACTCATTCTCAGCCGCATACTTGCGTATGATCAGCTTGCCGGTCTTGACCTTGTTGGTGAAAACCACCTTTAGCTTGGTCAACTCGTCTTTGTCAGCCTTGTCGCTGTAGGAGCGGAAAACAAGCGTATTATCAGCCGGTTCCTTAGTAGCTATGTCATCATATGCGTTCTTGATTGGTTTTCCATTTTTGTCGTTTCTGTCAATCACCAGCTCTGTCCGGCCATCGTCCGGGGCAGTGCCTTTAACATTCTCCAGACTTGTGATACTCGCGTCTGTCTTCACATACTCACCCGCACCGCTTACATTTGTCACCGGTGCATCATTTTCGTAGACCGTCCAGAATGTATCATACAGATTCGGATCAACCTGCTCCTGCAGGGCTATGTAGCTGCCGCGGCGGAACTGATCCTTAAAGGTGACCGTTTCACCGGCCTGCAGCAGGAACTGGCCGTCTTCATCCACAACATCCCCATTGCCACGGTCGGAGGAAAACACGGCATATGTTGCGTTTTCCAGATTTCCGCTTTTGGCGGAGTTATAGTCTGGGATGTCGTACTGCTCGGTCGTAAAGCATGGTTTTGTCTGCTCCTTCGGCGCGCTGCGGAATGTAAAGTTGCGCAGGTAAATGCTGCGCGCAAAGTTATCGCCGACTGTGATACGCTGGAGAGTATTGTTGAAACCCTTACTGGTGGTTTCCAGAGAGTTCAGCAGCAGCCGTATGGTGTACCACTGCCCCGGATGCAGCCCGATTGCCGCACCGTAGACATCACTGCTTTGCAGGCCCTTGCCGTTGATACAGCCTTTTTGGTGGCTTTCTGTATCCCAAAGCTCCACATACAGGTTGCCCAAGGCGCAGGTATCGGCCTTATCGCCCTCCACATAGACATCAAAAGTCAGGTAGCTGAAGTCTTTTATATTGATTGGTGAATCCAGCGGCAGGGTGCCGCGGCGCTGCTCTCGGTGCGCACTGGTTGGGTCATCCCTTGTGGCTGACCACCGCACGGCGAGGTCTCCGTCCTTTTTGTCTGGTGGTTCCGGTGCATAGGTCAGACTGGCGGAGGTGTCGGATGGTTTTTGAGCGTCTTTATAGGCTTCTTCTGGGAGTGCTTTGGTTTCACCCTCTTCGTAAGAAGTACCTTTTGGGACGTAGTGGGTGGCCAGATTCTTGATGTTGAAGGTGAAGATCTTCTGGTTTTGAAAGCTGTCCTTGAACAGATCGTTTACTCCCGAAACATCGACCTTCTTTTCAACCTGCAGCTCGTTATGGTCGGGGAAGTTGAACGCCACCGCCATGTTGGACTCCCACATGCCGCGCTCCATGTAGAACATGGTCAGGGTGTGGGTGGTGCCTTTGTCGAGGGTGAATTCTTTGTCCTTATCGTCCTTATCAAGAATTTTGCCCTTCTTGTCGAATGTGACTTTGCTGCCGTTGAAGTAGACAAATTTGTTCTCAGCATCATCCTTGTAAACATTACCGCCTTCTTTGTTGGAGCTGACATAGGGGGTCACGGTGTTGTCTGTTCCATTATCCCCAAATTCCAGCAGGCCGGACGCTTTACCGTGCGCACCGCCGACATCCAGCACCAGCTGACCGTCAATGTAGACCCACACATCATCGTCACCGGAGAAGAAGAACTTGATGGGGACTTTGATGTCTTTACCTTTTTCATCCGTGCCAACAACAACCTGCCCGTCATCCGTCAATGTAAAGTCAAATTGCAGCTTAGCACCAAAGCCGTAGTTGTATTTGTTTACATTGCGATTCTCCTCCATTATCTTTTGATTAAATGGGAAGAAACCATATCCACGGGACTGGTTATTATTTTTATTATCTTCTGTGCTGTTATCCGAACCACGGTTCTGTGAGTTGAGATCCGTATAAATCGGGTTTTCACTTGTGCCAGTCTTCGTTGCTTCCAGATAGTACTTGCTGTTGGCATTATCTTGCTTCAGATACAGCGACCGCTCATTACTGTCAAAGTACCAGTATTGGGCTTTACTTTCGGAATCACCCTCATTTTGCGTAAAGACAGGTTTTTGGGTAAATGGGAAGGAAACATCCTTGTACACCTTGCCCAGCACGGCTTTTTCAGCGTTTGTGCCGGTTAAAAACGCTTCGTTGAAGTGCGGCTCTGCAAGGTCAGTACCGGCCATGACCGGCATACCATCCTTCATTTGGTTTCCAACCAAGCCCTGGAAGGTGTCTTTGTAGTGTTCCCCACTATGGTTATCATCTAACGCATATGCCGAGTTATTTACCGCTATAAAGCGCCAGTAGGTGTCATCCTCTGTTGTACTCCAACCATACAAATTCAGGTTTGAGGCAATTCCACTGAACGCACTGCCCCAATTATTAGGTTGGAAATGTCCTGTATAAAGCGGATAATTGATTGGTTTTTTGTTTATATCAGCGTATTGTTTGTAGTAATTACTCAGCGCACGGTCAAACTGCTCAAATGTAACATAGCCGCGTTGCGTGTTTACCTCATTAGAACTGTATGTATTGCGGTTGTTGCCGTTCAGTTCATAGTCCGTGTAATAGTCATACAGTGTGGTGCTGATATACTTTGTGTTGGGCTGGGGCGCAAAAGACTTGTTTTGCAGATCTACAATACTCTTGGTCTCTCCGTTATCTCCTTTTTTGCCTTTTTCTACATCACGGACAACGCCCAACTCGTCCCAATAGCCGCCGCGGTTGCCGCCTTGGTAGATTACATCATCGCTGGTGTCGGCGTAGAAGCACGGCTTGCTTAAATCAGGAATCGTCAACAAGACCGTGTCAGTGCCGTTGTTAGCAGTATTTGTACCGTCTACCGCCCAAGACGCAAAGCGGATTTGTGTATAGCCTTGCGGCACATCGACATACCAAATCTCGCTGGTGCCGTCACGAGCCATTTGCGAGGTTATCGCTGGTTTGTTGCTATCATCACTGGTAATGTAGCACCACAGGTTGCCGTTGGCGTCCGGCATACCGTAGGTGGTTGCAGCGTCACCTTTGTACGACATGTCCGAGAAGGTTGCATCGAAGTAGACGGTTTTGCTGCCCGGTGCGCTCCACCTTACATCGTTATCGCCTTTATATATCAGGCAATAGCGCGTGACAGGGTCGTATGGGAATACTGCTATATTTTCTGTTTCAGTTTCATCATTATAGAAATTGAAGTACTTCTTACCGCCGATGTAAGTATTATTTTCCGCTCCATCCGATTTTTGAAAGCTTACATAGGCGCAGGCGTCTGTAGGGATTTCAATGTCTTCCGATTTGTTGTTCGGCTGCAAAGGCTGGATAACATGCTGACTTCCGACCTGTGTAAAATTGCCATCATCTCCCTTTTCCCAGAATGTAACAGTCACACTCTCCAATTCCTTGTCGGAATTATTCAGCAGCACCATCCTTTGGCCGCAATAGCGGACATGCTTGGGGATAATGTCGGCGTAGGGAACCCATTTGCTAAGATCGTAGGCGTTCTCATAGTCTTCCGTCAGTTGGTTGCCGTCAAGACATTTGTTGGCAATATCGCCAACCTCCATCCAGTAATTATTACTATTTTCGCCCTCACGCTCTCCCTTCATCGTGACCCAACGGCCAGCATCCAGTGTAAATTTAACCCAGACAAAGCCGCCATAGGGACATAGCGAAGTTTCTTTACCCTGGTTGTGGTAGACATCCACCTGATAAATTGGGCGGCCATCGGTAGTCTTATCCCTAATGGGCGTTGCCGGGGTTTCTCGCACTTCATGATCCTTACTTGGTGGGGTACTATTATCATTACCGCGCATAAAGGAACATGTAATTGTCGATCCATCATTTAATTGTGCAATCCAATCTGTCGGCGGTGCAAAGTAGAATGTGTACTTTGTACCTTCTTGCACCGTGGCATCGCCCGCACACAGTGCAATATCACTTTCTTTGGCATTCCCTGCCGTAATCGTCCTATCATCGGCCGCATTGCCTTCGTTAAAGAAGCTTGCCTCGTCATCGCTCCCGGTGAAATCCTCGCCGGTTTTATCCGTATCGCCGGTTTTATCCGTATCGGCGGTCTTATCCGCAGCGGCATTGTCTGCCGGGGCGGGATTCTCTGAACCGGTCACGCCACCGGCAAGGGGCGTGCCCGCAGCTTCGTCCGATGTGTCGGTGCCGCTTGGAATTGTTCCCGCGTCCGGCGCGGAAATTTCGGTTTCCGATTTGCTTTCATCACTTGCCGCTGCAGTGCCCTCTGGAACCGTTTCCGTATCCGGCACAGAAACGCCCGTCCCGGTTCCGTCAGCATCATTGTCCGTATTGCCATCAGCCGGAATCGTTTCCGTACTCGCAACAAAAAATGTACCCTCATCCTCGGCCGCATATACCGGCAGAGCCATGCTTGCCAGCAGGCACAGGGCGGCCAGCAGTGCCGCCGCACGATGCAGGATGGAATTTGCCTTCGTCATCTGCCTTGCCTCCTCTTGTATCCATTCAATACACTTTATTCCGCAGTAAACTGCGGAATAGCAAAGGGTGTACACCCTTTGGGCTTATGCTTTCCACGGCGTCCGCACGCAATCGCTGGCGTAGGGGGCATGGGAAACATAATGCACTGGATTTAATTTCCATTCCTTTTATGAGAAAAATTATAGTTCTTTGGTATGAGAATTTCAAGTACCTGTGTTGAATCGCTTCATTTTCGGCAATTTGCTATATTTCAACCGCACTATATTGTGTATCCTGACGGTTCGTGCGGTGCAGCTTTGTAAGATACAGCGCGATTTCTTGCGCATCTGCACACTATATGTTGAATTATGTCGATACTTTTGCGCAGATGTTGCGCGCCGCAGGGGGACAAGATTTGTTCGGTCATGTTGGAAAAGGAAAAACGCAGGGGCGGCGTCCCCTCGCGGAGGGGCTAAGGGGTGGTTGGTTTGCGCGGGAAGGTTTACCGGCAAAGCGCGGCGGCTGGTTGGTGGCCGCGCAATGGCCGCCCCTGCATGCGCTGTGCGGATGGGTGGCGTCCCCGATGCCCCGGGAACGTCTGCCCGTCTGCGGGCGCATATGGAATGCGCCCCTACGGTGTGGCGGGCTTCTACCTTATTATATATACATATAAAAAATACCCCGCCCGGCAGCGTAGGGCTGCGGGCGGGGCGGCTCGGGGGCTTATTTACTTCAGATCAGACCCATAAGGCTGGGCAGACCAAGGGAGAGCGCCGGGATATAGGTAACTGCCAGTAGGGCGGCAACCAGTGCCACAAAGTAGGGGATCAGCTTGGAGGTCACCTGCTCGATGGATACATGACCGATGCCGCAGCCGACAAACAGGACAGAGCCGACCGGCGGGGTGATGTTGCCCAGACACATGTTGAAGATCAGCATAACGCCGAACTGAATCTCGGTCATGCCGAAGCTGGTGGCGATGGGCAGGAAAATCGGGGTGAAGATCAGGATGGCCGGGGTGATGTCCATGAACATGCCAATGACCAGCAGAATAATATTCATCAGCAGGAAGATGATATACTTGTTGTCGGTCAGGCTCATCAGGCCGTTGGAGATGGCGGCCGGGATGCCGGAGTACGCCATGACAAACGACATGGCAGAGGAAGCGGAAATCAGGAACAGGATGATGCCGCTCGTCTTGGCGGAGTTGAGCAGGATACCAAGGAAGCCCTTGAAGTCGATGCTCTTATAGATGATGGAGAGGATCAGGCAGTACAGAACCGCGATGCCTGCGCCCTCGGTGGCGGTAAAGACACCGGAGACGATGCCGCCGATGACGATGACGATGAGCAGCAGGGACGGAACTGCGTCCCAGACGGTTTTCAGCACGCTCTGGCTGCGGTCAAAGCCGGTGGCCTTCATGCCGGCCTTCTTTGCGCCGATGAACGCAACGATCATGCAGCACAGACCCATCAGGATGCCGGGGATGTAGCCGGCCATGAACAGGGTGGAGATGGACACGCCGCCCGCGACGGTGGAGTAAACGATGAAGGCGGAGGTCGGGGGAATCAGCAGACCCGTGGGGGCCGAGGCGATGTTCGCAGCGGCGGAGTAGGCGGGGTCGTAGCCGTTTTCCTCCTCAATGGGGGCGATGCAGCCGCCCATGGCGGACGCAGCGGCAACAGAGGAGCCGGACAGTGCGCCGAACAGCATGTTGCCGAGGATGTTGGCCTGTGCCATCGAGCCGGGAATCTTGCCGACAAACAGCTGCGCAAAGTTGACAAGGCGCTTGGCGATACCGCCGTTGTTCATGATGTTGCCAGCCAGAATAAACAGCGGCACAGCCAGCAGGGAGAACGACTCAACACCGGAGTTCATCTTCTGCATCGTGATAAAGGTGATCTGGTCCCAGGACAGGGTAGACATGGCCGTCACGATGGAGGATGCCACAATGCTGATGGAGATGGGCACGCCGAGGAACAGCAGCACGCCGAACACAGCGAAAAGGATAACGGTGGTCATGGTGATACTCATTTGTCTGCACCCTCCTTGGATTCTACTTTTTCGCCCGTGATGTCCTCATAGATGTTGATGATCTGCGCAATCACAATGAACACGCCGGAAATCGGGGCGATGGCGTAAACCAGACTGCGGGGGATGCCCAGCAGCGCCGAGAACTCGCGGCTGGCGGAAACAGCCAGCTTGAAGCCGCCGATCGTGAAGACGAAGACCGCCATCAGGAGGATCAGGCCGTCAATGGCCACCAGCAGGGCGGTGTGCGCCTTGCCAGTGAACTTGTCGCGGATGAGCGTCAGCGACATATGCTCGCGGGTGGAGAAGGCGTAGGCCGCGCCGATGAAACCGGTCCAGATCAGGCTGTAGCGGACAAGCTCCTCAGTAAAGGCTACGGGACTGTTGAGCACATAGCGGGAGAATACCTGAATAAGCACCAGAATGGTCATGAAGGAAAGAAGAATCGCACAGGCGATGCTCAGGATCTTATCCATCCAGAATTTAATCGTTGCAAAGGTGTTTTTCATGGCTTACTCCTCCCCTCTTGCCTTTTCAATGGTATCCATCAGCGTCTTGACGCCGGGATACTCTTCTTCGTAGGCTTCGATCATGGGCTGGGTGGCCTCGCGGAAGGCCTCCTTATCGACATCGTAGACGAACTCTACGCCCATCGTCTCCTGTGCCTCCTTGACGGCCTCCTCGACTGCGGTGTCCCACATGACCTTGTGGGCATCGGTGGAGTCGTGGGCAGCCTCGAGAAGAATCTGCTGATCCTCCGGGCTGATGGTCTTCCAGACCTTTTCGCTCATGATCAGCACATCGGGGATCATGGCGTGCTGGTCGACTGAGTAGACCTTGCAGACCTCGCCGTGCTTGCCGGTGGTCAGGGCCGTCTCATTATTCTCGGTGCCGTCGATGATGCCGGTCTGCAGCGAGGTATAGACATCGCCGTAGGACATGGCAACGGGGATACCGCCGAGGTAGCTCATCATATCGGTCTGGCTCTTCATATCCTGCACGCGGATCTTCAGGCCCTTGAGGTCTGCCGGGGTACGGATGGCCTTATCCTTCGTGTAGAAGGAGCGGGCGCCGGAGGTGTAGTAGGTCAGCGTGACAAAGCCGTCCTCACCGGTCGAGAGGAAGAAGTCCTGCATCTCCTGCGAGTCCATGACATGGTAGAAATCCTCGGTGTCATTGAAAATGTAGGGCAGGCCGAAGGCGTTGTAGGCCTCGTTGTAGGTGGCAAGGCCGGGGGCGGAGACCTTCGTCATGGCGATAACACCCGCCTGCAGCTGCTCAAGGTTCTCGTTCTCACTGCCAAGCTGGCCGTTGGGGAAGATCTTGACCTGAATGCGGCCATCGGTCTTTTCGTTGACCTCCTCCGCAAACTGGGTCATGGCGATATGGACGGTGTGGGTCTCCGACAGGCCGTGGGCCAGCGTAAGAACCAGCGGATTCTCTGCGCTGTAGCCTGCATCGGCCGTGGAGGCGGATGCGCCGCAGCCGGTCAGCAGACCGATCCCCAGCACAGCCGCAGCACCCAAAGCTGCGATTTTTTTGAACATAGCTTTTTCTCCTTCGGTTTTATAGTGTGGGTGCAGACGGGTGGATGGCGGGCGGATATAGAATCCGCCCCTACGGAGGTGCACCCGGGTTGTTTATTGTTTGTAGGGGGCCTTTATTACATGCCAATCAAATCAAACTGCTCGAAGGACACGAGCACCTCATGATCGTGCTTGGGGTTGGGGTACTTGATCTGCACGCTCTTGAGGCGCTGGCTGTAGTACCAGCCGCTCTCGGCCTGCTCAAACTTGCGGCGGTGCAGGAAGTGCGGCAGCTCCTTGCCGTCAAGCTGCACATAGAACGGGGACTTCTCGCGGTGGATCATGTCAAGCGCTACGCTCTCCACGGCGGTCTCATAGCTGCCCTCGTTCGTAAAGCTGACAACGGTCTTGACGCCCGCCTTGACAGCGATCTTCGTTTTCAGGTAAGCGCCGTTGCGGTAGTCGTTCGTGCGGCCGTCATCCTCATACAGCGTGAATGCGGAATCCACATCGGGGGCCATCAGGATGTCCAGCGCCGTGGTCTTTTCGGTCATGAGGTTATGCAGGGCGTTGCCGCTCATCGGGATGATGGCACCGCTGCGCACAAACAGCGGGATGCTGGCAATATTGACCGGCACCTCAACGGTCTGGCCGGGGGCGTATTCCTCGCGGGTGTAGAAGTCGTAGAACCGCTCGTTCTCGTTTTCGGTCTTGGGCAGGTAAACCGGGCGGACGGTCTGGCCCTTCTCGACAACATTGGCTACCAGCAGAGAATCGCCGAACATGAAATCAACACCCTCATCGTAGGTTGCGGGGTCATTCTGGAACACCGCGAAGGTGGGCTGCCAGATGGGCAGGCCGTTCTCATGCGCGCGTTCCATCAACGAGTAGAGCGTCGGACTGAGCTTGTAGCGGAAGTCGATGGCATCCTTGATGTACTGCTTTTTGTCGCTGTACATCCAAGGCTCGGTGACGGTGTTGTCCGTGTTGGTCGAATGGATGGAGAAGCGCGGCTGGAAGATGCCGTTCTGCACCCAGCGCACAAACAGCTCACCCTCCGGCGCGGGGCCGAAGAAGCCGCCGATGTCGCAGCCGTGGTTGGACACACCGCAGAGCGCCATGCCCAAGATCGTGGCAATGTTGTATTTCAGGGTATCCCAGCAGGTCAGGTTGTCGCCGGCCCAGACCTGTGCATACCGCTGGATGCCGGCATGACCGGAGCGGCAGACCGAGAAGGGGCGGCAGTCGGGGTCGTATTCCTCGATGGCCTCGTTAGAAAGCTGGCACATCAGGTTGCTCATAACCGGCTTCATCGTGCCGATTGTGCTGCCCTTACCCTCAAAATAGACCTTGGCGTCCTTGTCAACAAGGGAGTCATACTCGCAGTTGTCGTTCCAGATGGAGCGGCAGCCGTACTTGAGCAGCGCGTCCTTGATGTACTGCTTCCAGTGCAGGCGGGTGGATTCCTTCGTGTAGTCTACAAAGAGGCCGGGGCCGCCCCACCATGTACCGACAGCCAGACCGTCGAGACCCGCGTTGTCATCGGAGGCAGGCAGGAACATGCCCTTCTCCTTCATCTCGTCCAGCAGCGGGTGGACCAGCAGCATGCCGGGCTTGATGTTGGGCGAAACCACAATGCCGCGCTTTTCCATCTGGGCGAACCAGTCTGCCGGGTCCTTGAACCGCTTGTTGTTCCATGTAAAGGTGCAGCGCTTGATGCCCTCGGCCGTCTCGACAGCGCAGTAGCCGCTGGAAAGCTGGAACCCGTCTGCGGGGATGCCATCATCGTGCATACCGGCAGCGTGATTCCGCTGGATGGCAGGGTGCTGGACGGTGAGGCCAGCGTCAATCAGGCCTCGCTGACCGGCGAGGCCGAGCCGGTGCGCAAGGCGGCCGGTGCTGTTGTCTATGCAGGCACCGTTGTGGAGGAGGGCCAGATCACCCTGACCGTTGAACAGCAGGCTGGCAGCGGCCGCTATGACCAGATCGTCCGGATGATTGAGAACTCTGAAAAGCTGAAATCCGCCAGTGAGACCCGCGCCGCAGCGCTGGCCGATAAGCTGGTGCCCTACAGCCTGCTGGGCACTGCCGTCACCTATGCGCTTACCCGCAACGCAACGCGCGCTATCTCGATTTTGATGGTAGACTTCTCCTGTGCGCTGAAGCTCTCGATGCCGCTGGCGGTGCTGTCCGCAATGCGGGAGTGCGGCAGCTACCACATCACAGTCAAGGGCGGCAAGTATCTTGAGGCACTGGCCAACGCCGACACCATCGTTTTTGACAAGACCGGCACGCTGACCCATGCCACCCCGACCGTTGTGCAGGTCGTTCCGTTCGGCACCCGCACAGAGGACGAGATCCTTGGCATTGCCGCCTGTCTGGAGGAGCATTACCCCCACTCGATGGCGAACGCCGTTGTGCAGGCCGCTTCCGCAAAGGGCATCCGCCATGATGAGATGCACAGCGAGGTGCAGTATGTCGTAGCGCACGGCATTGCCAGCACCATCGGCGGCGAGAAGGCCGTCATCGGCAGCCAGCACTTTGTCTTTGAGGATGAGGGCTGCTACATTCCGACCACTGAGACCGCCAAATTTGACGCCCTGCCGCCGGAGTATTCTCACCTGTATCTTGCCATTGGCGGGGTGCTGGCCGGCGTCATCTGCATTGCCGACCCCCTGCGTGAGGAGGCCGCCGAGGTGCTTCGCCAGCTGCGCAGCCTTGGCATACAAAAGGCGGTCATGATGACCGGCGACAACGACCGCACGGCCTCCGTCATCGCAAAGCAGGTTGGCGTGGATGCCTACTATGCCGAGGTCCTGCCCGAGGATAAGGCCCGCTTTGTCGATGCCGAAAAGGCCGCAGGCCGCACCGTCATCATGCTGGGGGACGGCATCAACGACTCCCCGGCCCTGTCTGCCGCCAGTGTCGGCATTGCAATCAGTGACGGCGCTGCCATTGCGCGTGAGATCGCGGACATCACGATTGCCGCCGACAGCCTGCGGGAACTGGTGACGCTGAAAGCCATCGCCAACGGCCTGCAGCACCGCACCCGCGCCAACTACCGCTTTATCATGAGCTTCAACAGCATGCTGATCGTGCTGGGCGCTATGGGCATCCTGCCGCCTGCGACCTCAGCGCTGCTGCACAATGCCTCCACCTTGGGCGTCAGCCTGAAAAGCATGACAAACCTGCTTACTTAAGACAATATCCGACCGCAGCCCGACTGCCGCGCAAAAGCGGCTGCCGGGCTGTTTGTTTTCGCTTTGAAGCAATGTAAAAAACTGGTATTAGTGCTATAATAGCACTTGCAATCACTGCGCCTCAGTGATAAAATTATAATGCTTTTTGTATATACTAACTGTGCGGTGTGAAATATTCGGTACCGATGCGGTTCAGTGCCAAATAAGAGGGAACGCGATACGAAAAGCTGAAGGGAACTATCCACATGATAAACAACCATTTCCGGCGCATGGCGCTTCGGGGGCTGAGCCTTTTCACCGCAGCGGCCCTGCTTACCGCCTGTGCTGCCAGTCAAGCCGCTGCACCTGCCGCCAGTGAGTCCACGGCGCATGAGGCTGTCACCTTTATGGCGCCGTACCTGAATGTCGAGGCTTTTACCGACAAGGACGCTGCCAAGGCGTTTTTCGGCTCCTTTGAGACGCTGAGCCGCGCAAACGCCGCATGGAACGAAACGGAGCCGCAACATGTGGAAGGATAAAAAATACCGCCGCATCCTTTTGGCCTGCATCTTCGCCAGTCTTGCGGTAGTCGTTGGCTTTTTTGTCCTGAGCCGGACCTATATCAAAAATCTTGTCTATAAAGAGCGCCTGAACCAGATGGAGGAGATCACCCACCAGATGTTCCGCAATCTGGAGGATGTTATTGGCAGCCGTTGGGCAGATGTCAATGTGCAGTGCAACTACCTGATTGACACCGACCTGCAGACTGACACGGATCTGTATGCGTATCTGCAGCGAGTATCCGCCCTTTCCAATCTGGAGGAAAAGCAGATCACCCTGCTGGCCGTTGATTCCGCCGGGCGGTATTACACCCAGCAGGGCAGCCGAGGTCTTTTGCGGGAGATGCACTACCTCGAGGATGACCCGGAATGGGTCAGCTATATTCCCCACTCTCTGACGGAAAATGATTCCCGCATGGTGTTCTTAAAGCGGCTGGATACTCCCATCACGCTGCAAGCCGGCACCGCGCAAATCAGCCTGCACTACTACGGCATTGCGCAGAGCATGGAGCAGCTGAATACATACTTCCGCTGTGATGCCTACGATGACCACAACAGCGTGTATGTACTGGAAAACAACGGCCTCAAGCTGTTCAACAGCAATAACACCGAGCTGCTGAAGGGGCAGAATGTCTACACTGTGCTTTCGCAGATGTCCTATCTGCACGGCTCGTCCTTTCAGCAGGCAAAGGCAGCGCTGCAAGAGCACGGCGTCTGCTACTCCAACGCCGTTCTGGACGGCACCGAGTATTTTTACTCCCTCAAGCAGATGGAAAATGCCGCATGGACGCTGGCATTTCTGGTGCCGGCAGATGATGTTGCCACCAACACGCAAAAGCTGGTAGATTTGGTGACCGCCATCATTATAGGCTTTGCCACGGTCTTTTCCGTTGCCGTTATTCTGATCCTTTGGAGACTGCAAAGGGATATGCAGCGCGATGCCCTGCTGGCTGAGCAAGAGACGAATCTCCGTTTGGAAAGCTACAACCAGCAGCTTGCCGCGCGCAACGCCGAGTTGAAGCGCGCACAGGAGGTTGCCGTGGACGCCCTGCAGGGTGCCGAGCGCGCCAGCAAGGCCAAGACAGATTTCCTGTCCAACATGAGCCACGACATCCGCACACCGATGAATGCCATCATCGGCATCACCACCCTGATGAAAAACGAGCTGCACGAGCCGGACAAGCTGGCCGAGCATCTTGAAAAGCTGGAAATATCCGGACATCTGCTGCTCGGCATCATCAACGACATTCTGGATATGAGCCGCATCGAGAGCGGCAAAACCACCCTGAACATCGAGCAGATGGACCTTCTGCAGCAGATCGGGCAGGTCGAGAGCGTTATCAGCGAGCAGGCCCACCAGCGGAATCAGGAATTCCGCGTGGTCACAACCTCGGTACAGCATGAGCATGTGCTGGCAGACCCCAACCGTCTGAACCAGATCCTGATGAATATCCTCTCCAACTCGGTCAAGTACACCCCCGCAGGCGGGCATATCCGGCTTGAGGTCGAGGAGCTTCCCCGCGATGCGCACTACGCCAAGTACAAATTCATCGTGCAGGATGACGGCATCGGCATGAGTGACGCCTACCTGAAAACCATTTTCGACCCCTTCACGCGGGAGGAAAAGTCCGGCACCAACCATGTGCAGGGCACGGGACTGGGTATGGCCATCACCAAGAGCGTGGTGGACCTGATGGGCGGTGTCATCAGCGTGGAAAGCGCCCCCGGCCATGGCTCCCGCTTTGAGGTCGTGCTGGAATTTCCCATTGATACCGAAGCTGCCCTTGTGCAGAAGTCCGAAACTGATGATGCGCCGGCGGACACTTCCCTGCTGTGCGGCATGAAGTTCCTCTGCGCCGAGGATAACGAGATCAACTCGGAGATTCTGCAGATGCTGCTGGAATCCAAGGGCGCGACCTGCAGGATCTACCCCGATGGTCAGCAGATCGTAGATGCCTTCGCCAAGGTAAAGCCGGGCGACTACGATATGATCCTGATGGATGTGCAGATGCCCGTCATGGATGGTCTGGAGGCCACCCGCCGCATCCGCAGCAGCGAAAATCCGCTGGGCAAAACGATTCCCATACTGGCCATGACGGCCAACGCCTTCCTGGAGGATATGCAAAAGAGCAAGGAGGCCGGCATGGACGAGCATCTCTCGAAGCCTGTGGACATTGCCATGCTTGAGCAGGTGGTGCGGCGCTTCCGCATTACCCCCCCCGCCGATAAATAGCGGTCGGTCGCGCTTTATGCGCAGCGCTCCCCCGCCCTCGCCATTTGCCGCCAAAACAGGCGCACTGTAAAAAAAAAGCCGAGCAGAAGCCGCCCTTCCGGGGTGACTTCTGCTCGGTTATTTTTATAGCTTACGGTGCCATGCGGCAGGGGCGCATGGCTCTGCTCAGGTGCGCAGCAGGGTGCCGCGCAGACTTTCCAGCGCGGCAAGGCGCGCGCTGATGGCAAACAGGCTCGCGGCATGGGTCAACTGCTCGGACTTCGCATCAAACGGAATGATGCGTGCCAGCACCGTGCTGTGATCCACAGCATCAAAGAGGACGCCCGCCCTGCGGCAAAGCTCGACCGTGCGGTTGGCGCAGCCCGGCATTGTGCATAATGCAGCCACGGCATCCTCCGCAGGCGTGGGGCGTGCCGCGCCGGTATCGCTAAGCTCCTTACCCAGCACCGTGCCGAAATGCTTTGCAGCCCGCCGGTTCTCACACCGTCCCAGCAGGGGGTCCTCGGCACGCATGTCAAGCTCCATCGGTTCGCGCATGTAGCTGCTGTACCGCTGGGTCAGGCGGGTGTATTCCCGCTGCAATTCCTTCCGGGTCAGTTCTGTATACTGCATACTTTTCCACTCCTCTACCTCATCTGCATCGCCTATTATACGCAGAAAAGGGCTCTGTGTAAAAAGTATTTTGTATATATCAGACATGTATAGTTCACATATCAGGCCGTAAGCGCCACGGGCTTTCCGCGATTTGGATTCCCTCTACTGCCAGCAGGCGGGCCTTTGTATCCAGCCCGCCCGCATACCCGGTCAGGCTGCCGTCTGCCCCCACAACACGGTGGCAGGGTATGATGATCGAGATCGGGTTGTGCCCGACAGCACCGCCCACCGCCTGCGCGGACATCCTGCGCTGGCCGTGCTCATCGGCCAGCCGGGCGGCAAGTGCGCCGTAGGTCGTGGTTTTTCCGTAGGGGATCTGCAGCAGCAGCGCCCACACCTCCTGCCGGAAATCAGACCCGACCGGATGGAGCGGCGGCGTAAAGTCCGGTACACTGCCGCTGAAATAGAGATCCAGCCAGCGTCTGGTCTGCGCCAGAATCGGCGTTTCCGCGTCCTGATGCACCGGGTCAAGTCCCTGCGCAAAGCGGCGCTGGCCCTCAAACCAAAGTCCGGTCAGCCCAATTTCGTCAGCCGCCAAAAGCAACCTGCCCAGCGGCGATTGATAATAGCCTGTGTACAGCATAGCAGCTCCCCCCTACAGCTCAGACGATTTTCGCTTTTTTACCGCCCGGTCTGGCGGGTGCATAGTCCCGCATACCCGGAATCGCACCGCCCGCAATGGCCCACAGGTACAGACTGGCCACACTGCCATAGGGGCTGTAGCGGCGCCGGTATTTTTCAAACAGCCTGCGGTCGATTTTGCGGTGATGATAGAGCATCCGCAGCCCGCGCTGTATCGCAAGGTCATCGTAGCTCAGAACATCAGGCCGCTGCATACAAAACAGCAGGATCATCTCTGCCGTCCAGACGCCGATGCCCTTCAGACTGCTCAGCACCCGGATGACCTCCTCGTCCGGCATCTGCCAGATCTCCTCGATGCGGCACTCCCCGGTCTGCACCCTCCGGGCAAAGTCTGTGATATACTCCGCCTTGCGGTAGGTAATGCCCAGCTTTTGCAGCTGGGGCACCCCCGCCGCAAGGATATGCCCGGCGTCAACGGTGCCAAGGGTCTGCTGCATCCGCTGCCAGATCGTTTCCTGTGCCTTGGTGGAAATCTGCTGCCCGACGATCTGATGCACTACCGATGAAAACAGATCGCCGTCCACCGCGCGGTCAATATGGCCGATCTGCTCGATTGCCGCACCAAGCCGCCTGTCCTTCCGGGCAAGGTATTCGGTTTCCTGCGCGCCATATTCAAAGTACATCCCGGTACCTCCCTGCTGCCGGCCAATCGCTCACCCATTTTCCGGGTTCCTTTTATAAGCGCCGCTTACACCCGCACCAGCTCGTATTCCTGCGTACCGAGGCCGAGGGCTTCGGCCACATCAATCGTGTGGGTGCCGTGGGCGCACCGCCTCTGCGGCACACCCAAAGCACACATTCTGTTACTTATTATAGCACTTTTCTTTCGCTGTGGAAAGCCGGTTCTTGCTTTATTTTGCCTTCCATGGTATACTGGTTCATATTTTGTCGAAATGAGATTTTATTTTCATGTCAGGAAATAGCACGATGGATCTGACCACCGGTCATCCGCTGAAGCAGCTGCTGCTTTTTTCGCTGCCTTTGGTGGCCGGGACTCTGTTCCAGCAGCTCTATTCCTTTGCCGACACCGTTATGGTTGGCCGCTGTCTGCGGCACGGGGTTTGGCTTTGCCGTGCGCAGGAAATAATATGCGGAGGTTTCCCTCATGAAGATCCTTATCACCGGTTTTGATCCGTTCGGCGGGGAGTCCGTCAACCCGGCCTATGAGGCTGTCAAGCTGCTGCCCGACACCATTGCCGGGGCACAGATCATCAAGCTGCAGGTTCCCACCCGGTTTGCCCTTTCCGGTGCCGTGCTGGAAGCTGCCGTAAACGAGCACAGACCCGATGCGGTCATCTGTGTCGGGCAGGCAGGCGGGCGGTCTGCCATCACGCCAGAGCGAGTTGCCATCAACCTTGCGGACGCAAGCATCCCCGACAATGCAGGCGACCAGCCTGTGGATGCGCCGATCCGGAAGGACGGTGCGCCCGCCTACTTCACCTCCCTGCCCGTAAAAGCCATGGTGCAAAAAATAAGAGCCGCCGGTATCCCGGCAGCCCTCTCTTATACCGCTGGCTCCTTTGTGTGCAACTCCCTGATGTATACGCTGCTCTATCTCATCGACAGGCAGTATCCTGCCATGCGGGGCGGCTTTATCCATGTGCCTTATGCAATGGAGCAGGCCGTCAGCAAGCCGCTGGGAACCCCCAGCATGGATCTGCGCCAAATCGCGCGCGGCCTTGCGCTTGCGGTAGAAGCGGTCGTTGAAAACGAGCACGACCTCACCTTGAATATGGGCACCCTCCGATAAACGTATCCCGAAAAATCAGCACCTTGCATCATATCGGACAGTCACACTGTTTCTCGCCTTCGGCAAGCTTGACCTTGCAGACCACGGCATCGTCAAGCAGATAGACGACTCTGGCGGAGGCATAGGCAATGGCAATCGGCTCGGTGTAGCCCATGGCGGGGATCAGCTCCTCTTTGAGGATTTGCACATATGCCTGATAGGTCCTGCTCTGCTTATCCATACAAATGACTCCTTTGGTTGCTCTACAAGGTGTCCGCAATGGTGTATTGTACCGCGTTTGCATAGTACAAGTATAAACATTTTTTCGCCCATTGTAACCGCATGTTAGCGGGTTTTCTGCCTCTTAATTATAACAAAAAGCCGGGCGCTCTCAAACGGGAGCGCCCGGCCATATTCATTGACTATGCTTCAGATCAGTTTGCCTTCTGGGCTTTCTTGGCGGCCTTCTGGGCCTTCTTGAAATCCTTGTAGGCCTTGTACTGCTCAGTCTTGCGCAGCTTGCGGGCACCGAGGATCCAAAGGATCAGGCCCAGCACAAAGAGGATGCCGGAGATCCATGCGACAGCGATAACTGCTGCAACGATGCCGGGACGGATCACCTTGATGGTGGTGTCGGCGCCAACGCCGTTCATGCCGCAGGAGTTGGCAATGGCATACAGGTTATGGTGGCAAGCCTCGCGCATGGCGGAGACGATGACGGGGTCATTCTTGTACTCCGGCAGCTTGTCGGTGACGAAGGACATCATGGCATCGTAGATGGACACACCGGCCATGACACCATCGGGACCGTTGACATACTGGGTCAGCACATTATCGGTGATGACCATGCCCTCGCAGCCCCACTCGTTGCGCAGGATGCCGGTGACCAGACCGTAGTTGCCGCCGGACCAGATGGCACCCCAGCGGGTGTAGGCGATCATAACGCCGTTGGCGTTGCCGACCTCAACAGGAGCCTGGAAGGCCTTCAGATAGACCTCACGGGCAGCCTGCTCGTTCAGCCAGACGCCCAGACCGATACGGTCCTGCTCGCAGTCGTTCAGCGCAAAGTGCTTCATGACAACATGGACGCCCTTTTCCTGAATGGCGGCGACCTCATAGGCGCTCATCATGCCGGACAGGAAGCCATCCTCAGAGTAGTACTCGAAGTTACGGCCGCCGTAGGGGGTGCGGTGGATGTTGTTGCCGGGGCCGTACAGGCAGGCAATGTTGGCGTTCAGGCAGTTGTTGCCGATGACCTTGCCGATCTCGGTCATGAGGTCGGTGTTGAAGGTGGCAGCCATGACATCCTCAGAGGTGAAGGCGGTGGCGGTCAGCTGGGTCTTGTTGCTGCCCAGCAGGCTGGCGGTCAGACCCTGCGGGCCATTCTCATCGCGGGTGCCGGGAGCCTCCACGCTCTTAACGGGCATGGTCCAGTGGAAGGCATCGCCGATCAGGGAGTTCATCTCATCGAAGGTCATCTGATCCAGCAGCTCATCCCACTTGGGATCGTTGTAGTCGAGGCCGATCATGTCGTACAGCTTGACGCCGTTCTTGGCGCCGAGAGTGGGCATCTCAACGCTCTCGTAGTCGGCAGCGTCGTAGCGGACCTCCTGCAGGTCCTTCTTCAGCAGCTCGGTCAGGGTCAGCTTGACGGTCTCGGTGGGCAGGGTGCCGTTCCAGTCAGAGCGGCTCAGCCAAGTGACAGTCTCCTCAACACCCTCATAGAGGTTGGGGTCAGCGCAGGACAGCTGGTTGGCAATCTCGGTGCCGTTCTCGCTGGTGGCGTAGGTGGTGGTATCGAGGGCGTCCTCGGTCCATGTGTAGGTCAGGTCGGCGTTGCCATCGGCAGTCATCTTGCCGTTGGTGTTCTCGACCGTGAAGCCCTTGGCAGCCAGAATGTTGTTGACAGCGTTGTGGGCATCGGTGGCGGCGGTGAAGTAGTAGTCACCGGCGTCAAGGATATAGGTGCCGGCACCGTAGGTGTCGTAGGAAGCGATGTCGCGCTTGTTGACGGTCATGGACAGCGTCTCGGAAGCGCCCGGCTCGATCATACCAGTCTTGCCGAAGCCGACCAGAGAAACAGCAGACTTCTCAACGCCATTCTGCTTGTCGTAGTCGGTGTAGGGGCTCTGGACATAGACCTGCACAGTCTTTTTGCCGGCCATGGCACCGGTGTTGGTGACCTTGACGGTGACGGTGTAGGTGTCATCGGCGGCATTGTAGTTGACCTTCATGTCGCTGATGTCATAGCTGGTGTAGCTCAGGCCGTAGCCGAAGGGGTAAGCCACGATGTCGCCGTAGGCGTAGTCGCCTGCGTTGCCGCTGCCGGTGACGAAGTCCTCGTAGCGGGTCTCGTAATACTTGTAACCCACATAGATGCCTTCCTGATAGATCATGTAGGACTTGCTCTTTGCGGGCACATCGCCGCCCTCAACATAACCCTCATAGGTGGCGGGGGTGAAGTTCCACATAGCAGGAGCGCTGAAGTTATCGTAGCAGTAGGTATCGACCAGGCTGCCGGAGGGGTTGACCTTGCCGGTCAGGATCTCGGCAACAGCGTTGATGCCGGAGATGCCCACATCACCGATCCACAGAGCGGCATCGATGTCGTACTCGTTGTTCTTGAGGAAATCGACCTGCAGGGCGTTGGCAGTGTTGATCAGCACGATGGTCTTTTTGACGGTGCCGTTCTTCTTCATCTCAGCCACATTCTGCAGCAGGGCCTTCTCGTTCTCATCGAGGGCCAGATAGTTGACCTCGCCGTAGGAAAGGTCAGCGCCCTCGCCGCCGACGCGGGAGAGGGTGACGATGGCGGCATCGCCGTACTGGGCAACGCTGTTCTTCACATCGTCGGTGTAAACGTCCCAAGGCACCTCAGCGGTGACCTCACTGGCAGTAGCGACGGTGCCCGCGGTATTGCGGGAGTAATCTTTGCCTGCGCCGACGGTGTAGAAGTCCCACAGGGTGGGGTTGACGGTCACACCGACCTTCTCGAGGGCAGTGCGCAGGGTGTCGGCGGTGGAGGCATCAATGTTGCCGGAGCCGGTGCCGCCGTACACGAGGTTGACACTGCTGTTGGAGAAGGTGCTGACCTTGGCATCGGCAGCCAGAGGCAGCGCATTGTTGTTGTTCATCAGCAGGGCAGCGCCTTCAGCCTCGACCTGCTGGGTCAGGGCCAGACCGTAATCGACCATCTCCTCAGCGGAGGTAAAGTCGCCGGTAAAATACTGGGCGTTGGTGTCCTCGTTCTGCAGCTTCCAGAAGGTGCCGCCGTAAAAAGCGGCGAGGGTGTTGTCGAATTTCTGGGCAAGCACGGACAAAGGCACGGAAATGACCATAACGACCGCACACAGGATCGTCAGGATCTTCCACGCCAGAACGTTCTTGCGCTTTGCCTGTTTGTAGGCTTTTTTGAGCGCTTTCTTTTGGGCTTTGATCTCGTCCATGATTCTCTCCTTGTTTTTTCTTTAACAGTTTATCTGTTATCGCTATTGTACACAATTTGCTACTGCCATTTCAATAGCTTGCGATAAACGGTCGCATTTCATGCATATTCGGTTTTTCAGGAACAAAAAAACCGGTCGTTCGTTTGTGCACAATGCACAACAAATGGCCGATATATCTGGTAATTGCGCTTGTTTCTTCGCTGGTTCGTGCGCTGCGGCGCCCTTAATACTCTATCCCCTCCCGTGCGGGAATGCCATGAGTGTAGGGGTGCCGGACCGCGCGCAGCTCGGTCGAGTAATCGGCGGCCTCCTGCATCCACGGTGCCGGATCACGGCCCGTCAGCACGACCTCTCTGCCCTGCTTTGCCATCGCTGCCGCCTGCTGCAGCAGTGCCTCATCCACAAGCTGATGCCGGCAGGCAGCGCATGCCTCGTCCAGCACCAGCAGGTCAAAGGGGGTATCCAGCGCGGCGCACAGCGCTGCCGTATTGTGCTGCCGGGCCTCCGCGCGCTCAGCCTCGGTCATGAGCCATGTAAACTTTGCGTTGGGGCAGGCATGAACCTCTGCACCGCAGCTGCGCAGCAGGGCGATTTCCCCGCTGGTGCCGTCCTTTAAAAATTGCAGCACCACCACGCGGCGGCCATGGCCGAGCGCACGCAGCGCCAGCCCCATCGCAGCCGTGGTCTTACCCTTGCCGTCCCCCCAGTACAGATGCAGCATGGCGCCAGCCTCCTTATAATGTGTATAAGCCGTTTGCAAAAAGCACTTTCCGACAGACTCTATATATAATGTAAATTCAGTATACTGCAAGGCTGCAGCCGTGTCAATTACAGGGCGGCTGCCTGCTTATTTACAAAATTACGCAAAAGCGCCCCGCCCGGTGCTGTTATGCTCGGGTGGGGCGCAGGGTATCGCTTTGCCTGTATTCAGCTTATGCCTTCACGGTCGGCTTGACCTTTTCTGCAAGGATGCAGAGCAGCACGGTCAGCACCATGGCGGGCAGGGTGTAGCCCACGGGGGTGTCCACACCCATCAGCAGGCGGTAGGCAAGGAAGCCGACCAGCCAGATCACGAGATTCCGCGCATCAGCGGCCACCGCAAAGCGGTCACGCCTGAGGATAAAATGATCCGCGATCTGCACGGCGATCATCGGCGCAAAGACCGAGCCGATCAGATACAGGAAGCCGGTGATGTCGTCCATCGGGAAGAGAATTGCCCCCGCGACACCGATGACCGTCACGGCGATGGCGGTCTTTTTGCCGTCCATCTTGGGCGTCAGGCTCTCGGCAGAGATACCGGCGCTCCATGCATCGAGGAAGGTCGTGGTAACGGTCGAAAATACCAGAATGACGAGTGCGGCAATGCCCAGACCGGCCTTGACCATGATGACGGCAATGTCATACTCACCGGTGAAGATGGCCGCGCCCATGCCGATGACATACATCCAGCAGGATACAAGGCCGTAGACAATCACGCTGACCCATGTCGCCTGTGCCGGCTTTTCGGCATCGCGGGTATAGTCGCTGATCAGCGGCAGCCAGGACAGCGGCATCGCCACCGCCAGCTCCACCGCCGCGCCGAAGGTCAGGCTTTCGCCGGTAAGGTCGGGCATGGCATTGCCGGAGAAGAAGATGACCTTGCACAGAACCAGCGTAAGCACAAACAATGCTGCCATCGTCAGCTTGTTGATCCAGCCCAGATCGGTGATGCCCACCGCGATCCAGAGGATGATCAGTGCGCCGATCACCAGACACCAGACCCAGCGGCCGATGTCAAAGATGCCGCCGACAGCCAGTGCGCCGTCATAGATCATGATGGCCGTCCAGCCGACAAGCTGCAGCACATTCAAAAAGGCGAACAGCAGGCCGCCCTTCTGGCCGAAGCTCATCTTGACGGTCTCCATAGCGCTGCGGCCGGTGCGGCCGCCGATCAGGCCCGCCAGCAGCATCATGGCGCAGCCGATGATATGTCCGACAAGGATCGCTGCCAGACCCTTGGCCATGCCCAGCGGGGCAAAGGCCGTGCCCGTTAAAATCTCCGCCAGTGAAACACCGGCGCCGAACCAGATCAGGCCGTTCTGAAGGGTAGATGTCTTTTTCATTCGGTGAACTCTCCCTTCAGTGCGAACATGTGGTCCATCGGGCCGGAGCCGTGCCCGAGGTCGAGCATGGCGGCCAGTGCGCCCGAGATGTACGCCTTGGCGCGCTCGACCGAGGTGTCGAGGTCATAGCCCTTGGCAAGGTTGGACGCGATGGCGCTGGACAGTGTGCAGCCGGTGCCGTGGGTATTGGGGTTGTCAATGCGGCGGCCGCGGAACCATTTGCCTGCGCCGTCACGCCAGAGCAGATCATCGGCATCGTTGATCTGGTGGCCGCCCTTGCACAGCACGGCACAGCCGTATTTCTCGCTGATGGTCTGCGCGGCCTTTTCCATATCGGCGGCATTTTTGATGGACATGCCGGAGAGGATCTCTGCCTCGGGGATGTTCGGGGTCAGCACCTCCGCCATCGGCAGCAGCCTTGCGGTCAGTGCATCCACGGCATCGTCCCGCAGCAGCTTGGAGCCGGAGGTTGCCACCATAACGGGGTCCACCACAATGTGCGAAGCGCCGTACTCCTGCAGCTTGTCGGCAATCGTGCCGATCAGCTCTGCCGAGGATACCATACCGATCTTGACGGCATCAGGGTAGATGTCGGTAAAGACCGCGTCAAGCTGCTCAGCCAGAAAATGCGGGGTCGTCTCAAAAATGTCGGTCACGCCGGTCGTGTTCTGGGCAGTCAGGGCCGTGATGGCGCTCATGGCAAAAACGCCGTTAGCGGTCATCGTCTTGATATCTGCCTGAATACCGGCGCCTCCGCTGGAATCACTTCCAGCAATGGTCAATGCTGTTTTCATCGTAATACTTCCTTTCTTTATCTGTACAGCAAGGTTTTATAACGCGGCACAAGGTGGTGCCCCCGATGTACCGCGAGGGGGGTAAGTTGGTTTGCAGGGGTCAGGGCATGCCCGCCCCTGCCGCGCGGCGGAAATTCACATCTCTGTAAGGGGAACCTCCCCCAAGCGCTTCACATATAGATCCGCCGTCTTTTTCAATCCGGCCTGGTCGGCTTCGCCGTTGGCGTCATACACGCCGACGGTGATAAACCCTGCGGCTTTGGCGGTTTGCAGGGCGTAGAGGCTGTCCTCAAACACCACTGTCTCGCGCGGGGCGGTGCCCAGACGCTCGGCAGCCATCCGGTAGATGTCCGGCTTATGCTTGCTGACGCCGATCTCCCCTGTTGTGAAGATCTCGGTAAAATATTCGAGCAGCCCCAGCCGCGCAAGCGCCCTTGTCACATGGGCCCGCGGGCTGGAGGTTGCCGCTGCCATCCCGATGCCCCGCTCTGCCAGAAATGCCAGCAGCTCGGGGGCACCGTCCTTGGCAGGGACCTCGTTGTAATAGTAGTCCTGCAGCATCTCCTCGATGCCCGCGCCGACCTCCTGCGCCGTCATGGGCAGCGCGTACCGCGTCTGCAGGTAGGCCGCCCCCTGCTCCATACTCATGGAAAAGAGAATCTCATTCAGGCCCGGCTCCGGTGCAATGCCAAGGCGGCGCAGATACCGCGCCCCCAGATCGTTCCAGATGCTCATGGAATCCAGCACAACGCCGTCCAAATCAAAGATCGCACCGTTACACATGCAGCATCTTCTCCGTTGCCAGCCTGAGGTCTGCGGAGGCCTTTTGAATATCCTTCGCCGCGTAGATGGCGCTGATGACCGCCACACCGCAGATGCCGCTGCCCGCAAGCTGCTCCACATTCGATTGTGCAATGCCGCCGATGGCCACGACCGGAATGGATACCGCCGCACAGATGGCCTTAAGCGTCTCATAGCTCACATCATCGGCGTCATCCTTGGAGCCGGTCGGGAACACCGCACCAACGCCGAGGTAATCTGCACCGTGCTTTTCTGCCAGAACCGCCTGCTCCACGGTATGCGCCGACACGCCCAGGATCTTGTCCGGTCCCAGAAGGGCGCGAACATCCTGCGCCTCCATATCGCTTTGGCCCACATGCACACCGTCCGCATCCATCTCGCGGGCGATCTCGACATTGTCATTGACAAGGAACGGCACGCCGCGCTCACGGCAGAGTGCCTGCAGTTCCTTTGCCTCTGCAAAAAAGTTTGCTTCATCAAGGGTCTTTTCCCGCAGCTGCACCATCGTGACGCCACCGTCCAGACTCTCGCGCACAACATCGACCAGCCTACGGCCGTCCAGCCAGTGGCGGTCGGTGACAGCGTAGAGCAGCAGGTCCTTTTTATCGCAGTTCATACCGTGCGCCCCCGTTCAGCGTCTCGCCGTCCATGTTGTAGATGGCGTCAATGATGCGGTTGCGGTAGGTGGAGTTGCCGTCACCCTCGGCCATACGGCTCCAGCCGATCTCACCGGCCAGACCCATGGCGCAGACAGCGGCAGCAGCAGCCTCCAGCCGTTTGTCGGGGTTGGCCACAACAAAGGCCGTCATCATGCCGGAGAGCTGGCAGCCCGTGCCGGTGATTCTGCCCATCTCGGGGCGGCCGTTGCGGATGACATAGCAGCTCTTGCCGTCACTGACAAGATCAATCGCGCCGGTCACGGCCACGATGGCGCCGCTCTTGGCGGCAAAATCCTTGACAAACTTCACGGCATTGTCAAGATTTTCCTCCGTCACCGCGTCAGCTACATCGGCATCAACGCCCTTGGTAGTGCCGCTGCCCAGCGCCAGCGTCTTGATCTCCGAGATATTGCCGCGGATGACGGTGAAGCGGATCTTCTCCATCAGCTCCACAGCGGTGTTGGTGCGCAGCGCAGAGGCACCCGCGCCCACGGGGTCAAGCAGGACCACATGGTCCAGCTCGTTCGCCTTTTTGCCGGCGCGGAACATCCCCTCGATGCTGCGCTGGTTCAGTGTGCCGATGTTGATGTTCAGGCCGCCGCAGATGGCAGTGATGTCCTCGACATCCTCCGGCTCATCGGACATGATGGGGCTGCCGCCGCAGGCCAGCAGAATGTTGGCCACATCATTGACAGTGACATAGTTTGTGATATTGTGGACCAGAGGCACGCCTTTACGCACATTTTCGATACAGGTACCCAGCATACAAAAGCACTCCTTTGTAAATAAAAATGCGGACATGCCCGCAGAGGCACATCCGCATCAAGACGCAAAAAAGCGCAGAAACGACTATTTCCCTACGTTGGCATTATCCAAATCAGGTTACGGGTCAGGGCAATACAGCCCACTCTCAGCCTGCTTTGCGCAAGCTCCCCATTTCTGTACAGTTTTTACAGTAGCACACTATTCTGTTTTTTGCAAGGTAGTTATCTGATTTTTTTGTATTTTTTTGCAGAAATCCTCTGCCGCCCCGCAGAAGCGGGTTATGCGGCCGGCCCCTGCTTTTGGCGCATCGGTATCAGGACCCGCAGCTCAAACCAGCCGTCATGGGTGGTGATGGTGGCCGTGCCGCCGTACTTGGCGGCCGTGTTCTGGATGCTCTTGACGCCGAAGCCGTGGTAGCGCCCATCCGCCTTGGTCGTTACAGGCAGGCCGTTTTCAAACTGCAGCTCACCGTCATAGCAGTTTTCAATGCGGATGGCTGCAAAGCCCTTTTGCCGCGCCACACTCAGATGGATCAGCCGCCGTTCCGGGTCAGCAACCTTGGCCGTGCCCTCGATGGCGTTGTCCAGCGCATTGCCGAACAGGTTGCTGATATCCATCACATCCATAAAGTCGAGTGCCGCACCGTCCGCGACCACCGTCAGCTGGATATTCTGGGCACGGCAGGTCAGGCTTTTGCCGGTCAGCACCGTGTCCAGCACCTTGTTGCCGGTGTCGTTCTGGGCTTCGTAGGCCTTGATCTCCTGCTCCATCCGGTCCAGAACGGCGTTGCGCTCCTCCCCACTCTCCGACCGCAGCACCGCGATCTGGTGCTTCAGGTCGTGGTATTTCTGGTTGATCAGATCAACGCTCTCCTGCTTGGCCTTATAGTTCTCATACTGCAGATGCAGCATATTGCGCAGGGCATCGGCCTCCCGTTGGGTGGAAAGATCGCACAACTGCGATTGATAGGCAAACAGCAGCGCGACACCCCCGAAGTAAACGACCGAGCGCATGGTGTAGATCTCCATCGTGCCGCGGGCCGAAAAGGGCGTTTTAAGTGTCGTATAGCTGATACTGCTCAGGATATAGATCGCTGCCGCCAGACCGGCTGCGATCGTCGCCGTGCGGGGGTGGATGTCAAGCTGGGCGCTGCCGATGTTTCCACCGTCCTCGACCAGCCACATCAGACCGAAGATCAGCCCGAACCCCGCCGCAATAAAAAGCACCAGCGCCGGCAGACCCTGAAGCTGCGGGTTATCTTTGGCAAAGTAGACATACATCTGCCATATCAATGATGCCGCAAAACCGGCCAATATAAAGGCGCGCGTACAGAAAAACACGACCTGACATCGGTCGGCGCGGGTCGCCGCCGCCATAAAGAGCAGCATAAGCGCCACCGACACGGCGTACAGCACATTGAACCGCCAGCCGTCAAAGCCGTCTGTTGCAACCAGATAGACCACCAGCACGGCGAACGCCCCTGCATAGAGCACCGCCCGCCTTGCACCGCCGCAGCGCGGCGGCAGAAACCGCAGATACAAAAGGCAGGCCAGCCAGTCCGCCGCCGCTGTGACCAGACGGGGAATGTCCATCTCATAATATGGGATATTCAACGGCATATCCTCACCCCGCCCCGTTTATATAGTCATTCAGCGCGTCCAAAAATGCCTTGCGCCGCGCCCGGGCGATGGGTACGCGCTCCCCGTGGACCACGGCATCCTCGCCATCCATGCAGTCCACATGCTCAAGGTTGACAAGGCAGCCCTTGTTGACCCGGAAAAAGCTGTCCTGCGCAAGCCTTGTCTCCGTCTCTGCCATCGAGCCGGACGCCGTCAGCGCCCCCTCCGCCGTATGGAAAACGAGGTCATGACCGCAGCTTTCCACCCAGTAGAGCGCGGCTGTGTCGATTTTATGGGCCGTGCCGCGGGCGTTGATCTGCAGGTAGTGCCGTGCCCGGCGCGCTGTGCGCTCGATGGCGCGGCTCAGCCGCTGGCTGAACGCATAGTAGGAAACCGGCTTCAGCACATAGTCCAGCGCATCCACCGCATAGCCCTTGATGGCATACTGAGGCGAGTTTGTGATGAAGATGATGATGACCTCGGTGTCTTTTTTGCGGATCTCCTCGGCGGCCATCATGCCGTCCATGAATTTCATCTCAATATCCATCAGGATAATGTCGTAAACCGCCTTGTAGCCGAGCGCGATCTCATCACCATCGGAAAATTCCGTAACAGTAAACTTTTCACCCGAGGCGGCACTGTATTTATCAATATACTCCCGCAGCTGGCTGCGGTACAGCGTGTCATCCTCCACCAGCGCCAAACGGATCATATCGGTCACTTCCTCACAGAGTAGATTGCATCGGTTCCTATACCTATACAGTAATATTTCTTCTATTTTATGAGACAGGCGCACAAAAGTCAATCTGCGTTTGGGAAATCATGCCGGGCTTATCGGATCAGCGCTACCGCCACATCATTCACATTTGTTCCGGTCGGGCCGGTAAAAAGCAGACCGCCCACAGCCTTGAGCGCCGTGTAAGAGTCGTTGTTGTTCAAAACCGCAAAGGGGTCCAGCCCTGCCGCACGCAGCGCCGCCAGCGTATCACCGTCCGCATAGCCTCCGGCGGCGTCCGTCGGGCCGTCCGTACCGTCTGACCCGACACTGAAAACCGCCGCATCCAGCCCCGCTATACCGGCTGCGGCCGCCAGAGCCAGCTCCTGATTGCGCCCGCCGCGTCCGTCCCCAATGACCTTTACCACAGTCTCTCCGCCCGCCAGATAGGCCAGCGGCCGGGCCGGGCTGCGGTGGGTGCGCACAATATCCGCAAGGAATACGCCCGCCTCCCGCGCCTGACAGCTCAGCTGATCCGTCAAAAGGATCGGCTCATACCCGAGCGACCTTGCTGCAGCCGCAGCTGCCGCACAAAGCTCTCTCACACTGCCGGTGATCCGCGCCTCCACATTGTCCAGATGCTTCGGCGTTTCATGCTGCAAGCAGGCGCGCGCTTCCCCGGACAACCGCAGCCCGTACTTTTTCACAACTCTCTCCGCATCCCTGCAGGTTGACGAATCCGCACAGGCCGGGCCGCTGGCGATCATATCGAGCGGGTCGCCCAGAATATCACTCAGCACGATGCAAAGCACCTGCGCCGGGGCGCAGGCCTGTGCAAAGCGGCCGCCCTTCACGGCAGACAGCCGCTTGCGAATGGTATTGATCTCGACAATATCCGCCCCGCAGGCAAGGAGCTGACCTGTGATGTCCTGCAATTCAGACAGCGGTACCAGCGGCTGTTCAAGCAGGGCACTGCCCCCGCCGGAGAGCAGAAACACGACCGTATCCTGCGCGCCGAGATCGCGCACAAGCGCAAGCGCCGCCCTCGTTCCCCGGCAGGAGCCCTCATCCGGAATGGGATGCCCGCCCTCAAAGCATGCAATGCCCGCCAGCGGTCCCCTGCTGTGGCCGTACTTTGTGATGACAACGCCGCGCCGGATGCGCCCGCCAAGGCAGGACACCGCAGCATGGGCCATCTGCCATGCCGCCTTGCCCGCCGCGACCAGATACACCCCGCCGGTGCCGAAATCATAGCTTTCCAGCGCACGGATGACGGCCACATCCGGCAGCACGGCGTGGATGCCCGCCGATACGATTTTTTCAGCATCCTCATGCAGCAGCTGATTCATGACCGATTTTCCTCCCTTTAACTGCCTTCCCGGCTTTTGCTACCATTATACGGCAGTTCCCGCGCACAGGCAACAAAAAGCGCATTTTCACCGATTTTCACCGTAGAAAATGCGCGCTCCTACAAAGTGCTTTTGGGATAATCTTTTTGCGCCTCCTCCTGTTCTTTGCGCAGCAGCATACAGTCGGTTTCGCGGCGCAGCATCAGCAGGATCTTCAGTTCGTCCGCGCTCAGCTCCAGACCGGCCCTCTGAAACAGCGCCAGCAGCCTTTGGGTATACCGTTCCTCTGTCAGGTGGGGATATTGCTCCGCCAGCTGCAGCAGCCCCTCCTGAAGCTCCCGGTTCGTATCGAGCACCCAGTTAAAGCAGACGGCATCCTCAAATTCAAGCGGCGCCCGCTTTTTTCTGCTTTTCCAAAACCATTTCATACCGATCCCCCTTTTCTGCGCCGGCTGTTTATAATATGATAAAAGAAACACGCAGAATAAGCGGCTTTTCTTCGTGAAACAGCGCTTTTTCTGCGTGAAATATTTATATGCGGGTCATGTAGGCAAAATAGGCGTTTTTCATCTCGCCATAGCCGCTTTGGGGAATCGGGATATGCTTACCGTTTGTCAGCAGCAGCTCGCGGGCCGTCAGCTTGCGGATAAAATCCATATTGACGATATACGCCCGGTGCGGCCGGACAAATGCAGGCTGCTCCCTGAGTGCCTCCATCAATTCTGCCATCGTGGCCGACACGGCCAGCACTGAGCCGTCCGCCAGCGTACAGACTTGATTGTGGTTGAAGCTTTCCACGCAGACCAGCTCACAGATCGGCACGCGGTAGAAGCCGTCCTTGGATTTGAGCATAAGGGATGGGTTGTTTTCCGGCAGCAGGCGGTGGATGCAGTCCAGCACCGCGCCGTCAAAGTCCGGCTTGCTCACCGGCTTGATCAGATACCCGGCAGCCTTTACGCTGAAGGCGTCCACCGCATACTCTCTGGAAACCGTCAAAAACAGGATCTCCGCCCGCTCTTTTCTCTCCCGGAGGCGTCTGGCCAAGGCCACGCCGGTCATGTGCGGCATAACGACATCCAGCAGATACAAATCAAACCCGCCTGCTTTTTCTATCTCGTCCAGCAGGTCATACGGCTGGCCGTAAGCCTGTATCTGCACCGGCGTTTCGGGGTGTTCCTCAGAGAAGCGGACCGCCAGTTCCTTGATACGGGCAATATCCTCCCGGTTATCATCGCAGATACCAATGCGCAGCACACCTCTCACCTCCTGCTTTGACTCTTGCTTTAAAGCATAGCATAAACCGCCCGAATCCGCAACCTGTCTGCGCTGAATGTGACCTTGTTTTTGAATCGAAAACAATATAAATACGTTGGCAAAGCACAGCGCACCAAAAAAGCATCGCTTTCTGAAATAAGGGCTATGCTATTCACCGAAAAGCTGGTATACTTAGACCGACAAATCGCAATTTACTTCTACTTGGACATACAAACTGTTGACAGTAAAACTCCTATATAGTATTATTTGATAAAATACTATATAGGAGTTTTTGTGTGAACATGAATGGCGGATTTCTTGTTACCAAAATAAAACAACTTGGAGATCGAATCTTTGAGAAGATTCTCAGCGAAAAGAATATTGATGCGTTTAACGGAGCCCAAGGGCGTATTCTTTATGTACTGTGGCAGGAAGATGGAATCTCAATCAGGTCACTCTCGATTAAATGCGGATTAGCGATAACTTCTCTTACTACGATGCTGGAAAGAATGGAAAATCAAGGGCTGATAAGACGTGTTCAGTCTGAAACGGACAAAAGGAAAACACTCCTGTTTCTGACTGAAAAAG
>ERZ791809.269-NODE-269-length-41468-cov-24.068771_pt1 | contig 41468 bp, 47 predicted proteins | sample MGYA00509946_ERZ791809 | MGnify/ENA primary metagenome ERZ791809 (study PRJEB30046, sample SAMN00791993) | human gut metagenome | study: EMG produced TPA metagenomics assembly of the A metagenome-wide association study of gut microbiota in type 2...
TCTTTATCTGCTGGTTCCAAAGCTACTTTTTCGCCCAATATATTGCCGAAATATGAAGCTGTTTCATCTATATAATATTTAATATTGCACATAATATCGCCACTAATATTACGTGCAAATATAATGATTATATTCTGAATATCAAAACATTCTATTGAATAAATAAGTTTTTTTAAGATAATTATGGGGAGTTTACTCATCACGAGCAAACTCCCCATGGTGTATGAGAGAAGAATTTTAGTGCTTTTACTCAAAAGCTACATTCAGTATATATTATGTATATATGTGTACATGTATTCACGTATTCATGAACACACGTTTCAGCCTATCTCAGCAAGACAACGGTTGTGAAGCGGTTTGCCTCATTCGCCGTATATTTGTCGATTCCGCCTAAGTTGTAGGCTTTGATCTGGCTCTTATCTACACCTCGCTTGATGAGTGCCTTGGCTATGAACTTGGCACGTCGCTTACCCAAATCCTGGTTGCCGGACTGAGTACCTGTAGCACTATCGGCTGCACCGGATATTTTTATCTTCAAGTTTTCCTGCTTGGCCATCTTCGCTATGTCTTCGAGGTTCACGAGCTGAGACTTGTCAACCAATTTATCAGTGTTGAGCTTGAAGAAGAAATACACCGGAACACCAATGCTTACTTTCAGGTGGTCAGAAGATGAAAGGGAATCTGGGCGATAGCCATCAGCATGACCTGCAATGTTGCCATCACCGCTGCCCATTGCACCCTGATTACTGTTGCCATTCATCGAGAGTCGGGCACGGAGGGAGTTGAGACCACTGTAGCTGTTTTTCGGATAGACGGTCTTGCCATCGTCATTTCCTGCAAGTCGCTTTTCCAGATGAGCCTTCCTATCTCTCATGTAGGCAATGTAATCCTGGAGGGCGAGATTCTGCTCAATGTAAGGTGTTGCATCCACTACTCTCTTCCACCCCGTCTTGCCTATCGTGAAGGACAGACCGGCTGATACGGAAATCATGTTGTCGCCGAACTTGGTTGAAGTTCCGATGCCGTCGAAGTTCCTGGCGGTCAGCATTCCACTCACCTCTCCTACGAGATGAACACGGTCGCTGATGCGGTAACGGGCTTCCACGCCATAGGTGAAAGCAAACGGATGACTGCCACTTGAACCGCCCTGGCAGGTACAGTTATTGATCCAGTCGGAATTATGGATCATGCCGACACCTACGAATGGAATCACATCCCAAAGAGGGATTCCGCTCTCGTTCTGACGGATGCCAGAAGTGATGTTGTACAGAAAGTCTGCATGGACAAACTGATACTTCATCGTATGGAACTCTGCATCCTTAAAGTTGAGTCCCTGAAATCCTATTCGTCCACCGATTGCGGGCGTGAACCATTTGCCGACTCCTATCTGCAAGACTGGAGTGACACGGTCGAACACGTCACCGCAACCAATGGGCGTCCCAAGAAAAGCTGAAGCCCCGCCCTTTGCTTCTACAAACCAATTTCTACCCCAGTTGGCTGCTTCGCTTACATTCTTGAGATATGTAGGATTAACAGGCATGAGCATCTGCTCCTGACTGTATGATTTCTGGATATAAAGACTGTCAGAACTCTGTCTGGCAGTTTGTGCCGAAGCTGTCATTGCAGCCAGGCACATCATTGCTATTGATAATATTTTCTTTCTCATGTTGTTGTCTTTGATGATTGAATACTTGCGTAAACAAATGAGCATGGTGTTACATCTTCTTTCTTCTTCTGGCGGACGGAGCGCACATCTTGCGTGCCATTGCCAGGCATCTTCTTGCCCACTCCCTATCGTCTTCATCCGGTCGCTTGCCCCATCCTGAGTCTGGGCTGCCGCCTCCACCTCCATGCGTTTGTGCGATGGTCGTGGCATCATCCACGAAACCGCACACGAGGTTCAAGGCTACCTTGACAACATGGTTTCCGTCTTCTGCCAACTGGCAGAGAAGCGTGCCGTCGAAGTCGAGTTTCACGCTGTCAGGAAGATTCTGGAAGCGAATGGCAAACTCATGTGCCATGGTGTCGAGCATCACTCCGTTGAGATGGTAGCTCATGTTGTGCGCCCAGGAAAGTTCAGACTGGTTGGCTTTGTCTTCCAGTTCACTGGCCTGCTTCTCTATCTCTTCCTTGTCCTTGCGGAGGGTGTCAAGCAACTGGTTAGTCTCAGAAAGCTTCTTCTCCTTATCTGCCAGTTTATCTTCCACCATTGCCTTCTGCTGTTCAAGGCTCTGAATCTTACGGGCGATGTCGGCACTGATGTTGTCGCTGTTGGCTTGCAAGGCTCTCAGCGGTTGGAGTTCTGCTTCGAGGCGGTTGATTTCAGCCTTCAGATTCTCTATCATAGAGGTAAAGGATTTCTGCTTCTTCTGGGCAATGGAGAGTTCCACGTTCAAATCTTCGAGGGCTTTCCGGGTGTTTAACATCTGGGCTTCGAGCGTCATGCACTCGTTGGCGAGCCATCGTCGATACTCTTCCGTTGAACGGTGACGTGCTCCTGTCTCTGCTATCGACACCCCTCTCGTGAGTCCCCATTTCTCATTGACCTTGGCAAGTTCATCGTGCAGGGCAAGAAGATAGTTCTTGTAATCTATACGGTTCTGGCCATGGAAGATTTTCTTGAAGGCGAACTTCTTATCCTTATCAATTGGAAGAAGCGCACAGTGGACATGCGGATTCTTCTCATCGCAGTGGACGATGAAGGAAACGATGTTTTCCTCTCCATATTTATCTGCCACAAAGCGGTAGATATCCTGTGCCCACTGCTCTATTTCTGGCATTCTACGGATATGCTCGTTACCACCGTTGCTTTCAAAATCTACCTTCTGATTGCCAAAGGCAAGCTCTCGCATACGTTCCGTTGAACCGCCGAAGATGAAATTCACCATGGTTCGGAAACGTGGTTCTGCCAGTCCTTCGTTGGGATCTTTGATGCCACGTGAGGCGAGATTTTCTGCCATGCGCCTGGTAAGCGGACGGCTCTTGTCTATCGGGGCGACCATGCCACCTGGACGGATCTCGAAGTTGAGATGTTCACGACTACGGTCGTAGTTGCCTTCACGCATGGCCTGGTTCCATCCCTTCTCCGTCCAGTCTCTCAACTCCTCGTTGCCTACCGAAGCAAGACCTTTGGTAACCTTGATGTCCATGACCTGTTTTGATGATGTTCCCATATCGTATTTCTTTGCTATAGTCCTTACTCCAGGAGCCTTTTTCAGTCTTGGCAACATCAGAGAATCTGACCCAGCTTGCTGTTTATCTGGTCAGCCCTCCCGACTACTTTTGTAGATCGGGGTATTAGGCTTCCCAAGACTGAAAAAAAGTGGCACGTGCAAGCACGCTGCCTCACGTTGCTTGAAATCATTCAGCGATGTGCTAACGGGCGTCCTGATCGCCATCAGCGTGCCTCGCATGGAATAAGGGGAATATGACTATTTGTTTTTAATCGTCGGAAGATTCCGCAGGTGCTACCTCTTCGGATGGCTCCCTGGTCTCAGTAAGAGGACGAGGGGGATTCACATAGTAGTTGGATGCGGAGCAGCAGATGTAGTGCTCGAAGATGCAATCCAGGAGTACTATCTCCGCTTTCGAGTATCGGGTTGCCACTTCGTCCATATAACTCGGCTTGGTGTTGCCACTGATGGCTTTAGCCAGAATGCCAAGAGAATCGATCACTTTGTGCCAGTCCCAGACATGGTCTTTTCCGAAGAGCAGGCTCACGGAATCGGAAAGTTCCTCGGGCAGTTTTTTCTCCTGATTGAGATAACGGAGGATGGAAACTGCCAGTGAATCGAACACCTGGGCTTGCTGGTTGAGTACACGCCTGGCAGGAATGCCCCCATATCCTTCCTGCTTGGCCATGTTCATCTTCAAGTCGTAATAACGGTTGTAGGAATCGGCCACTTCCCTGGCGGTGGATCTGCCTTTGATGAAGCGGATGAACTGCATGGCGCAGAAGTCGAGGATGTCGTCCGGACTCTCGATAAGAAGAGAGAGACGTTGCTCCAGGTTGACAGAGAAGATGAAGCTCTTGGAGTATGGCTCTACGGAAAGCTGACCAAGTTTGGTGAGTCCGGAGATAAACTGGCGAACCGTGGCACGCTGCCATTGCCACTGACGGGCAAGTTCGGAAATGGTGGCAACAAACTGGCCGGGCAACAGCTGGAGGGTTCCATCGGTTCCCGGAGACTGATAGGCTCCTGAGGATGCTTTCGAAAGCAGGTCGCAGTAGGCTTCCAGCTTGCTGTAACGTTCCTCTGCTTTCGGCTTCAGAAACTCCAGCAACGAACGGTCAACACCTCGGCATCTGTCTGCTTCGGGTGTCTGTTGATTGGGGTGATGAGTCATTTGAGTCATTTTTGATTTTGGAATGTTGAGCAAGTGGATATGATTCTGTGCCAGTTGCAGGTGGCATCTAATAGTAATTTCTGATAATCAGCGCGAGCAGATCCTTCGGGTTGTTGATGGCCTCAGGATGGCTCTTCAGCAGAAGAACTCTTTCAGATGGATAGAAGACTGCTGCCACACTGATGGCAAAGAGGAACAGAGACATGCTGTTCATATAAGGTAAGGCGTAGCAAACCATCGAGAGCAGCAAGGTGGCGAACCAAAGTCTTTTTCTCTCATGCAATAAATGGAACGTGCTTTCTGCGATTTTCCTGTTAAGAAGCACCAGAGTCAGGAGTGTTGACACTACGACTAAGAGATTGGGAGCCGTGACATGGCAACACCAGTTGATGAAGATAAGCATCAGCACGACCAGGTAAGCATAGAGATTTCTTGCACTCTGAAACATGGCCATCTTCCACATAAACCGCTTCATGAATCCATATTCCTTCCTGTAAAGACAGAAAAACGCTGTCAGCAGGAGGAAGGGAAAAGCGAATTGGATAAGGGTTAATATCTGTATCATATATTCCTTTATTTTACTTGTTATTATCTCTGTCGAGTGATTCGAGTCGCTCGGCAATTCTGTTGTTTAACTGGATGTTGTAACTGAGCGACATCTGGTCTATAGTAGGGTCTTTCGCCAGTTCTTCATCAGCTTCGATGAGAAGACGGAGATAGAGATCCACATTTGAATTGTGGTCTAACTTCTCTGTAGGCATAGCTTCTGACGATTTGCCATGAGGCTTTATCGGGAGCATCGTATCAGGGTCGATGTCATCTGGAAGCTGGTAAGCAGTCTGAATGCTTCGCATCACGAAGATGCAGAAGACTATCATCAGTCCGACAATCGCCTTGGCCATGATGTTTAAATCAAAGAGCATCAGAACAAGCACCATCACCAGGATGGCTATTATATAGAATGTATATACTTTTCGTTTAGTACTCATAATCGCTTAATTCAAGTTTGATGATTCCGAAGGATGCTTTCTCTATAATGTATTCGACATCACGCCGGGTGAGAGTGCCCTTCTCTACTCTACCCTTGGCACTCGGATCTTTTCTACAAAGAGCTGCCAGACCCTGGTTCAAGTCGTATTCATTGATTTTCCAGGATCGCTTTTTTCTGAAAGAGTAATGATCTCTGTAACTCTGGAGCGAAAGTCCCTTGTAAAACAGGGTCTTCAACACCCCATCCTGCAGGATTCTCATCTCTACCAGCAGTTCCGTATCTTTAACTATTATCCATGTTCTGTATCTTTGTATGATGTCTGCAATCAGGTAATACGTCTTCTTGTTCATCTAGAGACCGCAGTTGAAATCATTCATGATCTGTACGTGTTCTCGCTTAGCCCGGAACGTGCCACGGCGTTCGTGCAGACGGAGGTCTTCAAAAAGATCTGCCGACATGAGTTCGATGGAGTTGTAAATCGTCACATTCAACTCATGGATGAGTCCATCGGCGGAAGTCTTGCAGTTGATCTTGAACATCCTTTCGGTGACCGGATAGCAGTAGGCGCAGCATTCATGTCCGAACACAGTATGGACTGATGGCTCCAGATGGTAGAGAATGGCAAGGTCGGCATTCATTTCGAACATATCAATCACCTTGTCTATAGGTTGTGGGATATGCACTTCGTAGGGAAGAATGGCATAATCTTCGTATGCCTTTATCTCACCAATCCAATAATTGTCAATCAGCTCTGGCAACAGCATGGGGCCGGATGCCTTGAATTTGTAGATAGCTTCCTGTAACATGATAATGAAAGATTAGAGGGTTGATATGTAAAGACGCATCAGCAGGGCTGGAATCTTGTTGGACACTTCCTTGTTGACAAGGTGCTTGCCTTCAAGTCTCGTGATGATGGCAGGATAATCCTTGGCGATGTCCGTCATCAGCTGAGCCTGCTCCGGGGTGAGCATGGCAATGGCCAGCGCATCCATCGAGAGATAAGGCTGCAATATCATCCAGAGATAGGCATTGGCTTGAATGGCATCTCTGATTTTTCCTCGCTTCAAAGCGTCACGACAAACCTGGGCGTTGAGAATCAGACGGCGGTCTGTTCGCATGGACATGAGAACGAGGGTCTCAGAAGCTGGCAACTTGTTCCTGGAGGCAGACTTGTAAATGGCAGAGCAGATGTCTGCCGTTTGGTTGGTGATTTCCGTCATTCCGATGGATGAGCATTCGTCGATATGAGCGAGGAACGTGCGGAAATGGCGGTCTTCTTCATGCAGGAACGCCACGAGTTCCTTTCTTGACTTGATGCCATGCAACTTAGTGCTCAGCAGAAATCTGGAGTAGTTGGCCAAGGCTCTGTGAACTTCCAGGTCGTAGGCAGGCGATTGATCCAAGGTGGCGAAGAACTTGGTGGCATTTTCCTTCAAAGAGCCGAGTTCCTTATTATCCTTATATAAAGAGGTGTGGAGCTTCACATAAGCCACATCGCTCAAAGTACAGTTGCCAGTCATCCCCAGCAGTTCTGTACGGATGGAGTCTGAAATCAGATCATACTTCATGGAAAGCCCACTGTGCGCATTGAACGAAGGATCCTTCCTGATGTAGTTCAAGACGGTATCTCCATACTCGCGCCACTGGTTGATGAAGTCTGCAAGATGCTCTGCATCAGAGTCTGAATGTCCTTTCATTGTCTGAAAGAAAGCCTGGTATTGTTTCAACGCATCTTCAGAAGACTTGAAATCATATTGACGACTTCCACTGCATGAGGTGATCATGAGTAAGGCACATAAAAAAAGCAAGTGAAAGAATAAACTCTTCTGAGTCGTTTTTCTTTCACTTGCTTTACTTTCTTTCATTTGGTTTTTAAGACCTGTTGCTGAAGAGTTACCGAGGTAACCGACAAAACTGTTCAACTGTACTGTATTCCTATTATCCATTGGCATGTAATTGAAAATTTTGCGTGCAAAGATACAGATAAAAATCCACATTAACGACACTACAATCAGACTTTATGTTATTTTATGTTTCATACTCTTTGCAGTATGATTATTGAAGATGCGCTCCTAATTTATAAATTAGGTTAAATCAAGTCTGCTGAACCAACAAAACCAGGCAGTATGAATCCATTTCTGAATATAATTCGTATCTTTGCAGAAGAATCGTGCCTAATGCAGGGTTATCCTGCCGCAAAAAGGCGCATAACTATCAAGTTATCAGTCAATAAAACATTTTGATATGGCAAAAGTAGGCTACATCATGGCTACATCCCAGTATGACAAACTGGAAGAAGACCGCAAATGGATGAACGAGTTCGGTTGTGTAAGAATCATCGAGGAAAGTGATGATAACGAACGCCACAGACCGCTGTGGAAACAACTGATGGCAGCATTGCAAAGAGGCGATGAACTGGTGATTCCGAAATTTTCCAACGCCTTGCGTGGCAGTCGTGAACTGGCAATATTCCTGGAATTCTGCCGGGTCAAGGTCATTCGCATCATCAGCATCCACGACCGGATTGACTCCAGCAACATCCTGTTTCCGGAAACCAAGCCATCTGACGTATTGGTAATGATGGGTTCCCTACCCGACGAAGTCCTTGCTCTCAGGAAATCAGCAGAGCATGTAATCAAGCTGCAGGAAAAGATGATTGTGTCTCTGCCTCCTGTTTCTGCCAGCAAGATGCAGAAGCTCGACAGAGAGAAGACTGTAGTGAACCTCTATGTTGCAGGACATCCGATAGATGAAATCTGGAGAGCCAGCGGATTCAGAAGCAGAAGCTCCGTATTCCGCATTCTCAACAAGCACGGAATCAAGCTGAATAGAGGCAACCACTCCGGACCAATCAAGAAAAGAGACACAAAGTAAACATGACATTGAAGAATAGAGCATGAAGAAGATATTATTCCTACACGGATTCTTCGCCACGGGAAGTTGTCCGATGGCGAGAGCCTTGAAAGAGGCGTTTGAGGGGACGGCGGTGGTGCTGACTCCCGACCTTCCTTTGCACCCCAAGGAGGCACTGAAGGAGATTCGCTCCATCATCAACCGGGAACAGCCCGACTTGCTTCTGGGCAACAGCTGCGGCTCTTTCCTCGCCCAGATGCTGGCTCCGGTGGTGGGCATTCCTGCCCTGCTCGGCAATCCATATTTCATGATGACGGAGTTTCTGAAGGAGCGAATCGGCGAGCATGAATACAAGGCTCCGAGAAGGGACGGTAAACAGCGGCTGGTGATTGACGAGGCGCTGATAGAGGAGTTTGCGGAACTGGAAGCCGTGCAGTTTGACCATTGCAATCCCTATTACAAGGATCGTGTGTGGGGACTTTTTGGTGAGCAGGACACCCTGGCTCACTTCTCCCCTCTCTTCCTAGAGCATTACAATCAAACCTTCCATTTCCCTGGCGGTCATACGCCTACTGAACAGGAGGTAAAGACCTGGTACGCTCCCCTTGCCCAGAAAATACTGATGGAGTTTTCGGCAAAGAAAGAAAGATATTTCCAGCACTTTAAGGGCGGCAAATACAAGTTCATCCATTCTGCCTTTGACTCCGAGACTCAGGAGCGCATGGTGGTTTATCAGGCTCTCTATGGAGACCAAGCCTATTGGGTTAGACCGGAAGATATGTTCTTCGGGAAAGTTACGAGGGACGGCAGAACTTTTAATCGTTTCACGGAAATAGAAAGATAATTATGGAGACATTCAATGACGTAATCAATAGTGACCAGCTTGTTCTGGTCGATTTCTTTGCTACATGGTGCCAACCTTGCAAGGCGATGCATCCCATTCTGGAGCAGGTAAAGAGTGTATTGGGCGACCGCATCCGAATCATCAAGGTGGATGTGGACAAGTACGGCGTAACAGCAAGCCAATACCGCATCCAATCCGTGCCTACGCTCATGCTCTTCCGGAACGGAGAAGTATTGTGGCGCACAAGCGGTGTGGTAGATAAAGCCGAACTGCTGGCTACGCTTGATCCATTCTTGACATAAAAAGATGAAAAGAATAAAGGAAGAACAGCGAGTTGTGGAGCAGATGATACGTTTGTACTGCAGAAAGAAGGAGGGCAACAAGGAATTATGTCCTGGGTGCCAAGAGTTGCTACAGTACGCTACTGCAAGACTGGAACGCTGTAAGTTTGGCGAAAACAAGCCTACTTGCAAGAAGTGTCCCATCCACTGCTATCGCCCTCAGATGAAAGAACGAATGTGCAAAGTGATGCGCTGGGCTGGGCCGAGAATGATTTTATATCACCCGGTTGCCGCCATCAAGCATGTCATGAGAGAATTGTAACAATAGAAAAATGAGCATGAAACAGATAGAAACTCTCGTCTTTGATTACGGAGGTGTCATCGTGAACATCGATGATGTGGCTGTTGTAAAAGCCATGGAGAGCCTGGGCGTTACGGCGTTCAAGCGACTTATCCATGTCCGAAAGATCAAGAGACTGATGCACCAATATATCAATGGTATGGTGGCGGAAGCTGAGACTTTGAAAGAGATGCTGAGCCTTTGCCGTAAAGGAACCACAACCGGGGATATTGAGAAAGTCCTGGAAGAGCTGTGTGGCAATCTGCCCGTGGAAAGACTGGAGGCATTGGTCAAGCTTCGGAAGCAATACAAGGTCTATCTGCTCAGCAACATCAACGATACGCTTTGGCAGAAATCAGTTAGTCAGATGAATCAGCTGGGATATTCCACAGACGAGCTGTTTGATGAAGTGTTCCTCTCATACGCCATGCGAAAGGAAAAGCCATCCGTCGAAATCTATGAAGAGATGACGCAACAGACTGGATTGAATCCTGCCACCACTCTCTATTTCGATGACCGTGCTGAGAATGCCGAAGCAGGTAAGCGTTTTGGCTTTCAGAGCGTACTGGTAAAGACCAATCATCTGGAAGAACATCAGGAATGGCAAGAAATTAACAAGAATATAAAAGAATAATCTTATGCGCATAATAGGAAACTTACTTTGGTGGCTCTTCGAGGTCTCGAAGCTGCCATCGGTTATTTCACCGGAAGTCTGGCTCTTGCATGTACTGTCATCGGCATTCCCTTTGCGATACAGACATTCAAGATTGGCTTGCTCTGCCTATGGCCTTTTGGTTCTACGGTAAGAGAATCGAATAGTCCAACTGGTTGCATTCGCATTCCGCTGAATTTACTCTGGCTGATATTCGGAGGATTGTGGGCTTGCCTCATGCATCTGTTCTTCGGCTTTCTCTTATGTATAACGATCATCGGCATTCCTTGGGGAAAACAGCATTTCAAGATGGCCGGGCTTTCGCTCGCACCATTCGGAAAGGATGTGGAGTTGGGATTTTAAAGAGATAAGAAAACGCAGTTGAAGAGTATGAACACATTACATAGTTACCTCGCCTACTATCTCCTGGGCATCAATGCAGTTACATTCATCGTGTACGGCATTGACAAATACAAGGCGAAGAAAGCCAAGTGGCGCATTTCCGAAGCCACGCTTTTGTTACTGGCTGTACTTGGAGGAAGCATCGGGGCATGGATGGGAATGAAAGTCTGGCACCATAAGACGATGCACAAGAATTTCAAATACGGCATTCCTGCTATTCTGCTGATACAGATTGCGCTGATGGCGTATTTACACATGAAATAATAACAATATAAAGTACGAAGTATATGAAAAGTTTTGCACCAAAGCCGTGGTTTGCACCACAACCTGTGCTGATTATCGGCACATATAATAAGGAAGGAGTTGCCAACGCAATGAACGCTGCCTGGGCAGGACAGTGGGACATGAAGGAGATTATGATCTCGATGGGAAATCACGTCACCACAGACAACCTGAAGCTTGGCGGCGAGTTTACCGTTGCCTTCGCTACCAAGAAAACCATGGTGGCTTCTGATTTCGTGGGCATTGTTTCTGCCAAGAACGACCCGAAGAAGATGGAAAAGACGGGATGGAACATCGAGAAGGCGACTATGGTCAACGCTCCTGTGTTCACCGATTTCCCAATGACCCTGGAGTGCCGCATCAAGGAGAAGTATGACGAAAGCGAAACCGGCTATTATCTCGTTGCCGAAATCGTCAATATTCTTGTAGATGAGAAGTATCTGACAGAAGACGGAAATCCAGACATGGAAAAGATGGAGCTGATTGTCTTCGACCCTATTCATCACGGCTATATCCAACTGGGCGAGAAAGTCGGAAACGCTTTCTCCGACGGCAAGGCTTTGAAATAATCAACGTAATTTTAACGACTCAGAAACAATGAATCCAATAGCAATACGCCTGCTTTCGCAGCAGCTCATCTGCCCTCAATTTGATACTCCCCAAAAGGTGGTGTCTCATTTTGGAGCCATGCAAGCCCAGGATTACCGGATGGTAAGATGGGCTGTGATGATGCGTACTCGCAAACCTTCTTCCTTCGCATTCAAGAATGCATACGATAAGGGTGAGATAGTCCGTCTTCACCTGCTGCGTGGCACTTGGCAACTGGTTTCAAATGAAGACTATTGGTGGATGGTGGACCTGATTTCACCTAAGGCAACTTCTGTTGTAAAAGGATGGATGAAGAGTAATAAAATCAGCATCGATGATTCTGAGCTCAATCTGATTCACGAGATATTTGTTCAAAAAACCGATGAGATGCAGTCTGTAACAAGCAAAGACCTGAACGAGGCTTTGCTCGAAAAGGGCATCATCATGGATAAACATCGCCTATCCTACCACATTCGCTTTAACGAATTGAACGGTACTTTTTGCAGCGGCAGTCTTCTTCCAACAAAGGCAACATACTGTCTCACGGAGAAGAAGATTCCCCGAACTGCCAGGCTGGAACGTGATGAAATGCTGATGCTTCTGGCAAGAAAATATTTTCAGAGCCATTCGCCAGCCACATTCGAAGATTATGTCTGGTGGTCAGGACTGAGCACTTCTGATTGCCAACGAGGCATTGAGTTGCTTGGTTCAGAACTGAGGATTGAAAAATGGAAAGACTATCGGTTCTATCTGCATGAATCATGTCGAACACGTGGATTCAGAAGTGGGAAGACTCATCTGATAGCTCCCTTTGATGAATATCTGATTGGTTATAAAAGCCGGGAATTAGTAATCCATCCACATCAAATGCCGTCTGCATACACTAATAATGGCATTTTCTTTCCTGTTATCGCCCATGATGGCAGAATTTGCGGCAACTGGAATCCTTGGGAGAAAAATCTCAACATCAGTTACTTTGATTCGACAGAAAAAGATTTGTCATTTGAGAAGCAATGGAAAATATTTAATGGAACGATAAGGAGTTGACTGCCGTGGTTCGCTCACGACAGCTTCATATCTATCGTAACGGCAAGAAGATTCTCATTCTCGCTGGCAAGGCTCAGCCGAAGATTATCAGAGAGGATAAACTGAACGAATTGATTAAAAAAATAATATAAATGATTAAGAAAGAAGAAGTTATATCTTTTGTATGGCAGCATATTCTGCTGCTCGTTTCGCTCTATGTAATGACTTTCGGAGTCGCAGCATGTGTGCGAAGTCAGTTAGGTTCAAGCGTTATTTCCACCATCCCTTACGTGATGGCTTCAGCAGGAACAATGCTTGACTACATTCCCCGATGGACTATCGGCGGCTACACCATCATGATGAACGCCATCTTCGTGGTGCTGCAGATTCTGATTCTGAGAAGAAACTTCGAGTGGGTGCAACTCTTCCAGCTCGCTATCGGCTTTATCTTCGGAATGTTCATAGACCTCAATATGGTGTTTACACAGTGGATGGTTTCAGAAAATATCCTGGTCAATGCCCTTGTGCAGATTGCCGGTTGCACCATCCTCGGTTTCGGAATTGCCATGGAGGTGAAGTGCGGCTCAGTAACCATGCCTGGCGAGGGCATTTCCATCGCCATTCACAAGGTTACCGGCTGGCCTTTCCCTAAAGCCAAGATTCGGGTGGACATCACGCTCGTGGTCTTGGCCGTCTTGTTCTGTTTCCTGCTTCTCGGTTCATGGAAATGGGAGATCGTGGGCATCGGAACGCTCTTCGCCATGGTCTATGTAGGTGTTACAGTTCGCCTATTCAACAAACATCTTGCATGGTTCGACCGCCTGCTCCACTATCGTCCAGGTTGCCGAAGATATGTTTACGGACTGGCACGATACATAAGAAGACAGATGTAATTTTTACTAAATATGACAGATTTGCATTGCCACTCCATCAGTCATCAGTTGGAAACCATGACGCTGATAGAATGTGGCATTGCAACTCTCTTCGGGCATTACGTTGATATAGAAATAAGAGTGATAATGCTCCTTTGCCAGCTCTACCAATCGGGAGGCAATACCCTGATGCTGATTTCGTTACAGCTACAGCCCTACAATTCTACAATCTCTCCATCTTCAGGAATATGAATGCGGTCTGCCTTGCCATTCTTTCTGACTTCAGCGCTCAAAGCCGCACGGGTAACCTGATTGTGGTTGACACCTTCAAGATGGGTTGCCACGAAGGTAGCCCAGGGCGCATAGTTCATAGCCTTCAAGACATCGGGAATGTGCATGATGACATGTCCGCCCAGATGAAATTTGTTTCCGCCGGCATTCACGATAATCACCTGCGGATGCCAGCGGTCTATGTTTCTGCGTACCCCACTGTACCAGATAGTGTCACCAGCCAGATAGCAGACTGGTTCTGCCTCATGACGAAGCACATAGCCGCAGGTGTGACCTGCTGCCGGGAGCATCCACCAGTGGCCGTGATGGCTTTCAGTCTTCGACAGATGGATGTCGCCGAAACGTGAGTCTTCGCCAATGATTTCCACATGGGTAAATCCGTGACTCATAACTGTATTCCTGTCTTGCTCGTCCTGCACAAAGATGTGAACCTGATTGTTCAGCAGCTTGTAGGCTGCATCGTCTATGTGGTCAAGGTGCAAATGGGTAAGCAATACGCAGTCAATGTTGCATACAATTACTTCTGCCTTCACGGGCAGGTCGTGTAGCGGGTTGCGCAGCTCCTGATGGTTTGATAACGGAAAAGGAGCAAACGATCCCTTCTCGCCGAGCATGGGATCTACGAGAATTCGCTTTCCTGCATACTCGATAATGATGGTGGCATTTCTAATCTGTTGAATCTTCATAATAATCTTAATGTTTTAATTTTAAATTCGGGTGCAAAGGTAGTCTTAAAAGTTTAATTTATCTATACCGTTTCATCTTCATATTATGCTATTTTGATAAGCAGGGAAAATAAAATCTTCTCCCCGGCCTTGAGAATACGGAAATAGATATTAAATCCGATAAATCTTGTTGAGAATAACAAATATTTTATGTAAAAAGTTACGGAGAATATATATCCATAACTTTTTACATTTTCATCTTATATGTTTTGAGAGCATTTCACTCCAAACCATACCGTATTAGAAGTCACATGTATCCGGGTCTGAACCTATTCTGTCTGCCTTCAGCGATGCGATTTCAAACATTTCCTGCTGAGAGAGTTCAAAATCGAATACATCGATGTTTTCCTTGATTCGGCTTGGAGTAACCGACTTTGCCAGTGGCAGCACGCCTGTCTGCATCACCCAACGGATAACTACCTGAGCTACACTTTTGCCATGGCTGGCAGCAATCGACTTCAAGAGAGGATTATCCAAGACATTACCTCTTCCCAATGGGCTCCATGCTTCCACAAGAATGTTGTTCTTCTTGCAGAACTCAACACATTCCTTCTGGGTGAATCCAGGATGATACTCTATCTGGTCAACCATTGGACAGATGTTTGCCTTCGCCATTACTGGCTCTGCATGATGCTGCATGAAGTTAGAAAGACCGATGCTGCGAATCAAGCCCTCTTCATGCAGACGCTCCATCGCTTTCCAAGTATCTACATTCTGATGATTTGCATCCTTGCCAAACTGCAACTCGTTGGCTGGCCAATGGATGAGGTAGAGGTCGAGATAATCGAGACCTAAATCGCTCAAAGTCTTGTCAAACGCCTTCAAGGTCTTGTCGTAGCCACGCTCTGTGTTCCAAACCTTGCTGGTAACAAAGAGATTCTCACGCTTGATTCCACTTTCCTTGATTCCCTCGCCCACGCTCTTCTCATTTTTATAGATAGCAGCGGTGTCGATGTGGGTGTAGCCTGCAGCGATGGCAGCTTTCACAGCTTCAACGCAGGTTGCGCCATCAGGAGTAAGAAACGTTCCGAAACCCGGTGTAGGAATCTTCACTCCATTATTCAATAATATTTCCTTTTCCATAATTAAACTAATCTTTTAAATTTCAACTATTCTTTTGACGATGCAAAGTTACTGACTTTTCCGCTTGACCAAGTTCTGTATGTTTGCAATATCATAGAGTATCTTTGCATTTTTGGCCATCACTTAGCAGTCCCATTGATTTCCCTGCGATATTCTGCAGGAGTAAGATGGGTAATCTTCTGGAACTGCTCGAAGAAATATGCTGTTATTTTATGATTTCTGCAATATACCCTATTATTGAATCTGCTATATCCAATGGTTTTGTATCATCAACGTCAAAAGTTTGTCCATCCCCCAAAATACATTTGAGTATTGTACCCGAGTATTTCAATGTGCAAATCATATTTTCGTTATGCATGATAGCTAAAGATTTATGGCTCGCGACATTTGGTTGAATGGCAACATTGGTACGTAGTTTTTCTGCCAATAGTAACCTGATTTCTGCAAACTTCTGTAGCAAGCGGAAGAAATGGATAGCCTTGAACACTTCTGTGTAATTGGCAATCTCATTCTCAATAGGCTCATATTTACATGCCTTGATAGAGAAATCTATTGCCTTTTCCCTGTTTATTGGGCAATTCAATATGCTCTCACGGAATAGGCTATTCTTCTGATAATAGCGAGCCGTCTTCTCGTATTTTGGCAGGACATTTTCAATGGAAGGACGCAAAGCCTCATATGTCTCGAAGTTGGTTCGGGCAAACTTATCTATGAGGTGATAAAGAAACCAAATTTCGATGCAAGGGTGACTCTCGATGAAAATAACTCCTTGCCTTTTGTATTTCTCCTTTGCTTCTTGATAAATGGCGTATTGCGCTTTGTTCTTGACCAGGGTATCGGTGTCGATGACGAGAAATATCGCATCAGCACGTTCTTGTGGGTTCTTGCGAAGTTCCTTGTCTATGAGTTTCAAGTTCTGCTTATATGAGCTACGGCTGTTCTTGGGAATGTCCGGCTCCATAGAGAACTTGAAACGGTTGTTGGTGCGCAACCATTCAAAGTAGTACCATTCCGTAAAACCCTCACAATAGATTTTGACGGTATATTCAAGCGGTCTCTGTTCCATGTTAACCTCCTTTCTTATTCGTCAATAAATATACTGCCCAACTGAGGCTTCGCTCCCAACTTTCCAGCTCTGTAAGCATTGAGGATGGACACTTCCTTATGGAGACCGAAATCCTTGGCACGATAAATCTCTGTCGCTCCCGATTCGTTTTTGCTGGCAAAATACACCATATCCCTGCGGATAAAATCCTCGTCAAGAAGCATAAGACTATGAGTAGAGAATATCAATTGTGCCCGGTCTGAATTTACAAGGAATGTCTTGATAATATGGGTGAACAGGTCGTAATGCAGCGAGTTCTCCAACTCATCACACAGCAATGTCTGATTGTTTTTGATAAGTGTAAATAACAATGCCGACAAACCGTACATACGGTTGGTACCTTCCGATTCCACCATGTTAGAAAGACTTCCCGTATAGAAAGGAGTCTTGTGGGTGAAGAACAATTCTTCTGTAGATATGCTCTTGTCCTGAGGTTCCGAGATATGTAAGATTTTTGCTATCTTTCTGAACTTCTCCATTGCTTCTTCAGAAACCTCACCTTTTTCTTCCTTGATGTATATGTCGGAAATGTTGAAATCAGCCTTTTCAAGCATCTCGCAGATAAACTTCTTGCTGTCAGCATCCAATCTTACCACATCGTTAGCCAACTGTCCAAGATTATCATTCTTGCTGAGCAAAGGCATGAACTCGCTTTCAAAATAATTGAAGACTTTGTCAAGTTCAACATTCTTTTCAACGTTTGCATTCTTATAGGTCGTGAGTACCGTAGCATTGGAAATGCAATTTGACTCTATGAACAGTTTCTGTGTTGCAGACAACTTCAGCAATGGTCCGAAAGAAATTGAAGAGTTGCTCTTGTCCTCATTCCAGGTACGCTCATAAAAGAGCGCACGGCGGTTATTGGGATAGAAGTACAGTTCTTCCTTATAAATCTTTTGGTTGTTCAAGACAACGGAATATTCATATCTGACATCACCAATATAGAAAATCAATTCAAATGATGAGTTTTGGTTTCGGCTATCCTCATCCATCATGAATGGTGTCAGTCCTGTGCCTGTACCAGGTTTCTTGGAACGACTTGCAACCAAATAAAAAATGAACCAAGCCAAAGCTTTGAGGATGTTGCTCTTGCCAGATGCGTTTGGTCCGTAAACAACACCCAATTTGGAAATGCGAACACCTTTTATTTTAACAACAGCGTAGTCTTCATACGTTTTGTCAGCAGAAGCCGTAAAATCCAGCGTCTGCTCTTCTCTTATAGAAAGGAAATTCTTTACTTTAAATTGTAATATCATATCTTTCGTGCTAAAATTCGTAATTCTTTTGCAAAAATACAAAGAAAAGATGAAATATACAGTTTTTCAGTATCAAATTTAAGAATATTTTTCAGAAAATCCGATATAGTAAAGAAATAACTCTTTCCAGCATCGCAGATAAGGAAAACAGACGCATTTCATTGACAGGTCGTAGCCCATTAGTGTCCCGTAAAAATCGGGACACTAATGAGTTCAAAAGGGAAACAGACATTCTTTCGCCATCACTTAGCAGTCCCGTTAATTTCCCTGCGATATTCAGCAGGAGTAAGATGGAATACATCGGCATTAACGCCTGGTTCTTCCTTGTTGTCAATCTGCTGAAAGTTCCTTTCCAAATCTTTGCCTGAGACAACATCAACTGGGGCTCGTTTTCGCTGAACCTCCTGATACTCCCGGTAATAGGAATCGGAGCCTTGCTCGGAATCCGTCTGGTAAAACTCTTCCCAGAAAAAGCCTTCCGAAGATTCATACAGATTGTCACAATACTCTCTGTAGTAATGATGCTCGTATAGGTCATTGAGTAATAGTACACAAAACTATTGAGACCAACCCTTTATCGGTCTCGTCTGAAATCGTTGCGTCCGTCTCCATGCCACCATGCGCCCAGGAAGGCGAGGATGGCACGGAGAACGATGTAGATAACGATGATGTCAACAAATTCATTCATAAGCTTGATATTTAGCGAGTTATTCAATATATATTCACAACCGGAACGCCCAAACAGTTGGCTTTCTTGAAAGTGTAGTAGGTTCCCCCCTTCTCTCTCCCATCATAGAAGGAAATGAGGAGGGATGCATTCTCAACCATGAACTCGTCTCGGTCAAGAAAACATCGGGTGTAATAGTATTCTGAAAGGATGATCACCTCATCTGCAGAACCCATCAATCCTTCATAAACCTCCCTGTCGCTGGGCTTGAACCTATCTGCCTGACCTCTGAAAGGAATGGCTGCGGTAAGCGTCATTCCCGGGCAGGAAGGTTTCAGCGACTGCACTATCTGGGCTGCCATCAAGTCAATACCGATGGCGAATCCCGAAATAAGATTACTGATGCCATGCTCGTAAGCTTCGAGAATGGCTTTGGTCAATCGCTCTCTTATGACCTCCTGCTGAGAGAAGTTGTAAAAGCGATGACCCGTAAAGGCTGCCGAAACAGCCTTATCAAACTTTGTCATGTTCTTTCTTTTCATTGCTGTACATATTTATATGATGTCTTGCCGAGGAAAATGCCGTTTGTTACGTGCGCCCCTACTTGTTCTAATTGTGCGGTGTAGGCACAGAATGAAGTGCCGGTAGTGACCACATCGTCCCAAATGCAGACTATCTTGTTTTTGAAGAAGTTCGCATCCACCTCAATATTATTCTTTTCCTTCAAGCGCTTTTCTCGCTCTTCCTTCTTGACCTTAGTGCCATGAACAGCGGTACGTTCGCCAACAACCTTGACATGGGAAAAGCCATTGATTGCTCCAGAAAACTTGCAGACAAGTTCAGAGAAGTTCTTGTTGCGTGCCTCGTTACGTTCCTGGCTGCTTGCAGGAACACAAGAGAAGACAACGCTGCGAACCTTACGGCCAAACTTCTTGACAAGCATCTTTGCCACGCACTTCGCCACATCTGCATGGTTTCGACCATCCTTGAAATCATAGATAACCTGGCGGTCGAAGAATGCATCCATACCGATGTTCTTGATACGTACCGGATAATAGCGCAAAAAGCTGCTCAACTCCTTATCCTCCTGTCCCTTAATGTAAACCTGTACCATGTTCATAGCTTTAATTGTTGTTACTTGGCAGGTAGCAGCCATCAGCCACTACCAACCGAGAAAAATGTTTCAATCGTAAAGTCTGTTGAGGAAAGACTGCAACTCTCTGTCGATGATTTCAGAAAGCTGACATGGTTGGAATGGCTTTCTCGGCTCCACTCTGACCTTGCCGAGTCCGAACTTGGTTGCGTCCAACTCCACACTTGCCATTTCATTGGCAGAAATGTAGCTGTACTCAGTCTCAGCCAGACCTACAACGATGCCAAAGAGCACAAAATCATCATTCTCTCGCTGTCCTTCAAGAATGTACCAGCGAGCGTTGCCGATGAAAAACACTGCGATGCAAACTGCATCCTTCTTCTTGCTATCCTGGGAATAGAGCGGATAGTCCTGCATTGCCTTCTCCAATTCTGGAGTAATCAGGCGGTTGTTGAAATCTTTTGCCATAGTCTCTAAATTTTTTCTCCCTTTCGTTAAGTCCTTTCGGACTTGGGATCGGGAAGCTTTTTCTGCTTTTCAAAGTGCGTACAAGGCAATAAGGCAAGTCTGATGGGAAGAATACTCTTTTGCATGTTACATGGAAAAGGAAGATTGTTACCGAATCACGACTTGCTATTTTCCAGATACGCGATAACTTTGCAGAAAAAGAATCCCGAAATCCCAAAGACGATACGGAATCAAAGCCTTCTGGTTTCAGTAAGAAGAAAAAGTATAACAGGGAATGACTGCAGGGATAGAAAATCCGGGTGGGAATAGGCCAAGCAAGTATCAACAGTTTAAAAAGCCAGGGTGTTGTTCCTTCGTAAGTCGATAAAATCGGCCTGCGAAAGAACAACACCCTGGCTAACTGTTCATGCTTACTGGACTATGGCGTGGGCGAAGATTATAATGAAGGAAAGCCGAAAGATTTATTTAGGAAAGACAGAATGACAATAAAAGAGGAAGACCAGGATATTATAATAAGGTGGAAGGGAGGGAAAATGAAGGTTGATGCTGTGAGCCAGTGACCTTCTCGACGAATGGACATGCAGTAGTGTCAAACTGATTAAGTGGGAATCGCTTGCGTCCCACCTACTCAGTTTGTAAGCTACCGTATGTCGTTTCGTGGGCACCTTCCGACTGAGGGGCTTTGCAATTACGTCATGCTCTGCTGACATAACTGCAAAGTCTATCAGGTGGAACTCCAGTAGCATTCTTCATGGTGCGGGGCGAAGCATTATCATCTTGTTTATAAAAATGCAAATCTATAAAGGCCTGCTACTCTTCATGGCATGAGGGCTTCAAGTTGTATTCATGTGTACACGTACACACCTATCCATGTATATATGTATTCACGTACACATGAATACATTTTAAAAGAGGAAGACTATAATGCCTATAAAAACGAAATGCAGGATATTATAATAAGGTGGAAGGGAGGGAAAATGAAGGAGGATGCTGTGAGCCAGTGCCCTTCTCGACGAATGGACATGCAGTAGTGTCAAACTGATTAAGTGGGAATCGCTTGCGTCCCACCTACTCAGTTTGTAAGCTACCGTATGTCGTTTCGTGGGCACCTTCCGACTGAGGGGCTTTGCAATTACGTCATGCTCTGCTGACATAACTGCAAAGTCTATCAGGTGGAACTCCAGTAGCATCCTTCATGGTGTGGGGCGAAGCATTATCAGGGAAAATCAGCCGATTATCACTATAGGAACAGCTCTTTTTGCTTAAAATCCGAATGTTTATACCATTTTTTTGCTGCTACGCAAAAAGATTTCGCACTATTTTTGTATCTTTGCACCCGAATTAGACAAATAAAAAGTAAAAATATAAAAATCCTATACGGAAATGAATTTAAATATGCACATAACATCACAATCATTCGTTCAGAGCTATCGACGCTTTGAGCGGAATAGTTATGTACATACATCAAGTACATCAGATACAGCCGGTATAGGATTCCCACATCATTATTCGCATAGTTATTTCTATCGGGCATCGTAGCAGCGTGCCCCACAGAGAACAAAGATAATATTGAAGAGTTGGAGTTTCCTTGCCGGGAGAATCCAACTTTTTCTTTTTAGCCAAATGCTTGCATCTGCTCTGTCATGGCGAGAAAAAGCTGGATGAAATCCAACCATTTTTTTACGCTTAAAATGAAAGAACTATGCCAGCAAATAAGAATGCCTTAATAAGGTACAAAACTATAGACAACTGTTTAAGAAACAGATACAGAAGATGGACTCTCGATGATCTCGTGGAGGCATGTAGCGATGCACTCTACGACATGGAGGGAATCACCAAAGGAGTATGCGCCAGAACTGTTCAGATGGACATACAGATTATGAGATCTGACAAACTGGGCTATAATGCTCCTATCGAAGTTTATGATAGAATATACTACAGATACGCTGATCCAGACTACTCTATCACTGAAATGCCTTTATCCATAGAGGACTGCAAGCTGATAAAGAAGGCTATCATTCTTCTTGAAAACAAGAAGGATAAGAACAACGAAGACACCATCCAGGTGCTCAACAAGGTACAGGACAGGCTCAAATCTATTCTGAACTTCGTGTAAGGATAAAGGAGGAAATTATGAACAAACATCAACGAAACATCGTCTTACAAGAAAGTTGAAAGGCTTCTTTTCAAGCAAAACTGCCTGAAGAGGAGCCTTTCTTATATGGAGCTTCAAGTAGGATTCGGACCTACGACCTGCTCATTACAAGGGAGCTGCACTACCACTGTGCTATTGAAGCATTTGGGAGTTTGATGGGAATCGAACCCACGACCACCAGAGCCACAACCTGGCACTCTACCAACTGAGCTACAAACTCCATATAAACTCCAGATGGATTCGAGCCACCACCTCCAGAACCGAAATCTGGCATGCTACCAATTACACCATGGAGTTGTTTTTTAACTTGTCGCCCCAGAAGGAATCGAACCTTCGCTAACAGGACCAAACCCCGTTGTGCTACCATTATACCATAGGGCAAGTTGAGTTCGGGAGGTAGGACTCGAACCTACGAAGTCATCAGACAGCGGATTTACAGTCCGCCCTCGTTGCCACTGGAGCACTCCCGAATTTTCAAGTGGAGCCTCGTGGAGTCGAACCACGTTCTCGGGATTTTCAGTCCCGCGCATACACCAAGTCTGCCAAAGCTCCTTACTGATGTTGCCCCAGATGGAATCGAACCACCACTTGCAGATCCAGAATCTGCCGCACTACCGTTATGCGATAGGGCAAGTTTGCGGAGGCTAAAGGATTCGAACCTTTGAGACGTTGCCGCCTGCCGGTTTTCAAGACCGGTGCAATAGACCAACTCTGCCAAGCCTCCAATATTGTGACTCGTGAGAGACTCGAACTCCCGACACCGACGTTCGTAGCGTCGTGCTCTGATCCAACTGAGCTAACGAGCCAAAGTGCGGAAGCAGAAGGATTCGAACCTTCGGAACCTTTCGGTTCGGCACGTTAGCAGTGTGCTGGTTTAAGCCGCTCACCCATACTTCCTTGTTTTGACGATGCAAAGGTAGAAAGGGAGAGTGAAGTCTTTTTTCGTAGCAAGAATAAAGTTTCAAAAAAGTTGTTTTTTGAGCGATTTTTCCTAAAAGAAGGCTTTAAAGAGTCTCTTTTTCGGCATTTTACGGTTTTTGAATGTGTATTCATGTACACACCTATACATATATACATGTATTCACGTCCACATGACCAACAACAATGGAAGTTAGATTTTCCTAATTGCGTCCACAGTGCGGACGTAATCCAAAAAGTTGCTATTTTTGCATCGAAGTATTCATATACGAATATCTGCGTACAAAAACAGCAACTTTCTTTTGCTGGATTTTCAACGATTAAATTACCTCTGTCGCACCACAAAAACCGTTTTAACCCCGATATTTGTAATTTTATTGCAGATTACGGGGTTAAATCCTGTTTTTATATATGTTTAAGGCTTTTACTATCAATAAACCAATGAATAGTTCACATTGAAATAGGAGTCTGAAATCTTCATGGTTGTAATCACCATGGATTTTTCCTGGTTGGTGAAGCAGTACTGCAGGCTGGCTTCATCGGCTGAAACAAGCGTGTAGTGCTTCTTCAGATAGTCAATGACAAGCCCACGGTTCACACTTTGCTCCGTATCAATGACAGAATAGAGCGAACCGTCAAGACGGGAGAAGCTGTAAAGAACGCCTTCACTACCCTGCCCTGTCATATAGGTCAACGGGATGTTGCCGCCGGAAGTCTCAGCCACCTGGCGGTAACGCTTCATGGATTGAGCCATATAGCTCTTGACCTCATCCACATTCGCACCCATGATGTGGAATGGCTCTGTCCAAACGTCCAGTTTTGTTTCCGGATTTCCGATGTCCTCCGTCGGGTCATCATTGCCGCAAGAGGTGAATACTACTGGTGAAGCCATCATCATCAGAAGGATGGCGATTGAAAGATACTTTTTCATTTTCATGACTTTTCGTTTTTGATGTTATTTAATTTCATTATATTCATATCCACATGTGGACATGTATTAACGTCTATATGTATATAAGTATCAACGTACACGTGTATCAATGTATTCATGTGTACATGGCTACACGTCCACACTTTCTACATAACTTCTCGGATGGTTTTAGTCCTGATTTTCTTGACCTTACCATATTTCGACTCATACGCTTCAACGCCTTGTTTCATGACGTATTCCATAAAGGAGCGGATGGTGAAACCTTCCTTTCGGGCGATGGTCTGAACCTTGTCAACGAGTTCCTTTGAGCAGATAAAGGAGAAATGTCGCCAGGGTTCATCATTGGGCGAATCGCTCTCTGTCTGAGAGTTGGGAGCAGAAATCTGTTGCTCCTGAGGATTCCCAGGAGACCTGTCAAATCTGTCCTGCGGATGAATGGCAGCCTTACCGAGAATGTTGCCAAGCAGGATGTCCATATTCTTCTTTGCCATAGTCTTTACTGATTACGTGAAATAATTTCTTCTGTCAATGCCTGATAGTCCTTCGCTCCGTTCGACTGAGGGTCGTACTCGAAGATGCTCTGACCGCTGCCTGCCGATTCTGCCAGGGCGATGTTTTCTCGGATGCGAGTCTTCATGGTGATAGTCTCATAACGGGACTTCACGGCTTGCTCAACCACCTTGTTCAATTTGCGATGGTTGAATCTGGCGATAAAGACTCCTCCAAGTCTGAGGTTCGGCTTCACTCGCTGCAAGGTCGAGACAAAGGAATCGAGCATTCGCATTCCTTTCAGAGGAAGAAGCTCTGGAGTCATCGGAACGATGATTTCATCTGCAGCAAGGAAAGCGTTTGTGGTAACAATTCCCAAAGATGGAGGACAGTCTATGAGAATGTAGTCATAGTTCTGCTTCACGGGTTCGAGCAGTCGGCTCAGCAGCTGTTCTCTTGCCAGGAGATTGGTCAAGGCAATCTCTGCGCTTGCCATTTCGAGGGAGGAAGGAACGAGGTCGAGGTTCTCCCTGACGTGCTTCACTGGCAGGGGTGCGCCATCAACCAGAGAGTCAAAGATACTTGCCTGCACCTCATCTTCATTTGGGATGAAATACAGGGTAAGATTTGCCTGACCGTCAAGGTCTATGAGCAGGACTTTCTTGCCCATACGTGCCATACAAGCCCCGATGGAGGCTGTAGAGGTGGTCTTCGAAACGCCACCTTTATGATTGGCGAATGTAATGATTTTCAATGACATAATATAAAATCTTTTGTATATATGTATTAACGTATTCATGTGTACATGGCTCCACGTGTACGTGGCTACATGTATTAACGTGTACAAAGGTACGGGTATCTGGCGAAAGTTCCTTCACGCTTCCCCTAACAACCCAAAGTGTCAGGGGAAACGTCAGGATTTGAGGTATCATTTATTCAAAAGTGAAGGTGCGGATGTAGAAATAGGTGTCATCGTCCTCATACTCATATTCATTGATGAAGTCCATCATCTGCTCATCGGTTCGCTCTCCCTGCTCAATGCCGGTCTTGGAAGTCCATTCCCTGATGGCTTCTCCGATAGTGCCGTAAACATCATCACAACAATCCTCGAATGGTTCGCCGGATGCGCTGACACAACATTCTTCGGGAAAATAATCGCCTTCATCGTGGGTGTAATAGACCTCACATCCACACTCGCAGCATCTGTAGGAAATGCTCAGTTCATCATCCAGGAGTCGGTTTATCTCAAAGAAGAGGTCATTGCAAGCATCCCAGGCAGTTTCGGTCTCGAAGGAAAGCAGACTGGTGTCTTCATCCTCCTCATACTCTGCCCAGTAGATGTGACCACGCACACAGATGTGCTTCTTCTGATAGTCGATTCCATAGTGCTTTGCAAGGTCATCCAGCCAGATGTTCCTGCTGTTCACCTCCATGCGCTGAAGGGTGTTCCAAAGGTTGCTTACTGCCTTTTGGGTTCCTGTAACCTTATAGGTTGTTGTTGCCTGATTAGCCATTGTCTTGTATATTTATTTGATTACCATTCTGTATAATAACTCTGGTCGTTGGATTCACATTCCTCTGCCCATTCCTCATCTGTGAAGTCGCTATGCAGACAGTCCTTGCTGCAATAGTAGGCTACTCCCATGTCTGCACAATAACCCTCACGCATCAGCTTGCCGCATTCAGAGCATCGTCTGCAAGCCCTGTCGGTGTTCCACCAATAGTCCACGAAAGACTCTGCCACCACGTCCTCGCTTGTGTTCTCATCCCATTTGTCAAGATAGAATGAAGCAAACTGGTTCAACTCCTGCTCACTGAAGAGTTCCTTGTCTGTGCCGTTCACCGCCTGGGTTAGTCGGCTGAGAATTGATTTCATTGTTGTCATAATGCCATCTGATTTTATCTCCCTTTCGTAGATCAACTACTTCGGGGATGGTTAAAAATTATGTTGCATCCAGAAGGTGTTATGGCTATCCATACAAGGTTTTGTCTGCAAAATACTACCCGAATGGTGTGGAGATTTTTCAGCAAAGCAGCGCCCTGACCTTGTAAAGATAAGACAGAACCGTTACCTTCGCAACAGAATTATTACCTATTCCCAGAAGTCGATGAATGAAATCCTCCTATAACTGGCTATCCTTTCAGCAAGGAAAAGTATAAGCATAAAATAGAAAAACCTGTTGTATATCTATTGGTTATTGACGGTTTTGCATCGTTTTAATAGGGTATTAAAATGAAGCAGAATGATTAAAATGACAAGAAGTATAAGCACAAAAAAAGCGACCCGAAGGCCGCTCTTTTATCTGGAGAGAAGGATTTACTTATCCTTCTGGGTCTTGCCCTGCTGAGAATCAGGAGCATTCTCCTTCTCAACAGCTTCGTAGAACTTGGTGGCTACGAGAATCACTCGGTTGTGCTTGACTCCCTCGGCATCCTGCCATTCCTCAGGCTTGAAGTAGCCCTCTACAGTGAGGAGTGCTCCCTTGACCAGGCGGTCGAATGAAGAGGTATTCTCGTTCTTGCGCCAAGCCTCTACATTCATGAAGGCAGAAGTGCGAGAGTTTTCATCGCCATTCTTCTCATTGCGGCTGATGGCCAGTGAGAAGCGAGCTACGCTTGCTGTTGTAAACTGATGGATGCTTGCATCCTTACCTACGAAACCAGTTACTGCGAAAGAATTTTCCATCTTTTTCATAATTCAATATTTTTAGAAGTGAAACATTTATTTTTTACGATGCTATCAGAGTTGGCAAGGAAAACATAGGAAGCAAGGAATTATCGAATTATTTCACCCTTGGGCAGGAAAAGTTTTTTGGATGAGCAGCAGACGGAAAAGTTTTTGAAAAAATTCTGAGAATAAGGCACCTGGTACTTGCAGAAATGTGGCTTGCACTAACTTTGCAGCGGAAAAAGTAAGTGTGGATGCTTCGTCCAAAAATATGAATGAAAAGGATAAGTAGAAAATATCTGCAGTTGGTTGGGTAAAAGAAAGCTGCATCCTCCTCGATGTTGTTCAATCAAACTGGTTGCGCAATACGGCTTATAAGTTTCAAGAGACTAGCAGGAAAACTCAAACTTCATCATGAATATGGCTAAGCAAAGGAAAGAACGATCAGACCTCTGACTGCCAAGGGTAAGCATCTGCATGTAGAGGGAAGCTGAGCAGAGAAGCATGATGCCTGAGGCAAGTGGCAAACTAATGATTTTGTCACAAAAACGCCATTCTTTTGTGACATGAAGCTATTGTAAAACTAAAAGGGAAACGGAATTTCAGTAAGGAGAAGAAGGCAAAGCCCTGAACCAGCTAAAGAGCAGCTGCCAAGGCAAAGCTTACGGCGCATACAGCATACAAGTTTAAGGTTTAAGTTTACCCATGTATATATACATGTTCTTTCAAACTCAAATAGTAAACCTCTACCCTCTTACAACCACTCAAACCAGGAAGTTTACAAGTTTAAGAAAACCATATATGTATATATGCCGAAATAAACTTGTTTATAACATATAGTCAAGGATTTTGGGAGAATCTATTTTTCCTTGCTGAAATGCAAGAATTGTTATTCGAAATGGAGAGGAAAACTCATCCATATTAGGATAAAAATCGCAAAAACATGCCGATAAGTCGTGGAAATCTATCGTTTTTCAATAGATTTCCACGTCTTATCGATACATTTTGGAGGTTTTTGCAGGATAAATGTATTTTTATACAACCAGTAACTTCCATAAATAGTGACAGCTTTTGACAAACAAAAGGTCTTAAATCAGCTAATTTGCGTTAATTATACGGTATTTTTGCAAGTATTCGACATTAAACTATACATTTTTCGAAGAAAAAGCTTATCTTTGCATCAGTATTAATAAGAAAATGACATTGTTATGATACTTAGAGCTACATTTGAAAATATATATTCCATCAAGGATGAGACTCAAATCAGCTTTGTGGCAGGTAAGAGTAACGCACATCCGTCTCATGTTTCCCGTGCAGAGAAGCGTGATGATATTTCTGTGCTGAAGGCTGGTATCGTGTATGGTGCTAATGCTTCAGGAAAAAGCAACGTCATCAAGGCCATTGCCCTGCTCCAGCAGATAGCCAATGGAAGCTTTCCGCAAAGCAAGGTTGAACCTTTCAAGCTTGCTGATACCGAAGAGAAAAACTCCAAGGTAGAAATCGAGTTCAAGACCAAGGGTAAGTGCTTTGCCTATGGCATGGAGTTCACCATCGGAGGCATCAAGGAGGAATGGCTGTTTGAAATCAACAGCCGTACCGACAAGGAAGTTTTCACCAGAAAGATTACAGCTGCCGGCAACGAGTTCACGTTTGGCAAGGTGGATGGAAACGAAGAAACATTCATGCTCCTGAAGTTCATCGCCCACAGTACTCCTTCTGATTCCAGCTTCCTGTCAGAGTATGTGCGCAGAAACGGCAAGGGACTTGAAACCATACGCATGGCCAAGAACTGGTTTGCTGACGGCTTGAAGATCATCTTCCCAAGCACACGACTTCAGGGAATTTCTTTCCTTACTGAAAACAATGAAGAACTGCAGGAAACGACACGCTCACTTCTTGCCTATTTCAACACGGGCATTTCAGACGTGCGCCTGTATAAAATCAAGAAGGAAGATGTGAACTTGTCTTCCGATTTGCTTGACAACATACTCAGTAAGGCCAAGAACGGCAAGGCGTACAGCATGGCTGCCACAGTTGGAGGCGAAATGCTTCTATTCGAGGTAAATGCCAACGGAGGATATGAGATTTACAAGCAGAAGGCTGTCCACCGGAATCTTACTTCCGGCACAGAGGTTGTATTTGATCTGAGCGAAGAATCTGATGGCAGCATCCGGTTGCTTGACTTCATCCCAATGCTCATCGATTTGAAGCAAAATGAAGTTGATTATCTCATCGACGAGATTGACCGCAGTATGCACCCGATGCTCTCGCAGAAAATTTTAGAGTGCTATTTTTCAGGACTGGAGTCTGGAAGAGACACTCAGCTCATCTTCTCCACTCATGAATGCAACCTGCTCAACCTCGACCTTATCAGAGCTGACGAAGTATGGTTTGTCGAGAAGGGAAAGGACGGAGCGTCTCATCTCACATCCTTGGCTGAATTCAAACCTCGTGAAGATGTTCGCAAGGGTTATCTATTAGGACGCTATGGAGCCATTCCGTTCTTTGCGCCTATAAGTCAATTAAAATGGTAACAGCTATGAGACAAAGAAAAGACTTTCAACGAATAGAAGGAGTTAAATCTTCTCGACTCATCGTCATAGCTGCCGAAGGAAGAGCAACCGAAAACATTTACTTCGAGGCTATGCGCCAGGAACTATGTGCAACTAATGTACAGCTGGTTGTTCTAAACCGAGAAGATGACAATTCTAATCCTGCCAATGTCCATCGCCAGATTAAGGATTTCATGGATGAATACAACATTTTGGACGATGACCAACTGTGGATTGTTATCGATCGTGACGACTGGAAGGAAAAGATGCTTGCCGACATTGCACAGCTATGTCAGCAAAACAGCAATCTCAGATTCTGCATGAGCAATCCATGTTTCGAACTTTGGCTGATATTGCACCTTGAAGACATCGAAGATTATTCGGAAGAGGATAAGAAGATCCTCTTTGAAAATCCTCGCTTGTCAACTCATGGTACATGGACGAAATATCATCTTCGCAAACTGATGGGACATTATCAGGAATCAGACTATGATCCATCCATCTTACTTCCACATGTCGAAGAGGCTATATGTAGAGCTGAAAAGCTGGATATAAACCCAAAAGACAGATGGCCGCAGACTACTGGAACCAGAGTTTATTTACTTGCAAAAAGCATCATGGACAGATAATGACCGTACAGATAAGTCGTGAGATACATTCCAAGACGATGCAATAATCCAACGCCCCTTACGTTATTACAGAAGAAGAGGACAACTGCATCCACAACCGAAGGGAGACCTTCATCAGGGAAACAGGCACCGTTAAAACGGTACTCATCACGATGATCACCTCCTATGGACTTGCACCGGGCGGCTATTCTGATGGCATCCAATGCCAGCTGACGATGGCAGATTTATTCAGATAAAAGCCGACCTCTCAAAAATGGTAAAATACCACGTTTTAGCACGAAAATGCAGATTTTGAGTGTTTACAAAGGTTAAATATGTTAAATCTTCAACCCCTAAAAATGGGTGTTTGTAAAGATATATGACATACAAAATGAATGAAATCAAGTGAAACCAAGTGAAAATACGAAAATCGTAAGTAGCTGATAATAAGCATTCTTTTCATTCAGAAGGAAAGCGGCTCACAAATAGCACGTTAACTCTTAACCGATTGAGAATCAATGATATTCATTATTTGCGTGGGAAAGTGAAAGGCGTAGAAAAGGGCTTAAAAAGATACTTGAAAAAAGTAGGAAAGTAGGACTAAAAAGTACTGAATATCAGATAATTAAGGAGATAAAAATCCTTACATTTTAGCCCGGCTTTCATACGGCTCAAACATGCATTAAACAACTGATACTCAGCTGATTATGTATGATGCATCGGAAAGTAATAGAAACGAAAAATAGGGAACGCAATGCGTTCCCTATCTGTTTATCACGTGTTGCGTCTGAGTATTTCTTCTGCACCATATTCATCTTTATTTTAATAAGTTTCTTCCGCCTGTATCTTCAAGGATTCTCATCTGCTGGATGGCTATCTGATTGAGCTTGATTAGTCGTTCAGACTGCGCCATGCCGTCATTGATAAACACTGCATTGAGATTCTCCATATTTGAGAGACAGATAAGCTCATTGATACTGGCATAGTCACGAATGTTTCCTTTCTTGTCGGGATTCTGCTCACGCCATTGTTTCGCAGTCATACCGAACATGGCGATGTTGAGTACATCCGCTTCATCAGCATATTTCATAGCAGCTTGCTCACGAGTCACCTCCGCAGGAATGAGATTTACTTTGATAGCATCCGTGTGAATGCGATAGTTTATCTTAGATAGTTCCCGCTTGGCAGACCATGCCAATTGTTTCTGCTCATCAGCTTTAAGACGTTGATACTCTTTTACCAACAAAAGTTGGAAACGAGGACTAATCCACATTCCGAAGTGGTACGCAATGTCTCGATGAGCATAAGTTCCACCATATCGACCAGCTTTTGCCATGATGCCTATTGCACCTGTTCTTTGAATCCATGCCTTTACAGAAAGCACGAAGTTGTTGCTTCCTGCTGCATTTCTAATTGTATCGAATTCGGTACAATTAAAATTCGGATTATATAGCTTTTCCCATTCACCGAGATATTCTATTGTACTTTTGAGGCTCATCCATCTAAATATAATATGCTCTTGCATTTGGCTATGTGCCATATCGGTCAAAGAGATATAATCCTCATTTTGAACATTAACAACAGATATTTCTGTATTTTCAACTTTTATCTTTGCCATAATCCTTAGTTTTTAGATAACACAAATCAGTCTATACTATCAGCAACATCCACATATTACATCAGCAAATAATAGATAACAAAAAATAGGGAACGCAATGCGTTCCCTATCTGTTAGCCAAATTCCTCCTTCACATCAAAGCAAGGGCAAGCCTTGTTTGAGAACTCATTATGCCCATGAACCGTCGCCTCGGGATATTCCTCCTTCAGCTGCTCTATCAGCGCTTTCAGCGCCTCCTTCTGCTGTGGGGTTCGGGTATCCTTCGGCTTGCCATCCTGGGATAGGCCGCCAATGTAGCATACTCCGATGCTCACGGTGTTGTGGCCCTTGCAGTGGGCACCCACCTCTTCTACTGATCTGCCCACGTGGATGCTTCCGTCACGGTAAATCACGAAATGATAACCGATGCAGAAAAAGCCACGCTCACGATGCCAACGGTCGATGTCGGCTACGGTGTAGTCGCAACCTTCTCGGGTCGCGCTACAATGAATGATGATTTCCTTGATCTTGCGCATAATATGATAATTTATAATGTACAATGCAGAATTAACTAATAGATACCGCTTGCTAAAATACAGTTAACTATAAAACTTTACCTGGGAAAAATGCCAGATACTTTAGGGGAATTTCTTCCTCCCCCAAGTCTTTGATATGCAAGTCAATTTGTTCGTTTTCATCAGCTAACTAATTAATCTTCTTGCAAAACTTCTTGAAAAGTTCCCCATCGTAAGCTACAACGCCCGACATTAAAGACTTGCCCATTACTATGCTTCCATGCTTCAATGCCAGCGGACCTACACCAGCCGTGATATAAGGCTTACGAGACACCGGATACGACGAAGAATAATCCTTAAGAATTAAAGGCATGGTCTTATACTCCTCTACGATCTCTGTCTTAAATTCCTTCTCTTTCTTATGGTGCTTCTTCTTGTACTCCACCCCTATCTTCTTCTTGAACTTGACAGGTTCTGGTATAATTAAATAATCGCCTGCAGGCAGGTAATTATTAGGATGCTCTACTGTGCCGCAGATAATTACTCCGTTGATAACCATTGTGCCATCCACACCCCATGGAGTGAAGCGACGGCGAAATATATGAATATACATAATGATAATATTAAAAAAAATTAATACTTGTGTCAGAGTCATTAAGAAGTTCAAGATTTCGAAAAACCTTAATGACCCTTAATGACACTGACCCTTAATGACACTTTAAACGGTAGGTGACGCTTTCTGATAACGTTTGTCCGGCAAAACGCTTATCAAGCCCTGCTGCTTCCAGTTCTTCAGCATCTGCTTCACTGACTCGTGAGTAGCACCTGCCCCTTTCACGGAAATGCTCTGTTGCTGAGCCTGATCGAAGGAGAAGGTCACATCCAGACGCTCGAAGATGGAATCGTTTCTACCTCTACGAGAACGGTCGTAAACCGACTGTCCGCAATAGTCTCTCGAAGAGAAAGCATCCTCGATACGACTACGGAAGAAATAGAGTGCATTGTCCAACTGGTAATCCGCAAGAACATTGAACACAGCGAGCATGGTAGGCGTCTGCATCTTGACAATCATTTCCTTCCATAATAGCGGATTCTGCTTCAACTGCTTTTCCGCTCCCTGGAAACCGTGCTTCTGAATCAACGTCTCTGCTACCTTGCAGAGCATGATGCAGGTCATCATTCTCATAGTGGTAGGACAGATACGGAAACGCTGACGGGCTTTCACCTTGTCATCATTCTTCATGGTCTCCAGGCGAATCTGCTCTAGCCACTCCCTACCCTTGGCTTCCAGCTTAGGAAGCACCACGTCGCCTTCCATCAGAGGCAGCAGATGGGCAACCTGGATAATGCGGTCGCGCTGGCGATCGGTGAGCACATACAGATTATCCGTAAGCGGAGTAAACGTATTGTCCGGGGTTCTTGCCACGGTAATACGGCTCTGAAAACCATCCGTATAATTGTTCACCACACGGTAAAGCGCATCAGGCGTTCCACACATCACTACATTCCATAACAGTCTGTCAATATGGACATTCACGGCTTCTGCACTTCTAGCCTCACGCTCGTAACTCGTACCATCATACGCCTGTCGTAGCATTACGGAGAAGTCGCTCATCGCTGATTTCCACTTCTGCGCCACGGTGTCGGCTTCCGGGGTAAACGAGAAGGCGTGCTTGCCTTCGGTGTTAGCCAGACGCTCGGCAAGATTTGCCACGGTGTTGTTAAGTGTCAGACATCTTACAGGCAGTTTCGGCTCTTCCGGCTGCTCCTTCTTGTTCTTCGCCGCACGCTTCTTGGCTCTCCATTCATCCTCCTTCTGCTGATACATTTTATCCATATCTTTTATCTCCGAAGTCCAAGCATCAATCACGGGGTCGATGCTTCCCTTGCCAGAAGCGAAATCACCGGCAATGTAGGAGATGAGGTTCAGCGAGTTCATCTTGCCGTGGACAGACACCTTGACGCCCGTAGCCAGCATTCCGATGGCTGGGCAGATGGCGGTAATCACCGGCATTGCCAGTGCGGGCCCCACCGCATCGAGCGAATCCCTTACGCCCAGCGGCATTCTGGGCAGGGCGTTGTAATAAAACAGATCGTCCTGGGCATTTGCCTCGTCCAGCGCATTGACCAGCGCATCGCTGCCTTCGGAACTTCCGCCCTTTCCAGCCCCCAGCTTCATTCTCTCCTGTCGGATGGCAGCAAGCACATCTTTCAGTCGCTTAGGCATTTGGGTGATTTTCTCGTTCAGTGCCGAGTTGATGCAAGCCATCTTCTCCTGCTCGGGAAAACCATCGTAGCAGGGAATCACCTGAGCCATCAGATTGCGGTCGAAGCCACAGATGTGGCGCAGGTTCACGGCAAGCTCGAAGGTCAAAGTGTTGCGGTTGGAGCGAACTGGCTCATGCCCATCATTATACATCTGCCACCACTTAGAGATGATTTCAGAATACGGGATTCCGAGGTAATCCGTAGAAGTGGCTGATGAAGGAGATGAAGTGAAGGTCGATGTGGATGGCGAAGTCGAAGCAGGCTGAGGATTCTGGCTCTTCTCTTCTAGATTCTCCAACCAAGGCTTGTAATGCTTGTTAGCCTTGTGCGCCCCCGGAGGAAGTTCCTCCTGTCCATACTTCTCACGCTCCTCCAATACCTTGCCTTCAGCAGCCACGGCAGCCTCCTCATAACTATCCTTGAAGAGCTCAGGCGAAAGATAAAGCAAGTCTTCTGCATCTGCCGAAGTCGTGAAATACACTCGATTAATATCGTGAGCCGAAGTATCCATTTCGCACTCCAGCATCTTGGCGATTCTAACCTGGTTCTCCAAAATGGTCTTGCCCATCTCTCGCTTACAAACCGCATGACCGCCTTGTCTTGCGCTGCGTTCCAGCATCAGCAGACCATATTTCTCAGGCTCCTGCAGCATCAGCTTGGCCGCCTTCTCGAAATCCTGCTTATCATCCAAATCGAAGCCGAAAGCCCGGCTTGGCAGCTTCATACCCTTCACTACCCCCTGCGGATAATGTCCGGAATAATTAAACTGTACCAATCTTCGCTTCGCCCCATCATTTCCTTCGCGAGCCAGTCGCAGATTAGCTTTCTGCTCATAGCTTCCACGAATCAGTTTATATTCCTCTTGCGAGGTGATGGAGCGGGCAACCTTGTGCCCGTTCTCCACCCTTATCAAATAACAGCTCATCTATGTGTTTCTACTTACTATTATTAAGTTGAACATCAAATACTTTTAGTTGAACATCCATATCTCTATCGCTTCAACTGATATTCTATCAAAGCATCTGCAGCCTCTTCCGCCTCCTTTACCAGCGTGCTGCCGATATTGATTCCCTCATCACAGAACACCTTCAAGGTGAGCTGGATGGCTCCATCCTTGGTCTTGCTCAATCGTCCGTGAGCCAACTTTCTAATCAGTTGAGACTGAGAGCGGATACGTGGCTTGATCACGAAATCAAAAGTACCATCCGAAAGCTGCTGGGCAACGCCCTGCGAACGGAATCCCTGCACCTTCTCTCCCCCTCCATGCTCATTAGGAGCAAAGAGGAAACACTTGCTTTCATCATAGAAAGCCATACCACCCAGCTGCACGTGCTGCTGCTTGTTTACATTTTTCTTCATATTCTGAATTGTTTTGCGAGAAGAAACGTGTGGATTTTTGCGCGCTTTACCATGGAAGATCCTCCGCAGTCCCAACTCAGTTAATAACTAAAACTACTTTTTATCCCTTCAGCTTTTCAATATCCGTAACGAGGATATCCTGATAAACCTGCCCATTATACTCACGAGCCGTGAATCGGAGCGTAACTGCAACCAATGCTCCTGGAGCAAACTTACACTGCGCCATATTGCCGAGCATTGCCGCAGTATATTGGTTCTCGTACTTGCCGCCCATCTCCTGCAACACGATGTTGCACTTCATCATCTGGCCGTTCTCGCTCTTCTGGCTCTGCACGGCGAAAGCCTCGCCCTGCTTCACCACTCTCATAATCTGAGTATTCATATTATAAAGTAGTCGGAAGTTGTTTCAAGATCACCAAACCATTTCGGCGTTGTCTTGTTTCTTCGACGATGCAAAAGTAGTGAGATTTCCAAACAAAAGGGTAAAAAAAATCCCCCACGAATCCGTTTGGGGGATGTGGGGGATATACTTTGTAATTTTGGGGGATACCTTTGGGGGATACTATCTGAACTTTTCTATCTTTCTTGCATTGATGAAGGTTCCAGGCTTGGCGTACTTAGACTCTTGAAATTCTAAGTCCAGCTTATCCGCAATCTCTCTATAAGCCTCGCAACATGAAGGCGCAGCACAGTCAGCAAGCGTCCATTCCGTGAAATCATTATGCTTGAAATAACCATTTATCTCATGAAAATCGTCCGTAGAACATTTTAATAAAGTGCTGAAAGCAGAATTAATCTGGTCAACGAAAAGGCGCTGGGTTGACTTCTTCAGCCAATTCTTGCTCAAGAAAACCTTATAGACGATAAACCAATGTTTCTGTGCACTGAGGGTATTGTCTTCGATTAAGTCTTTAAGTTTAAGCATCAGCTTATCTACATCCACATTCTCCTTAAAAACCATGTTCTGGAAGATGTTTTCCTTCTTGATTTCGCAATGCTCCTGGGCTATCTGGTAAGAAACATACTTATCCAGAAAATCATTGATATTATCGTAAGTCTGTTCCTTCTTTCCAAGAATAAAACCCACAGTCATCTTAATGTCCCTGCCGTTATTGTGAAAAACTACACCGAACTGAGAATTGAAAAGTTTCTCTTTTCGGTTATATAACATATGGTTTTTAAGTTGGGTTTCATCCGGAAAGAAGAAAGCCTCATCCTGGCTGTCCTGCTTGTAAATACGCTCCAGTCGATTTTCATTCTCCTTGCGGTATCTATCAATTTCCTTCTGGAAAAGGTCTTCGCAATAGGTATCATTGACAAAAGATTGTCTGAAACCATGAAAGCCCTCATCAGCCAAAAGGATGATGTCATTAATCATTTTGCGCATTTCTTCGCCTTCATAATCCTTATAGGAGGTAAGCGTAGGTTCTAATTCTACTTTAATCTGATAGAATCTCTCCTTCTTATCATCCAGCAAAGACCATGCTATTTCTCTCTTTAGTGATTTTAGTAAATCGAAAATCTTTCTTACATGATTACGTAAGATCAGCTTCCAAGCAGCTATCAATTCCTCATTGTTGTTTTCGTCTTCTTCTTTTCCTAAAAGGCGGAAGCAAACATTGAAGCGGGTAACTAGACCTTCCAGCTTTTTCAAGTGCACTTCTTGTTCGTCGTCCATGATTTTATAGGTTTGAAATTATAGTTGTAAAAAAAGCGGCGTGGGTGTTCCCTGTAAGCACCGGTATTCAGGTACCTGCAAGAACCTTCGGCAAGGTACAAACAAGTACAGCCCACGCCGTAGAGGAGTGGACGCCTTGCTGTCACCGTCTTCTTACCGAATTTCTGAATTTGCAGGTTCTGAATACCGTAGAAGTGTCAGATAATCAGCGTCTATCGTATTATGATTATTATCTTTTTACTATCTGTTTCTTACTTCAAATTTTAAAGGGTTTATACTACGTTTTCTTCTTCGTCCGCCCAGTGGTCGCATTGGCGCATCACGGTTTCCAGCGCCTTCTTTGCACCCTCAGGCGGATACTTGTATTTCTTGAGCAGTCGCTTCACCATCACTCGCATCTTCGCCCTGGCTGATTCCTTCCGGTTCCAGTCGATGGTGCGGTTGCGGTGCAGTACTTCCGTCAGTTCCCGGGTCAGCGCCACAAACTCCTCGTCGGAGTAAGCCTGCCGCACACCTTCCGGCGTGGAGAGCGCATCATAGAATGCCTTCTCCTCGGGCGAAAGTCCCAGATCGTTGCCCTCATCCTCAGCCTGCTTCATCTGCTGAGCCATCTTCAACAGTTCCTCTATCACTTCCTCGTTGGTGAGCAAGCCCTTCAGATAGTTGGAGAGACTCTGGCTGAGCATGTCGGAGAAGAGGTCGCTCTGAACCACGTTGGTCTTCTGCTGCTGCTTGATTTTCTCTTTCATCAGTTTGGTGAGCAGTTCCACCGCCAGGTTGCGCTCCTTCATGTTCTTCACCTCCTGGATGAAGGCATCGTCGAAGAGCGAGAACTCTATCTGGCGGTCGCCGAAGAGATTGATCACTCCGTCGGTCTTCACGCTCTGACGGAGCAGGTCGCCGATGCGCTCGTTGATTTCATGGCGGCTGATCTTGCCCTTCTGCGAGAGTTTGAGCATCATCACGCGCAGCGCATCCATATAGCACACCTCAGCCTTCTGCTGCTCATCCAGGAGCGAACGGCAGAGCGTGGTGGCGTTGTGAAGCAGATTGCTGTGCTCCATGAAATTCTTCTTGCGCTGAACCATGGCTGGAGAGCTCAGGAAGTTGGCTCCGCCCGTGATGGCGAGGGCTCGCTTCGTATTGTCTGGCTCGAAGAAGCCGGAATAGTCGAAACCATGAAGCTGGTCTCGGCAGATTTCCATCTCTTCCTTCCATTTCACCAGGGCGGTCTTGGCGATGTCGGGGTCTCCGAAGCGACGGCGGTCACGGTTGGTGTATTGCTGCATGGCACTTTTCAGAGCCTGCGCAATGCCTACGTAATCCACTATCAGTCCGCCTTCCTTGCCCGGGAACACACGGTTTACACGGGCTATTGCCTGCATCAGGTTATGACCGCTCATCGGCTTATATACGTACATGGTGGCGAGCGACGGAACATCGAAGCCCGTGAGCCACATGTCTCTTACGATGGCGATTTTCATCTCATCGTCGTTGTCCTTGAATTTTCTTGCCAGTTCCTTCTTGTAGGCTTCGTTGCCGATAATCGGCTGCCAGTCTTCGGGGTCTTGGTTTGAACCGCTCATCACCACCTTTACCTTCTCCGTCCACTGGGGGCGAAGCTCCAGCATCTTGCGGTAGATTTTGATGGCGATGCTTCGGGTCAGCGCCACGATCATTGCCTTGCCGGTGAGTTCCTGCGCACGGTTCTGCTCGTAGTGCTGGATGATGTCCCTTACCAGCGTGTCGATGGTGGCGTCTTCGCCCAGGAGCACTTCCAGTCGGCTGTGCTCCTGCTTCGCCTGCCTGATCTGCTCCTCGGTGGCTCCCTCATCGGCTAGGTTGTCGAACTCATCGTTCAGCAGCTTCATCGTGTCTTCGTCGAGGTTCAGGTTCACCACACGGCTCTCGTAATAGACCGGACGGGTGGCTCCATCGTCCACCGCCTGACTCATGTCGTAAACGTCGATGTAGTTACCGAACACTTCCTCCGTGTCTCTGTCGCGGTCGCTGATAGGCGTTCCGGTGAAGCCGATAAACGAGGCGCCTGGCAGGGCTTCTCTCATCTTCTGGCTGAATCCCTTCTTCATCGTCAGACTCTTGTTGTCCCAGTGCTCCTCGCCGTATTGCGAGCGGTGCGCCTCATCGGTCATCACGATGATGTTGCGGCGGGTGGAGAGTGCCGAGTCGCCTTCTTCAAACTTCTGAATGGTGGTGAAGATGATTCCCCCACTCTTTCGGTTACGCAGCAGATTGCCCAGGTCTTCACGGCTCTGGGCGTTCTGTGGCTCCTGACGAAGGAAGTCCTGACAGCGGCAGAACTGACCGAAGAGCTGGTTGTCGAGGTCCTTGCGGTCGGTTACCACCACGATGGTTACTTCGGGTAGTCGCTGCACCAGCTGGTGGGCGTAGAACACCATGGAGAGGCTCTTGCCCGAACCCTGCGTGTGCCAGAACACGCCGATTTTTCCGTTGCCTTCCACTGCCGTACGGGTGCGCTGCAGGGCTTTGCCCACGGCGTAGTACTGGTGGTAGGCGGTAAGAATCTTGGCGTATTTGCCCTGGTTCTTGTCGAAGCAGATGAAGTTCTGCAGGATGTCGAGCAGTCGCTGCTTGTGGAACATGCCGAGGAAGAAGGTGCGATAGTCGGCAAAGAGGGTTGACTCGTATGAGCCGTCTATGGTCTTCCATTCCATGTAGCGGTCAAATTTTGCGGTGATGGTTCCGGCACGAGTCTCGCTCATGTCGCTGATTACGTTGAAGGCGTTGTAGCTGAAGAGGCTTGGAATGCTCTGCTGATAGTTCTTGATCTGCTTGTAGGCATCGTCGATGGATGCGTCTTCGGAGATGGCGCTTTTCAGCTCCACCACCACGAGGGGCAATCCGTTGACCATCACCACCATATCGCAGCGCTTGTTCTTATACTCTTCTACTCGCCACTGGTTCACCACTTTGAAGAGGTTTCTTTCGGGATGGTCGAAGTCGATGAGCTTCATCAGGGCTGTACGTTCTTCGCCATCTTCCAGGAATCCCACCTCCAGACCGTTTTGCATCCAGAGTGTAAACTGCTCGTTGTTCTGTTCTAAAGTACCGATGCTGATGTTGGTGATTTGCTTGATTCCTTCATCCAAAGCATCGGCTGGCAGTTCAGGATTAAGCCGTCGCATCGAGGCGACCAAATCGGCACGATAGAAAGGCTCCTTGTAGTCGCGCTCCACGTCGTAGCCACATTCGTACGCATAGCCGAGTTCGTCACGGAACAGGGCAATGAGCGTTTGCTCGTATGCGTCTTCGGTGAATTTCTTGTCGTCTGCCATAATGATATTTTTTATATACAAGTGTCGTAAGTAAGCCCCACACGCCCTGAAAGGGCAGAAGCTCCTAGCCCAGGGCATCGCCCTGGGTGGTTCATGTGCGCAAGGTCGTCGCCCTGTAAGGGCAAAAGATTTCAAAACACCAGGCGAATAACAAAGCTTTTGCCCTTTCAGGGCGAATTGCTTATTGCCATTTTACCCAGGGCGATGCCCTGGGAGGTCACTGAAAAAGGTACCCGTTTAAAGTTGC
>ERZ791809.276-NODE-276-length-40145-cov-37.114318_pt1 | contig 40145 bp, 32 predicted proteins | sample MGYA00509946_ERZ791809 | MGnify/ENA primary metagenome ERZ791809 (study PRJEB30046, sample SAMN00791993) | human gut metagenome | study: EMG produced TPA metagenomics assembly of the A metagenome-wide association study of gut microbiota in type 2...
AAACGCCCAACTTCTTGATTTTCAATCAAAGTCCAATTTAGAGCGAGTTAGTTTTTTTAACGGAATTCGTATTCTAGGGCTGCTGAAAACCGGGGCATATCACACCCTTTTTTTATTTATTCATTACTGAGACTTGCGAAATTCAATATATTACTGTTCCCCTCTCGTTTTCTTATCCGCCACATACATTCCTATCAGAATGCAGGCGGCACCCGCCAGAAAATAGGGGGTAATCTGCTCGCCAAGCACCCATGAAGCGAAAATCATCGTCGTTATCGGATTGAAATAGACCCAGTTGGTGGCCTTTACCGTGCCCAGTTTTGAGATGCACCAGTTCCACGTGAGGAAGCAGATCATAGAGGCAAGGCAGCCCAGAAAGAGCAGATTGCCGAATACCTGAGGACGGGTGAATACCTCGAGCGGAGGAAAACCCGGAATGAAGATATAATAAGGCAAGATGGTAAGAACACCATAGAAAAACACCTTGCGGGTGATGAATGCAGGACTGTAATCGCCCGTGGTTGACTTCATCAGCAGCGAATAAATCGCCCAGCACATACACGCCGTAAACGCCAGAGCATCGCCCACCGGAGAAAGATGAAGCACAAACCTGCCGTTCAATACCACGATGATCATACCCACAAATGCCAGAAGAGAACCCAGCAGCTGGACGATATGAATGCGGTTGGAATCCTTATAGACCAGACGAACCAGCAGGGTGGCAAAGAGCGGACACGAACAGACAATGAGCGAGGTATTGGTGGTGGTGGTAAAGTTCATCGCCTCGTTCTCGCTGCAGAAATAGAGCGAACCGCCCGTAATGCCCAGCAGCGCCATCTTAGCCTCATCCTGCCAGGAATCGGCAAAGAGACGGCGATGATTGAACGCCAGCATCAGCACGTAGGCGATGCTGAAACGCAGGGTGAAAATCTGAGCAGGAGAAAGCCCGTTCAGCATCAGCACCTTGGTGGAAACGAAGGTGGTTCCCCAGATCGCCACCGTCAGGAAGGCTACAAGATGATAGAATATATTGTTATTTTTCGTTTGCATATCTTAATTTTTCCTTTAATGGTGCAAAAGTAAGATTTTTCTGTGGATAAACCAAGACTTCTGCATTTTTTTTGTAACTTTGCAGCATGATTTTCCATCCATTCCATCATACTTCAGAAAATGTTCCTGCAAGGATGAACAATCCTTTGGATTACGAACCGCATCCGCTCTGCATCCAGGCGTGCAGGGAAGTGCAGGAGATGCTTGCCAGACGAGAAGACTGGCAGGAAGAGATTGCGCGCGGCAAAATGTTTGGCGTGCTCATCGTAGAAAATGTAAAAACAGATACCGATGTCCCAAAATGGGGAAACCCAGCTGCCGATAGCGAGGCTCCGAAATGGGGATACCTGGCAGCCTACAGCGGACAGATTGGCGGAAGAAGCGACTGGGAGGACTTCGTGCCTGCCGTATTCGACTATCTGCAGCCCGACGGCTACTTTAAGACCCACGAGGCAGAGATTTCCCGTATCAACCAGAGCATCAGCCACCTGGAGAAGGATGAAAGGATGAAGGAAGCCAGAACCCTGATCCGGCAACTGCAGGAGGAGCGGAAGCGTACCATCGCCGCCTATCAGGAGAAGATGAAGGAAGCGAAGGCAAAGCGTGACAGCCGCAGAGAGGCAGGAAACCTTTCAGAAGCGGAAGAGGCGGAGATGATCAGGGAAAGCCAGTTTATGAAGGCTGAACTGCGCCGACTGAAGAAATCGCTCTCGGAAAAGACTGCCCTGGAAACGGAATTTGAGGATTATCAGGAGAATATACTGAGGCTGAAGCAGCTGCGCAAGCAACTCTCTGATGCCCTGCAGCAATGGCTTTTCTCGCAGTTCAGAATGCTGAACCAGGAGGGAGAAAGCAAGGATCTGCTGGAGATTTTCAGAGATGAAGCCCTGAAGGAGTATCCGCAGGCGGCGATAGCTACGAGCAGGATTGCAGCCCTGAAGATGGTGCCGCCAGCCGGGAGCGGCGAGTGCTGCGAACCGAAACTGCTGCAATATGCCTACCAGCATGGTTACAAGCCGCTGCAGATGGCTATGTTCTGGTGGGGAGAAAGCCCGAAGGAGGAAATCCGTCACCACCTGCAGTTCTATCCAGCCTGCAACGGCAAGTGTAAGCCGATACTGCATTGGATGCTGCCGCCATCGGTATTCGAAAGCCCTGCATCGGCAGAAAACGGCATCGGTGGACAGAAGGGACCATTCCCTAAGCAGGTAGAGATGCTCTATGAGCAGGTGGAAACGCTCTACGAAGACTGCGAGCTGACCGTGATCCACAAACCTGCAGGACTGCTCTCTGTACCGGGAAAGGACGCTGCCCAACCATCGGTCTATGCGCTGATGCGAAGGAAATATCCCGAGGCTACCGGTCCGCTCATCGTTCACCGGCTGGACATGGCGACCAGCGGACTGATGATCATCGCCAAGACCGAATTTGCCTATCATCGCCTACAGAAGGAGTTTCAGAACCATCGGGTGCAGAAGAAATACATCGCCATCATTTCAGAAAAAGAGATTTCGGGAAAGGAGATTTCAGGAAAAGACATTCCGGAAAAGGAGATTCCAGAAAAGGGAATCATCTCCCTTCCGCTGCTGCCCGATTATCTGAACCGCCCTCGCCAGATAGTGAATCACGAGCAGGGCAAGGAGGCCATTACGGAGTATGAAATCCTGGAGCGCATCGACAGCTCCCATCTCCGCATCGCCCTCTATCCCAAGACGGGTAGAACCCACCAGCTGCGCGTGCATTGTGCCCATCAGGAGGGTTTGAATGCTCCCATCCTGGGCGATCCGCTCTACGGCAACGAGAAGGCTACCCGACTGCATCTACATGCCGAGGAGATTACCTTCGAACATCCCCTGACGGGTAAGAAAATAACGATAAAGAGAAAGGCTGATTTCTAAACGAAACCAGCCTTTTTTCTGTCTTATTCAAGTTTTTCAAGTTAAGCCCTTCAGACGAAGAACATGATGATGACCTGGGCGATGATGACTCGGATAAACATGCCGAGCGGATAAACCGTAGCATAGCTGATGCTAGGCGTATCGCCATCCAGGGTCTCGTTGGCGTAGGTAAGCGCCATCGGATTCGCCATACTGCCGCAGAGAATGCCGCAGATGCTGCCGAAATCGTACTTCTTGGTCTTCAGGATGATGAAGCCCACGATGATAACCGGAACCACCGTGATGAGGAAACCGATGCCTACCCACATCAAACCCTCGGGACGAACCACCGTCTCGAAGAACTGTCCACCAGCCGACAGACCCAGACAGCCCAGATACAGGGCAAGACCCAGCTCGCGGAGCATCAGTCCCGCACTACGCGTCATATAAGAGATGAACTGCACCCTAGGGCCCAGCGCACCAATCAGAATACCCATTACGATAGGACCACCGGCAATACCCAGACGTACGGGAGCCGTCATTCCCGGAATATTCAGCGGAATGGTTCCCACGGCGAGTCCCAGAATGATACCCAGGAAGATGGCGCCCAGGTTAGGCTCGTTGAGCGTCTTCACGGCATTGCCCAGAAACTGCTCCACATGGTCGATGCTCGTAGGGTCGCCCACCACCGTCAGGCGGTCGCCATACTGCAGACGGAGGTCATCGGTAGCCAGCAGTCGGATATCACCACGCAGCACTCGGCTCACATTCACGCCATAGGTATTGCGCATCTGCAGGCTTCCCAGTCGCTTGCCGTTGAGTCCCGGACGGGTCATCACGATGATTCTGCTCTCCAGTTTGGCATCGATGGCGTTCCAGTCCACCTTATCATTATTCCACTCCTTATCCACCTTCTTTCCGAAGAGAATCTGCATGGCAGATGCCTCATCCTTATTGGTAACCACGAGCACACTATCGTTGGTATGGAGCACGGTATCAGCCTCAGGAACGATGACCTGCTCGCCTCGCCATACACGGGAGATGATGAACTTGCGATGGGTCATCATCGAGATTTCGGCGATGGTATTGCCGTTGAGAGCCGGGTTTACGATGACGTACTGTCCGATGGATGTATGGTCATCCTCATCAGCACGTCGGATCTCCAGGTCCTCAGGCTTTACGAAGAGCTTGCGCAGGAACATCATCGCCAGGATGACGCCCACAACGCCCAGAGGATAGGTTACCGCACAGCCCAGAGCTGCTCCGCCGCTAGGCAATCCCAGCTGCTGCAGCGCCTGCTGGGCAGCACCCAGAGCCGGAGTATTGGTGGTGGCACCGCAGAGAATGCCCACCATATCGGGCAGGCTCACGGGCAGCACCAGGCACAGGGCGAGCGAGAATACGGTGCCCACGGCGATGACTGCCAGGCTCCAGAGATTGAGCGAGATGCCCTCGTGGCGCATCGAACCGAAGAAGTTAGGACCCACATAGAGACCCAGCACATACACGAACATGGTGAGTCCGAAGCTCTCGGCAAACTCCAGCATGTTCTCGTCGATGGAGAGTCCGAGATGACCCGCCACGATGCCCACAAAGAATACGAAAGCTATGCCGAGGGAGATTCCCTTGACATGAATCTTGCCCAGGGCAAGACCTAGGGTACAAATCAATGAAAGAATGACGATGCCTTGCACCGCCGAATGCACGTTGATTAAATGATCAAACCACATAATATAAGTTTCAATCTTTTCTCGTGATAATGTTCAGTTTACTAAATTCTGCTGCAAAGGTACATTAAATTAAGAACATCACAAAAGAAAAACGCCCTTTTCTTCTAAATATTTGCAACAAAAGCTGAATTTAAAGCAAAAAACCAAATCTAACTCAAAGTTTTTTTGTACCTTTGCACCCGTTTAAAATAGAAATAGATGAAAGATATTTGTTGTATAGGGCACGTAACCAAAGATAAGATAGTTACCCCAAACAGAACTGTTTACATGGCTGGCGGCACATCGTTCTACTTCGCCTACGCCATCAACCAACTGCCTAAGGATGTGAGCTTTTCGCTCATCACGGCAATGGACCCAACAGAAACTGAGCCTGTAGAAAAGATGCGCCAGGCGGGCATAGAAGTAACCCTCAATCCTTCGCGCAATACCGTCTTCTTCGAGAATATCTACGGAGAAAACCAGAACGAGCGCAAGCAGCGTGTGCTTGCCAAGGCTGATCCATTCACCATCAGACAGCTGGAGCACGTGGAGGCGAAGGTGTATCACCTGGGAAGCCTGCTGAGCGATGATTTCTCGCCCGAGGTAGTGGAATTCCTCTCGCGCAGCGGAAGGGTTTCCATCGACGTGCAGGGCTATCTGCGCGAGGTGAGAGACGAGAAGGTGTATCCGATAGACTGGAAGGATAAGCTGGAAGTGCTGAAGAACACCTACTATCTGAAGGTGAACGAGACGGAGATGGAGACCATCACGGGGCTGAAGGAGCCACGCGAGGCTGCGAAGCTGATACATTCGTGGGGAGTTACCGAGGTAATCATCACGCTGGGCAGCGAGGGTTCTCTGATTTATGTAGATGACACCTTCTACGAGATTCCCGCTTATCCTCCTCACGAGGTGGTGGATGCTACCGGATGCGGCGACACCTATTCTGCCGGTTATCTCTACAAGCGACTGCAGGGTGCCACTCCTACCGAGGCTGGCAAGTTTGCGGCTGCCATGTGCACCATCAAGCTGGAGCACAATGGTCCGTTCAACCGCACCATCCAGGACGTAGAACGCATCATGAAATAAATTTTAGATAATTTATCCTATTATCTTCTTATTTTTGCCTGAATTGGTGTAACTTTGCATCCTATATGGAACAGATTTCACCAATTCAGGCATTATTGCAACAACGCACCCTGCTCCAACTGGAGTATTACACCGAGAAGGAAGCCTTCCGCAAGCTCACCGAACAGATGGGAATGCAGCGAAAGGTGAAACGAGGTGATGCCTGGTTCCCGCTCCGTGTGGGAAAAAGCTTTTATAATTCGCTGAATCAAACAGCCATCGAGGTCTTCCGTACCTCTGACCAGGATATCGAGCACAATTTTGAGTTCGGTCGCCCCGTCATGTTCTTTATGGTCAAGAAGATGGGCAAGAATGAGAACCAGGGCAGAAAAGTTCAAAGTATCAAATATTTTTCTTTTACGGGAACCGTGAGCTATGTGGATGGCGACAGAATGGTGATTACCGTACCAGATTCTGCCCCACTACTCGACTTGCAGCAATCTACGGAGCCTATCGGCGTGCAGCTATCCTTTGACGAAACCAGCTACAAACTGATGTTTGAGGCTCTGGATAGAGTAATGAAGGCGAAGAACAACCGCCTGGCTTATCTCCGCGATTTATTCTATTCGCATCAGAAGGCAGGAAGATTCTCTTTCGAACCGATGAAGTTCCCTTGGCTCAATCCTACCCAGGAAAGGGCTGTGAATGAGGTACTCTGGGCGAAGGATGTGGCAATCGTTCATGGACCTCCGGGAACCGGAAAGACCACAACCCTGGTGGAAGCCATCAACGAAACTCTGATGCGAGAGAGTCAGGTGCTGGTGTGTGCACAGAGCAATATGGCGGTGGACTGGATTTCTGAAAAACTGGTGGATAGAGGCATAAATGTGCTCCGTATCGGAAACCCTACCCGTGTGAACGACAAGATGCTGGGTTTCACCTACGAGCGCCGTTTCGAGAGTCATCCCGACTATCCGCAGCTCTGGGCTATCCGCAAGGCAATCAGAGAATTAAGAAAAAACAGGAAGAAAGGCAGCGAGAACTATCATCAGAAGATGGATAGGCTGAAGAGCCGTGCCGCCGAGATAGAAATCCACATCAATAGCGAACTCTTTGGCGAGGCGCGTGTCATCGCCTGCACCCTGGTGGGTTCTGCCCACCGGTTGCTGGAGGGAATGAAGTTCGGCACCCTGTTTATCGACGAGGCAGCCCAGGCACTGGAAGCCGCCTGCTGGATTCCGATGAAGAGAGCCAGCCGGGTGATTCTGGCAGGCGACCATTGTCAGCTGCCACCTACCGTAAAGAGTATTGCGGCATTAAGAGCCGGACTGGGCAAGACCCTGATGGAGCGCATCGCCGAAAACAAGCCTGAGGTAGTGACCCTGCTGAAGATTCAGTACCGCATGAACGATGAAATCATGCGATTCTCCAGCGACTGGTTCTACGGGGGCAAGGTGGAGAGTGCGCCACAGATCAAATACCGCAGCGTATTGGATTACGACCATCCGATTACGTGGATTGATACTTCGAACGAAGAGAATCAGATAACAATAGAAGGAGAAGATGCTCCTGAGGATTCTGCAGCCATATCATCTTCTGTATCTGCAACCAATCAGAATTCTGAATTGAACTTCAAGGAGCAGTTTGTGGGCGAGAGTTTCGGGCGTATCAACAAGGCGGAAGCCGAGCTTACCCTGCTTACCCTGGCGGAATACTTCACCAAGATAGGCAAGCAACGGGTATTGAGCGAGAGCATCGACGTAGGCATCATTTCGCCTTACCGTGCCCAGGTGCAGTATCTGAAGAAGCTCATCAAGAAGTATGAGTTCTTCAAGCCTTACCGCCGCCTCATCAGCGTAAACACGGTGGATGGTTTCCAGGGTCAGGAAAGAGACGTGATCCTCATCTCGCTGGTGCGTTCCAACGATGAAGGTCAGATAGGATTCCTGAAAGACCTCCGCCGCATGAACGTGGCGATGACGAGAGCCCGCATGAAGCTCATCATCCTGGGCAACAAGGACACGATGACGAAGCATCCTTTCTACAAGAAACTGTGGGAATATGTGGAGGCAATCAATAACAACGAATAAAATAAAGACTATTTTATGCTACAACGAGACTACATACAGCGACTGATTCGCGAGTTTATGGCGGCACTCGAAAGAATGCTCGAAAAGAAAGAGGTGGAGGTGAGACGTGAGAAGATTAAGGAGCTCTACAATCAATACGTAGGTCCCTACGCCTTCTACAGCATCGCCACCATCGAGGATGTGATGAAGGCAATGGCAGGAATCGACGACGAGGAGAAACGTCTCTCCAAAATGGATATGCTTGCCGAGCTCTATTATCACGAGGCTGACATGGTGGGGCAGCCCGCAAGAGATGAACTCCTGAACAAGGCCTTCATGCTCTTCGATTATGTGGAAACCCACGGGGATACGTTTTCCATCGAGCGCCGCAATAAAATGGTACAAATCAAGCAGAAGATTGGAGATGCGCTCAAATAAAATGAGTGCATTCTCCCCTCTTTCATATTTTTAGGATAACAAAAACTAATCATAAAGTTCAATGTTCAAAGCTCAAAGTTCAAAGTCAACAAACGACATGACTGTAGGCTCGCCCTTGCGAGCCATCATCAAATTTGCGATTCCACTTATCCTGGGTTACATCCTTCAGCAGATGTATCTCATTATCGATGCCGCCATCGTGGGAAGATGGATTGGCGTGGGAGCACTTGCGGCTGTTGGCGCATCCAGCTCCATTATGTTTCTCATCATGGGCTTCTGCAACGGCTCCTGTGCCGGTTTTGCCATCCCTATCGCCCAGGCTTTCGGTGCCAGGGATTACGCCAAGATGCGGGCTTACGTAAGCAACAGCATCCGTATCGCCGTGGTGTTTGCCGTGGTCATCACCTTCCTTTCCTGCATCTTCTGCGGAAAGATTCTGCACCTGGTGAATACGCCGAAGGAGGTGTTCGATGATGCCTACATCTTCCTGATGCTGCAGTTTGCGGCGATTCCTTTCACCATAGGCTACAACCTGCTCTCCGGTCAGATCCGTGCCCTGGGCAACTCGAAGCAGCCTTTCTATTTTCTCATCACAGCCTCGGTCATCAACATCATTCTCGATGGCATTCTGATTCTCGGCATGGGACTGGGCGTAGAGGGTGCGGGCATCGCTACCTGGCTCTCGCAGGGAATCTCCGTGCTGCTCTGTATCTGGTTTATCAAGAAGAAAATGCAGATTCTGATTCCGAAGGGTGAAGAAAGGAATTTCGACAACAAGAAGGTAAGCATTCTGCTGAACAACGGCGTCCCGATGGGTCTGCAGTTCTCGATTACCGCCATCGGTCTCATCATGCTGCAGAGTGCGAACAACGCTCTGGGAACGGTTTATGTGGCTGCATTCACAGCCTCTATGCGCATCAAATATCTCTTTACCTGCGTTTTCGAGAACATCGGAGTGGCGATGGCTACCTATTGCGGTCAGAACCTGGGAGCCAGGAAGCTGGATAGAATCGGTCAGGGCGTAAGGGCTTCCATCAGGATGATGCTGGTTTATTTCGTCTTCACCTTCCTGCTCATCTATCCGTTTGCCGACGAGATGATGATGCTCTTCGTGGATAAGGGCGAGGCTGAGGTGGTAACTTATGCTGCCCAGTTTATGCGCATAGCCAACTATTTCTATCCTTGTCTGGGCTTGCTCACCATCCTGCGCTACAGCATCCAGGGCTTGGGTTACAGCAACCTCTCGATGCTGAGCGGCGTAATGGAAATGATAGCGAGATGCGGTGTGAGTCTCTGGCTGGTGCCTGCCCTGGCTTGGACGGGTGTCTGCTTCGGCGACCCTGTGGCGTGGGTCATGGCAGATCTCTTCCTCATTCCCGCCTTCCTGTGGCTTTATAAGCATCTGAAGAAGGAGCAAGTCCGCTAGGCGTTCCTCCGGATTTGCAATCCGGAGTCAAAAAAGGTTCGACCTACTTCTTGCGGATTTGCAATCCGCACAACCAAGCTCTCATTTATTTAAAAATTTGCATTAAAAAATATTCTGCTAAGGGTTAGGAAAATGAAAATTCGATTGTAATATAGGCAAAAGAAAAGAAATAAAGTAATGCAAATAAACAAAGAAACGATAGAACAACTCTTCCGGCAGCATTATCTGAGGATGTACCAATTGGCCAGGGTACTTCTGAAGGATGATGCAGCCAGCAAGGATGTGGTAAGTGAAGTCTTTGCCGATGTGCTCGACGGAAAGACCCAACTGGGACTTGATAACGAGACAATAGTCAGCAATTCGTCCCTGCCTTCCGCCAACGCCGGGAGCTATCTTCTGGTGTGTGTGCGCCATAAATGCCTCAACCTGTTGAGCCGACAGAAGATGAAAGACCGGGTTCATCATCTTCTGAAAGCCGATACTTCGCCTTCGATAGCTCCCCCGGAAGCGGCGATTGCCGAAATAGACAGGGAAACCGACAAATACGAGGCAATTCTGGCTTATATGAATGCTGAACTCACGCCACAAACCCGCAAGGTACTCGTTCTCCGTTTTCGGCAGAAACTGAAATATCGGGAGATTGCTACGGAATTGGGCATCAGCGAAGTGGCAGTTTATAAGCATCTGGCGCAAGGCATCAGAAAATTAAAGCAAAAGTTTAACCCTTAGCAGATTTATTATGGACAAGTTTGAAAAAATACTGGATATCATCGACCATCAGGAGAAGTATTCTGATGAGGAGATTCGTGAAATATTGCAGGATGAGGAATGCCGAAAACTCTATCAGACGATGGTGGAAGTGGATTCTGCACTTGAAAACCCCTCTCCTATTATTAATGTAGATGAGGAATGGGAGAAATTCAGCCAGGAGCATCAACTTCAGGAAAAAGCAACTCATCCTATAACTTCCTGGCGCAAGCTGGCAGCATCCATCGCCGGCTTTGTCTTGATTTCGGGTATTGCCTTTGCCGCAATCCATACTTACATCAAGCGCAGCCAGGAACCTACCCAGGTAACCGCAGATACTCATCCGGAAGTCATAAAATCAGATTCCGCAAAGCAGGTAGCAGCAAAGGATTCCCTGACTCATCCGAAACCAGAAAAGCCAGCCATTCACAAGACTTTCGAGAATGTGGCTTTCGAGCAGATGCTTTCTGAGATTGCTTCTTATTATGATTTACAAGTGAAGTTTGAGAATAACGAGGACAAGACCCTCCGCCTCTATTACGAATGGAACAGTCATTCGAGCATCGAGAACATCGTAAAAGAACTGAACCAATTCGAGAATGTAAACATCGAATTGCGACAAAACGAGCTGATTGTAAAATAACAAATAAAAAGCAACATCATTATGAGAAGATTTTCAGCCATCATATTCCTGCTGTTCACGTTCGCCCTGGCGATGAGCGCACAGCACATCCAGCGCAACTATCACGACCGCAGCATGTCGGACGTCCTCATCGACCTCGACAAGGCTTCCAAGCGCTACAAAATCAGTTTCATCTACAACGAACTGGAGGATTTCACAGTTACCCAGAACGTGAAGACAGCCAATATTCCCGATGCCATCCGCAAGGTAATCGGTTTCTATCCGATGCAGATGACCGTGGGCGACAGCCTCATCACGGTAGAATGCATGCGCAAGAGCGAGCGCAAGCTGATAGGCAGGCTGATAGACAATCACAATCTTCCTGTAGAATTTGCCAATATCCAGCTGCTCAACCCGAAGGATTCCTCCTTTCTCTGTGGAGGCGTGAGCAACGCCAATGGCGATTTCGTCATCCCATGCCAGCAGAAGCAGGTCCTCATGAAGGTTTCGTTCGTAGGCTATAAGACGATTTGCAAGCTGGTATCTATTGCCCGTATCGGAAATGTGAGGATGCAGGCGAATTCATACTTGTTGAAAGGTGTGACCGTTGAAGCCGCAAGGGTTGTAGAAAAAGTAGATAGACAAATCATCTTCCCTACAAAAGAGCAGGTGAAAACGGCTTCCAATGGTTATGATCTGTTGGACAACTTGTCTTTGCCTACCATTATCGTAAATCGAGCAGAACGCAAAGTTCAGTCATTAAAGGGCGGAGATGTGCAAATACGCATCAACGATGTCAAGGCTAGCATGCAAGATGTATTGGCTTTGCAGCCGGATGAAGTTACAAAGGTGGAATTCATCAATGTTCCAGGACTCAAATATGGAGACAGCAATCTGGATGCAGTCATCAACTACCAGGTCCGCCGACGCTATGCCGGTTATGTGGGTGGAGTTTCTACGATGCAAGGCACCAAGGCTGGTTTCAATAATAGCGACGGTTATTTCAAATACAATCTGAAGAAATCGGAATTCAGCATCAACTACAGTTTCTCCTATCGTTCGGTAGAGGAACGAAGCTATGAGAGTCTCGGTACTTATCATCTGCCCACAGGAGAAACTCTACATCGCAATTATTTAGGTTATGATTCTCCGTTCCTATACACCACCAATAATGTACAGTTGGGTTATAATCTTAGTGAGCCAGACAAATATACATTGAATGTACGGTTGAATTTCTACAATCACAACAGTCCTGTGAGAGGCATGAACCAGCTTTATCAGGAAAGCGGCAAGGCAAATCAATATCTGCAAAACAACAGAAAAATGCTGGAGCAGATTCCATCTCTGGACATTTATTATTCGCTCAACATGCCCCATGACCAGAACCTGGCTCTGAACCTGGTGGGTACTTACATCGGCACAGATTACCAGTATCGTATGAGGGAATATACGTTCAACAAATCGCCGGATGAATCTGTAAAGAACGCTCCGCTGACCGATTACAGTTATGATGCAACTGGTAGAAAGCGCTCTCTTATTGGTGAAGGAACATACAGCAAGAACTGGAAACAGATGGCTTTATCGGTAGGTGGACAATATAATATCAGCCACACAGATAACATCTATGTGGGAAGCAGTAATGCTGATACGGAATTGAAGTACAGCAATCTCTATCTTTTCACCCAGCTACAGGGACAGCAGAAGTGGTTCAGTTATCAGGTGGGAGTTGGCGCAACCAGGTCTTCCATCCATCAGGGGGAGAACGGATACAGCAAATGGCTGTTTCGACCACAGGTAACTTTACAGGCAAAGGCTAGCGACCGTCTGAGTTTTAAATGGAGCAGCAAAATCACGTCAGACATCCCAAGCCTTTCCGACTTGAGCGAGTTGCGCCAATATTCCAACAGCTTTGAGGCGCGTGACGGCAATAGCGGTCTGAAGCCATTTACCGGCTACAACAATACCTTGTCGGCTTCCTGGAACATTCCGCTGATGTCTGTGTACCTGGAGGGAAACTGGACGTATTACGACAAGCCTATAGCCACTTCTATCTTGCCAGAAAAGCGGGAGGATGGCTCTTATCTCTTTGTGAGCAAACCGGAGAATCAGAAGAGTCATGATTACAAGCACCTGCTGTTGACTCCTGAAATTCACCTCATCAAGGATCATCTGGATTTGAACCTTATGTGCGAGTATCAGAATGTCAAGACAAAGGGGTTGGATTATTCCCACGAGTTCAATTACTTCAGTTATGGAGCAGAAATTCGGTACATGACGGGCAATTGGAACATTGGCTATGGTGCCTATAAGGTGGAAAAGAGTTTTTGGGGAGAAAAGACAAACGGCGGAGAGCCAACCTCCAATCTTGCCGTAACCTACAGTTATAAGAACTGGCAGTTTGGCGTTCTCGGATTATTCGTATTCTATCCTCATGGCTGCGTGTATAAGGATGAACTTTTCAACAAGTATGTGCAGCAGAAGAACAAGGTACGCCTTGCTGACCAGGGCAACATGCTTGTCTTTACTGCCAGCTTCAACTTCAGCCATGGCCGCAGATACCATACAGGCAGCCGTAAGCTGAACAATAGCGATAGAGATAATGGTATCAGATAGAACGGCGACTTGTAGTTATAAAAAATAATCTTTCTAACTGGGAAAATATTTTTTTCCAGTTAGAAAGATGAAATTCTATTATTCAGTATTCGTTATGGAAAACCTTGTAGGGGTCCAACTGCTGCATTTTTTCCTTTATTTTCTGCTCTATTCCCTCTGATGGTTCCGGAATTTCGGCACCCATTTCCTTGGCTGCAGCCTCATCCTCGGCAGCACCGGCACTATCACCCAGACTTCTGCGAACCTCGCTGCGCTCGCGATACGCATCAATAGAGAAAGGATTTACATCCATCACCTTACCGTAGGTCTGCTCACCCTCCTCCATCTTTCCCTGCGCCTTCTCTACACGAGCCTTCAGTAACAGCACATCCTCGTTGCCCGGAATATGCTCATAGAGGAAAGTTGCATCGAGTTCTGCCTCGGAAAGCTGAGCCTGATCCAACAGGATGCTGCCACGAAGCAATCGGGCGGCATAGAAATCCTCACGCTTGCCTATCGCCTCAGTCAGCATCGACACGGCACGGGGGGCATCGCCCAGCCCTCTGCAGGCTCTGGCATAGAAAAAATACGTCTCTACATTCTCAGCATCCAGCTGCAGAGCCTTATCGCACACATCCGTCATGGCGATATAATCCTCCATCATATACGCCACATCCGCCATACGCAGCAACACCGCCACGTTGTCGGGCTGTGCCTCCGAGATTTTCTGCAACTGGGCATAAGCCTGCTGCAGGTTGCCCATCGAGATGTAGGCACGAGAAAGATAGTCGCGGCATTCCAAATCATCTGCATTCAGCTGCAAAGCGTGTTCCAGAAACTTGGCAGCAAGGTCAAATTGGTGCATACGGAGAGCACGAACACCATCATATTTCACCATGTCGAAGCCCTTTTCCTTCGTTTCTCTCACTTCTTCAGTAGTTTTTTGCCCACCAAATAGCTTTTTCAATATGTTCATATCCAATTGATTTTTTAGGTTTTGAATTGTTTATTGTTGAAATCGTATCAAACGACAGGGCAAAAATACGAATAAAATCCCGAAAAACGCCCCTTTTTGGGAAGAAATATTTTCTTTTTTCTGATTACGAGAAGATGGTGACAAACTTAGACGCACGAATACCATCCACATAAACATCTGCTTGATAGGGAGTTAGACTTGTTTTTGATTTCAGCTAAAGGCATCAAAAATCTCAGTCTCAGTTGTCTCAGTTATTTTTCAAGTACCCCCTCTTCTTCTTTCATTCTTATATATATTTATATATAATTGTTTAATAATCAACAAGTTACAAAAGGGGAAAAAGGAAAGAAAGAGAAAAAGGGGAAAATGATACCCCCATATTTTTTAACTGAGACACTGAGACTGAGACTGCTTCCAATTAATTGGAATGCCACTTTTTTGTATTAACTATCTGATAATAAGCCTTCTAGAAAAAGAGGAAGCGTTCCAGTTCCAGTTGTTCCAATTATTTTTTTAGCATATCCCACCTACCCCTATTTTATATATATTTATATATATTATATATATAAATAATTAATAAGTTATATAATATAAAGAAGCAAAGAAAAAGGACAAGCAAAAGATATAAACCCACTCAAAATTAATTGGAACAACTGGAACAACCGGAACGCAGCCCCGAGAAAATCCCCTCTTCTCTAGAAGGCATTTCTCACTCCACAACCCAATCCGTGATGTTATGCGTAGCAGCATAGTTCGAGATTTCTGCATTTGCATTTAAGCATTATCCATCTTCTTGATTGGACGGATGATAAAACCATCTTTTGGCGCCATATAGTCTGCATTACTATATTCAAGCTGAAAGAATATTTGGCATCCACCCTTATGCCGTTTTTGAGTTGAAGCAATTAACAAGCAAGGAAGCTGCGGTAAAGGCAACTCCTACCCCTACCACACCCGTCCATCCATAATGTTGCCAGAATAGACCTGAAACAAATGTACCGGTAGAACCTCCCAAGAAGTAAATGGTCATATAAACGGTATTGACCCGGTTGATGGCGGATGCGTCAAGAGCGACCACACTGGTCTGATTTGACAGATGGACGCTTTGCATTCCGGCATCAATCAAGAGGATGGCGATTATCATCCACAAGTAACTGTCATTTCCCCAAAATGCCAACAACCATGCAAACAGGATGACGCATCCTCCGACAATAGAGAAGAATCTTGCGCCATACTTTTGGATATATCCGCTGATGAAAACCACCGTGGATGCACCTGCCAATCCGCACAAACCGAGTGCTCCGATAATATCGTCGCTTGCAAAGAAAGGCTCTTGCTTCATTCGGAAAGCAAGGCAACTCCACAAGGCAAAGAACGAGCCATAAGCCAATGCCGCCCTCAACGACGCGATACGCAAGTACGGGTATTTGGAAAGTAGGCGCAACAAGGATTTCCACAGCCCTGCATAACTTTCTCGTGAACGGGCAGGCAACACGGGCAGCATTTTGTGAATCATCAGAAAACACCCAAGCATAAACACGCAAGCCACAAAATAGACAGAACGCCATCCCCATATATCGGCGAGAAAACCACTGAATACCCGTGACCCAAGAATGCCTATGAGCAAACAGGACTGTATAATCCCCACGTTGCGCACCTTGTGGTCCGGAGCTGAATTATACGACACCAACGGAATGAAGAACTGCGGCATGACCGAAGATGCCCCGGCAAGCAAGGATGCGCCCCACACCCAGTAGATGTTCGGGGCGAGTGCTATGGCAAGCAAGGCGCACGAAGAAACGATGTAATTGGTCAATATCAGTCTCTTTCGTGAAACCAGGTCGCCAAGCGGAATGACCAATACAAGCCCTGCCACATAGCCTATCTGGGTCAATGTCGCCACCATGCTGGCAGAAAAATCGCTTACCGCGAAATCCTTAGCCATGCTGCCCAACAGAGGCTGGTTATAATAGCAGTTGGCAACGGAAAGCCCGGTAGCGACTGCCATCAGCGCCAGCAGAGGCGCCGAAATGCCTTGGTTCTCCCTCAATTCATACTTCATCTTCTGCCTCCTTTCAATATGACACGATTTTCAATCCAATCAGGGAAGCAATAAGCGTGAACAGAAAGAAAAGACGGATGGGAGAGGCCGGCTCCTTGAAGACGAATATCCCTATCAAGACCGTGCCGACCGCCCCGATACCCGTCCAAATGGCGTATGCCGTTCCCAAAGGTAAAGTCTGAACCGCCTTGGCAAGCAGGGTCATGCTCAATACCGTGGAAGCCAAGAAGCCGCTACCCCACAGATAAAAAACAAGTCCTGACGCAGCTCTCGCTTTACCCAAGCAGAATGTAAGGCTCACCTCAAACAATCCTGCCAATAATAAGATTATCCAATTCATAACTATGATTTATTAAATTCAGGTGCAAAAGTAAGTAAATAATCTCTAATTGCTTTTTTCATTTGGTAAAAACTGATTTTACATTTGCAAAAAAAACAGCCGTTCATTTCCGTTTTTATGTGCAATTTTATAATTTTGCACACCAAATACAACAATGAGTTATGGATATAAAGGAAATCATCAATCAAAGATATGCCATGCCGGATGCGTCTTTGGATAGATTGCGGCAATGCCTGAGTGAGGTTTCGTACCCCAAAGGATTCCGCGTGTTGGAAAACGGCAAGATAGAAAAGGATATCTTTTTTATCAAGAACGGCATTGTCCGCGCTTACACTTCGGTGGACGGGAAAGAAATCACCTTTTGGGTTGGCAAGGAAGGAGCGACCCTTGTTTCCATGAAAGGATACGTGAACGATGAGCCGGGATATGAGACGATGGAGCTGATGGAAGATTCTGTCTTATACGTATTGAAGAAGAAAAAGCTGAAAGAATTGTTTACGGAAGACTTGCATATTGCCAATTGGGGTCGGCGTTATGCGGAGATGGAATTGCTTGCCACCGAGGAACGGCTGATTTCCATGTTGTCCGCCATTGCTTCGGAACGGTACAAAGAGTTGTTAGAGAAAGAACCCGAGTTGTTGCAACGGTTGCCGTTGGGAAACATTGCTACCTATTTAGGCATAACACAGGCAAGTCTGAGCCGGATCAGGGCACAAATAAAGTGACGTAATTCGGCGGATATTCCATAGTTTTTTAATATTACTCAAAGCTCAAAGCCATGAGCAAAATTACAAATGTTCCCTCAGAAATGCGAAACTTGAATTAAAAATACAAGATTGGGATAAAGAAAGAACAAACTTTCCTTTTCAAAAGGAAATAATTGCCGATTTCTTTCCTTTTTAGAAGGAAACTTTCTACATTTGCAGCTGATTGTAGGAATCGATTTTGATGGAATAGGAAAAGGCAAGACCATGGCTCAAAGCACCATGATCTTGCCTTTTTCCATTCTGACTTTTGCCACACCCATCTCGTTCAGCGCCGTGATGATTTCCTGCAGACTTGCCCTGCGGGAGAAGCGGAAGTGGATGAGCTTATCCATATTCGCCTGGGACTGGAAGACTACGGTCTTGTTGTACCAGGCTCCGATGTCGCTCATCGCCTCTGCCAGCGTAACCTGATCCATATCGAAATCGCCTTCCAGCCAATCGGAGGCTGAAGAGGAAGCCTTAGACACCACTATCTTATCCGCCTGGAGCGTAGCGGTCTGCCCCGGGCGCATTTCCACCTCAGTATCGGCATTGCTCACCTTCACCTTGCCTTGCATCAGGGTTACCTTTGGGGCATCCTTGCGATAGGCTTTCACATCGAATATGGTACCTAATACCTGCGTCTGCATCTCGCCCGCCTTTACCACGAAAGGCCGATGAGGATTCTTGGTTACTTCGAAATGAGCCTCGCCCTTCAGACGGACTTCCCGGACTTCTGCATCATCGAAAGATGCAGGATATTCGAGCGTAGAATTGGCGTTGAGCATCACCTTGGTACCATCGCTCAGCGTTACCAATGTGGTGGTTGCTGCCGGGGTAGAAACCACGCAATAGCCATCGCTCAGGGTCTGCTCCACCTGCTTGGGAGAAGTGACCTCCGAGAAAAGTTCCATGGAGAACTCCGTAGGCTGAGAAATCTCCTGGGATGAACGGAAAATAAAAAGGAAGAGGCTTGCCGCTACTGCAACTGAGGCAGTAATCCAAGCCAGGATTCGGGCTTTGGAAATCTTTCTGGATGAAGATTCTCCTCCGATTTCATTCTCTATCTTTTTCCCAGACAATTCATCTTCTGCCTTCTGTAGATGTTCCTTCTCTGAAGAAATATGCTTCTTCTCGAAAGCTTCCCAAGCCGCCAGCGTTTCTTCCATCGAAGGCTCATCGCCCAGGGCTTCCCCGAATATCCGGGAAAGCCGGGCATCAGAAGCATTTTCTGAAACTTTCTCAGAAGCATTCTCAGAAACATTTTCTGATACAGAATCCATTCTATAATCCAGTTCTTGATCTTGATTCTTATTCATGATTTTTCCTCCTAATTCTCTATGTTTGTATGCTTCATTCGCTCGCGCAAGATGGCGAGTGCCTTGGAAATATGCTTCTTCACGGTGTTGGGACTGATGCCCAGCCTGTCGGCTGCCTGCTGATAGGTGAGATGCTCGAAATAACAGAGGCGGAGAATCGTGCAGGTGGGTTCCTTCAGCTCCCTTGCAATCTGCTCTGCCTGTTGCAGCAGGCGCTCGTGCTCCTCATACTGGGTACTCATATCATACCGGGTGGCCTCTATCAGCGCCTCTACGTTGGTCTGTTCCACCTGCTGGTGCTTGAGCCAGTTGAGACAGGCATTTCTCACCGATGCGTAGAGCCAGCTCCTCCTTGTTTCCATCTGCAAGGAGGAGAATTGGTTCCACGCCTTCTCGAAAACATCTCCCACAACGTCACGGGCCTCGTTGCCGTCTCCCAAAAGAGACACGGCATAACGCACCAATCGAGGATACATTTCCAGGAATAGCTGCTTAAAGTCGTTGTTTTTCGCTCTGTCCTGCGCCACTACCTTTATATTTATTTCTTGTTGCATTGAATGTGTATCTCACATTCATGAGAATTTTCTGATTATCTGCATATCGGGTTAACGTGCGATGCGACTGCGTGCCGTTTGCCTCGAAATAATAATATCCTGTATGCAAGAGGTCTTGCACTACAAACATCACCTTGAGGGCATCGTTCTTCAGGAAGTCCTTGGAAACCCGGAACTGCATGTTACCCATACATTTCTTTCTTCCGTGTCCCATCTCTGCATTCGTGCTGACATTGCCCGAAAGATTCATGAACCACCGGTGGGGAAGCCTCAGATTGTTGTTCATGCTGAATGTAAACTGAGGCTGGTTTTTGCCAAACTTGGGAATATTGAGATGATCTACATTATCATGACTGTAGTAGACACTCGCCGTGAGGTTAGGATACCAGATTCCAAACGAAGGCGCCACACGGATATTGGCTCCACAATAGTAGGAATGAGGCACCGAAGCCATCGTCTGCAAAAGCACACTCGGATGATTCACCTCATCGTAAGGCTTGTACCAGGTCATGTACATATCAAGTACATAGTTGTAGTAAGCCATGAACGACAACCACTTGTAATTGCCCGACAGGTTGAAACTGTGCTGCTTCTGAGGTTTGAGATGAGGGTCACCGGACTTGTACTCGTACTTGCTGTCGTAGTCGATGCTGCTCTGAAGCATGACGTAGATAGGACTGTACTTGTTCAGACGATAGGAGAAGGCAAGATTCAGATTATCCTTGCTGTAGCCGATGGATGCAAATGGAATCCAATCCCTGTAGCTGGGACTCTGTTCCGCCTGCAGCACATCCTTCTCGTAATAATCGGTTTTCTGGTATTCGTATCGCAAACCGGCTCCATAGTTCATGTGTCCGATGTTCAGATAATACTCCAGGAATCCGGCATAGATAGACTGGCGGATGTGGTTGAAGGCATCGGCAGAAAAGCCGCTCTGGGTGAAGTCGTTGTGGCGGTTAGTAAACATCTCTTCCGTTCCGAAGGAAAGCCTACCCTTCCACAAAGGTCCCGACACCACCAGCTTGGCAGCATAGAGATTACTCTTCACCTTGCTCTCTGATTCCGCATCCAGCTGTCCGTCGTTTATCGCCGTCTGGGTGCTCTGGCTCACCTTATTATAGAAGTCGCCATTGAAATTGATGTTCCATTTGCCGAAATCGCCATTATAATAGGCGTTCACGCTATGCGACCAATGGGGCTTGCTTTTCGAAAACAGATCTACGCCCATGCTTTCCGTCAGTTTACCATTCTCCCACACATCGGTAGCTCCCCAGCTGTGAGTGTAGTTGTTGCCTATCATGTTGGTTGTCTCATAGCGCATACCCAGCGATTGCTGCTCGGAAATCTCATAGTTGAAACCTGCGTTCATAAGAATCTCTCCACCGAGGGTTTTCGTGGTTCTGCGGCTGTTAAATTCCCAGTCGCTGGTGGTATGGAGCTGGGTTTCTGAATGGGCGGTGGTGTGCGAGCGTTCCAATCCCGCTCCTACTTCGCCGAAGATATCGAGTCCGCCCGTGCGGTAGTTCAACTGCACATCCTCATAGCCATGAGGCGAATAACGGCCCTGCATATATTCAGAATAAAGGCTTCCGCTCAAGCCCTGTCCGCGCTTGCGAACGGCACGCAGACGGATTACGGCATTGGTCTTGGAACTATACTGCGCTCCGGGAACGGTAACGATTTCAGCCTTCAGAATATCCTTGGCGCTCAATCGCTTGAGTTCGTTCAGATTCTCCAGTTTCCTGCCGTTGAGATAAATCTCGGGCGCTCCACGACCGATAATCTCCCAACTGCCCGCTTCGCCCGAAACGAATGGCAACTGGCTGATCATATCTTCGGCAGAGCCCAGTTCGCCCAGGATGGTACCTGATACCAGGGTGGTGAAGGCGCCGTCCTTATACACCACATTGGGGCGGGTACTCTTGATGGTTACCGCCTTCAACTGCTGGGTGTCGGGATGCAGACCGATGTGCATGGTAGGCTTGCAGGCCAGGGTCTGCGACTTATAGCCCACAAAAGAAACCTTCAGCATCACATCCTTATCGGCATAAGGAAGCACGAAGCTTCCATCCTCTGCCGTTACGCAACCGGCCACATAAGCCTTGCTGACGGAGGAAATCAACACCACGTTGGCAAAAGGCAGAGGCTTCTGGTGCTCATCCACTACCCTGCCCTTGATCTGTTCTACCCGGGTCGTCTTGCCCGTGTATTGCACGGCAAAATAGGTGTTGTGCTCTACGAAGGAGAAAGGTTTCCCTTGCAGCACCATCTCCAGGGCTTCCTTCTGTCGTTTAGCCTGGATATTGGCTGTAACGTGATATTGGTCGGTAGCCTGATAGGCAAAGAGGATATTCTTCTCGCCCGCCTTTTCAATCTTCTTCAACACGGAAGTAAGCGTTTCGTTATGCACCTGAAAGGTCATACCTCTGCTTTGAGCAAATAGGGAAATGCTCAAGACAAGACACAGTATAAGGGAAGTCGTTCTTTTCATCATTTTTCTTGTTTTTATGATTCTACTTTGTTCATAATACAACATCCCCCTGGAATCGGGTACGCCTATTTTAAAAATTTTGTTGCAAAAATACAAAAATAATTGGGAATTGCAGCATTTTAGGAAGAAATGATTAACTTTGCAAACGGAAAAATCAGAAGACTGTAGATAATTGCAGAAAATAAATATTGTTAAATGCAGCGGATAACGCATAAGAGAATCAGAATTTCCTGGCTGCTGCTATTGGTTTACCTGCCGATGCTGCTGGTCGTTACGTTTCACCATCATGGTGAAGCGCAGGGAACTCATGCAGATTTCTATTGTGCAGATTGCGCCCATCATGTTCATCACGACGGCCATCTGATAGCCCTGCAGAATACCATGCACGACTGTGTGCTCTGCCAATTGCAAAGCACCCCTTATCTGGCTCCATCCCTCATGGTATGGGTTGCCATCACCGTGCTCCATCTCTCCCCTCGCCGTGCCTTCTGCTCTCCTTGCATGTGCAGGGCGAAGGGGGTAAAATCTACCCGTGCTCCACCTTATTATCAGTTTTTTATAAATAATTGAAAATTAACATAATAAGGTAATTAATAACATAATGAGAACAATATTGAAATCAATATTGCTGATGAGCCTATGCTCGTCGGCAACAGCCCCTGCTATGGCTATAAACGGAGCAGATAATAACAAGGAAAAGTCAAGCATTCATGGTATGGAAAACAGCGATTCCATCAAGCACCAGCCTCTGACAGAATCGAGCGTGAAACTGAATGAAGTGGTGGTTACGGGATTGACTGGCAGCCAGAAGCTCAAGCAGTCGCCAGCACCCATCTCTTTCGTTTCTGCCCGCCAGCTCGAAATGCAACCTTCTACCAACATCATCGACGCCATCGCCCACCAGCCAGGCGTTTCGCAGATTACCACGGGAAGCGGAATTTCAAAGCCCGTGATCCGTGGCCTGGGCTATAACCGCGTGGTAGTGGTAAACGATGGAATCAGACAGGAAGGACAGCAATGGGGCGATGAACACGGAATAGAAATCGACCCCGCTTCGGTTCATTCCGTAGAGATCCTGAAAGGTCCTGCAAGTCTTATGTATGGCTCGGATGCGATGGCTGGCGTTCTCATCTTCCATTCCGCTCCTACCCTTGCTAAGGGCGACATGAGAGCGAATTTCTCAACGGGTTACCAAACCAACAACGGACTTTTTGATTATTCGCTCAACTTTGCCGGCAACCAGGACGGCTTTGTCTGGAATACCCGATATAGTGGAAAGATGGCACATGCCTACAAGAACAAATACGATGGTTACGTCTTCGGTTCATCACTCCGAGAACAGGCCCTTTCGCAGCTCCTCGGCTGGAATTATCGCCAGGGACATTCGCATCTCACACTCGATTATTATCATCTCACTCCGGGCATCGTAGAGGGAGAAAGAGATGAGAAAACGGGCGAACTGGAAATTCCGGATGGCTACGATGCCAAGAGTTACGGCAAACCGATGCCTTATCAGCAGATTCACCATTACAAGGCGGTGCTCGACAATTCCTGGTTCCTGGGCGACGGCAATCTGAAACTCCTCTTGGGTTATCAGCAGAACCGCCGTCAGGAGTTTGAGGAGGAAGAGAATCCGAAGGAATGCGGACTCGACTTCATGCTCCATACCGTGAATTACGACCTGCATTATCTCTCGCCGGAAATGAATGGCTGGAAATTCTCAACAGGTGTCAACGGCATGTGGCAGCAATCAATAAACAAGGGAACAGAGTTCCTGATTCCAGCCTATCATCTCTTCGATTACGGCGTGTTTGCCACGGTGAGCAAGAAAATAGGCAAGTTGAATCTGAGCGGCGGAATCAGATACGATCATCGCCACCTGCACAGCGAAGCGGATTCTTTCCGTTTTCAAGCCTTTAAGCGCAACTTTGAAGGAGTAACCGGAAGCATCGGATTGGCTTATGAAATCCTGCCCGATTTCAATATCAAGCTGAACCTGGCAAGAGGATTCCGTGCGCCTAACATCAGCGAATTATCATCGAATGGTGTGCACGAGGGAACCCAGCGATACGAATTGGGAAATACCGGTCTGAAGCCTGAGAACAGCTGGCAATTCGACCTCGGTCTGGATTATTCTTCGCCTATTATTTCGGCAGAACTCTCGCTGTTTGCCAATCGCATTAACCATTACATCTATAGCGAGAAGTTGGCAGATGAGAACAATCAGCCTATCCTCATCGACGACACGCCTGCCTATCAGTTTACTTCGGGCGACGCCCGCATTCTGGGTGGTGAGGCGAGCATCGACATCCATCCTGTAGAGCATCTGCACTTCGGCAACACTTTCTCGTATGTCAACTCCGTGCAGTTGCATCAGCCATCCGAATCTAAGTATCTGCCATTCACCCCAGCTCCCCGTTGGATTTCGGATGTAAGATATGAGTTTGTCTGCAACGGCAGGACTTTCGACCATCTCTTCGTCAAGCTGCAGATGGATTGCAATCTTCGCCAGAACCATTATTTCGCAGCCAACGATACGGAGACCGCCACGCCATCCTACACCTTATTAAATATGTATGCCGGTACCGACGTGAAGCTTCACGGCAAGCGCCTTCTCTCGCTCTATCTTTCGGGCGAGAATATTACCAACCGTGCTTACCAGAACCACCTGAGCCGTCTGAAGTATCTGGCGGAAAACACGGTTACGGGCAGAAGAGGCGTTTACAACATGGGGCGCAACTTCTGTATCAAAGTAGTGGTTCCGATAGAACTGTAATTCGCCTTTTTAGAATAAGCAATTCCTCATCAGGAATCAGAATTTGGAATAAATAAATGCCGATAGGGTGCCAAAAACTACAGAAAAAGTAACTTTTGGCGCCACTATCGGCATTTTTTCGTCTAATAATTAGACAATAATGACCGCTTTTCGATGATATTTCGTAACTTTGCAACCATGATTAAGAAACAAGGAACGATATTGATTGTTGATGACAACCGCAACATTCTTACTACGGTGAGGATGCTGCTGGAACCCATATTCGATGGCATCATCACCATCGCCAACCCTAACTCCATCCCAGCCAAGCTGAGAGAGGAGCATCCCGACGTGGTGCTGCTCGACATGAACTTCTCCAGCGGAATCAATTCGGGAAACGAGGGACTGTACTGGCTCAGGGAAATCAAGAGCCTCTGCCCGAAAACCGAGGTGGTGCTCTTTACTGCCTATGCCGACATCCAACTTGCCGTAACAGGCATCAAGGAAGGTGCCGCCGACTTCATCGTGAAGCCTTTTGAAAACGAGAAGATGATCCGTACGCTGATGGAGGCTAGGGATAAGAACAAGGCTGTGGATAACGCTATTGGCAAAAAAGGTGGAAAACTTTGTGGAAAAAATGCACAAAGTACTATGTATTGGGGAAATAGCGATGTTATGAACAATTTGAGAAGCATTGTGGAAAAAGTTGCCGCAACCGATGCAAACATCCTCATTACAGGCGAAAACGGAACAGGTAAAGAGGTATTAGCCAACGAAATACACCGTTTATCCACAAGGTGTGGGAAAAAGATGCTGCCTGTGGATATGGGAGCCATTACGGAAACCCTTTTCGAGAGCGAACTCTTCGGTCATGTGAAGGGTGCTTTTACTGATGCCAAGGTGGATAAACCGGGCAAGTTTGAGCTTGCCGACGGCAGTACCATCTTCCTGGATGAGATAGGAAACCTATCCTACGGTCTTCAGGCAAAACTCCTTACCGCCCTGCAACGCAGAAGCATCGTAAGAGTGGGCGGAAGCACGCAGATTCCTATCAACGTGCGACTGGTTTGCGCCACCAACCGCAACCTGCAGCAGATGGTAAACGATGGCGAATTCAGAGAAGATCTGCTCTATCGCATCAATACCATCCATCTGGAATTGCCAGCCCTGAGACAGAGAAAATCAGACATCGTTCCGCTGGCAGAAAGATTCCTCCGTCAATATGGCGATTTATATAATAAGGTGAATCTCCGTCTTTCGGAAGAAGCTGAGAAAAAACTTACCAGTTTGCCTTGGTATGGTAACATCCGTGAACTTCAGCACGCCATCGAGAAAGCCGTGATTCTATCTGATGGCGGAATGATTTCTGCCGAAGATATTGACGGCGGAAACCAGCAGAGAAGAGAGAAACCCCTGGAAGAGGTTCAGACACTCGACGAGATGGAGAGCCGAATGATAGAGAAAACCATCAGGGAATGTGAAGGAAACCTGTCGGTGGTAGCCGCAAGACTGGGCATTTCCCGCCAGACGCTTTACAATAAGATTAAGCGATACGGAATTTAAGTGAAAAACAAAAAGTGAAGAGTGAAGAATTCTATAGTTTTTGAGGTATGGATATTAATAAGGTGATTATTATTGTGCTTTTGCTCGTTGCTGTAGTGGGTTACATTCGCCTTTACCGCCACTATCGCCGCAACATCAAGAAGGTAACCTTCCTTTTTGATGCGATAGATAATGGGGATTTCTCCTTCAACTTTCCTACGGAGAAGGGGTTTAAGGAGGATAAGATCCTGCACAAATCCCTCAACCGAATCAAACTCTTCCTGCAATATACGAGAGAGGAGCAGATGGATCGGGAGAAATATTACGAGCAGATTCTGAATGCGGTGGATACGGGCATCCTGGTGGTGGATGACCACGACAACATCCTGCAGCACAACCAGGCAGCCCTCCGGTTGCTCGATACGGATGTGCTTACCCACATGAACCAGGTAAAAGGAAAACTGAAGGATGAACACCTGGCAAAGCATGAGACGCAAGCCATGCTGAAAGACAAGCACGTGCGCATCATCGCCCTGAGCGACGTGAGCCACGAGCTGAGCAATCAGGAGGTGGATTCTTGGATCAAGCTGATTCGTGTGCTGACCCATGAAATTATGAATACCATCACGCCGGTTACTTCGTTGAGCGAAACTCTGCTTACCCGAGTTACAGAGGATAAAGACTTGAAGCAAGGCTTGGAAACCATCCACAAAACAGGAACCGAGCTGTTGGCTTTCGTCAATAACTATCGCCGTTTTACCCATGTTCCCCAGCCTCAGCCTGCTCTTTTCTATGTAGAACCATTCCTGGAAAGAATGGCGCTGCTCTGCAACCACGAAGTAGAGATTTCGGTTTCTCCCAAGGATTTGCTGGTTTACGCCGACGAGAGCCTCCTCTCTCACGTGGTAACGAATCTTCAGAAGAATGCCGTAGAAGCTTTCAACGGGCAGGAAAAGTTATCTGCAGAAAGAAACAAGCAAGATGGAAATGTGCAGGGTAGGAACAAGCAGGAATGTCGCTCCGCGGATTTGCAATCCGCGGCAAGCAAGAAGGCATTTATCCGTCTCCAAGCCTACGCCAACGCTCAGGAATCCATCATCATCGACGTGAGCAACAACGCCGGTCTCATCCCCGAAGATGTAGCCTCCCACATTTTCATCCCGTTCTTCACCACAAAGCCGGAAGGAAGCGGAATCGGTCTCTCCCTCTCCCGCCAAATCATGCGAGTAAGCGGCGGCAGCCTCTCGCTCCATCAGGACAAGGCACAGGGAATCACCACCTTCCGCATCATCATCCCATAAAAAAGTATAATTTTGGGGAGGAAAGTTTGGCACTTTCGCTTTTTTACCATATCTTTGCCATTATAAAAGATTAAGCTTATGTCAACAGATGATAAGACCATATTAAAGATAAAAGATATAGCTAAATCTGCTATTCCTTCAGGAAGCAAGGCTATATTGTATGGATCAAGAGCGAGAGGTGATGCTCGTAACGATTCAGACTGGGACATTCTTATCCTTTTAGACAAAGACAAACTGGAACAAACAGACTATGACAAAGTAAGTTACCCGTTTGTCTTGTTAGGTTGCGACCTCGGCACAGAAATCAATCCCATTCTTTACACAAAGAAAGAATGGGAATCGTATAACTTCACCCCTTTTTACGAGAATGTAAATCGAGACGGCATTAGTTTAATATAAAAGTTATGAATCAAGTAAACAAAGACACATTAATCAGTCTGCAAGTAGAAAAAGCCAAGCGCTTTTTAACTCAAGCAGATGAAATGGTTGAACTAAAGCATTGGGATTTAGCAGCCAATCGCTATTATTATGCCTGCTTCCATGCCGTACAAGCTCTATTCATAGCAAAAGGTGTTAATGCCCACACTCATGCCGGCATTAACACTCAATTCAGTTTACACTTCGTAAAGACTGGTATCGTAGATATCTCTTATGGCAGTTTCCTCGCCCGTATGTTCCAATTAAGGCAAAAAGCCGATTACAACTGCGCCTACGAAATTTCCGAAAATGACATCCTGGAAATTATTGGCTTATCACACGATTTTATAAAAAACATATTAAAGTTAGTCAAATAATTACTTACAGAAGATTATGGCATTCGAAAAGGAAATCAAGGAATACGAGGATTTGAGAGGAAAATATCAAACCCTTATCATCAATAAAATGGATAGAGAAGAGTACATCAAATATAATGAAGTACTCTTCTCTACCCATTCGTGCGCCATTGAAGGCAACTCTTTCTCCGTAGATGACACCCGGGAACTGAAGGAGAAAGGATTAGGGATGATTCCTGCCGGAAAGACTCTTTTCGAGGCTTTCGAAATGCTTGACCACTTCGAAGCCTTTGAGTACATGATGCAAAACACGCAGCATCCACTCGACGAGAATTTTCTGAAAGAAATCAACAGGCGGGTTACCAGCCATACGCTTTCCTACCGTTCCCCAGAAGCTATTCCGGGCGAATACACCACCACGGACATGGCTGCAGGCGATACGGTATTTGGCGACCACGAAGAACTCATCGCCAGAGTTCCCAAGCTGTTGGAATCTACCGAAAAAGCCATCGTTTCGGCTGCCGTTCATCCCATGATTCTTGCCGCCCGCTTCCATGGCTTCTACGAATATCTTCATCCGTTCCGTGATGGGAATGGAAGAACAGGACGACTCATCAGCAACTACATTCTCTTAAGATTGAATCATCCTCTCCTCATCATCCCATCCGAAGCCCGTCAGGAATATATTTCTGCTCTTCGTATGATTCGCACAGAAGCAACCGACGAGCACCTCGTCCGCTTCTTCTTCAAGATGGCAATACAGAGAATGGAAGAAGAGCTGAAGCAGAAAGAGGCTAACACCAAGCGATTTATGACATTCCTCTTCTAACAAAGCATAGGGTGCCCCTCAGAAGAAACAGAAACACTAAAGCTGATTGCCCTCCGTTTCCACAATCTGTCCATCAAACAGGCGGATGGTGCGATGGGCTATCTTGGCATCATGCTCATTATGCGTTACCATGACGATGGTGGTGCCCTCGTGGTTCAGCTCAGTAAGCAGATGCATCACCTCGGCACCATTCTTGGAATCGAGGTTACCCGTAGGCTCATCGGCAAGGATAAGTTTCGGACCGAAGACCACGGCACGGGCGATGGCAACCCTCTGCTGCTGACCACCTGACAGTTGGTGAGGGAAATGCTTGTCACGATGGCTGATGGCCATTCGCTTCATAATCGCCTGCACCTTAGCCTTGCGCTCCGCCTTCGGAATGTTGAGGTAGGTAAGAGGAAGCTCGATGTTCTCCTCTACATTCAATTCATCTATCAGATTGAAGCTCTGGAACACAAAACCGATTTCTCCCTTTCTCACATCCGTACGCTCTTTTTCCTTCAGGTTTGCCACCTCGTGATTACCCAGGAAATATTTTCCAGAAGTTGGGTTATCCAATAATCCAAGGATATTGAGTAAAGTGGATTTGCCACAACCGGATGGTCCCATAATGGCGACAAACTCGCCGTCTTCTACTGTGAAAGATACGTTATTTAAAGCAATCGTCTCCACATCTTCTGTGCGGAATGACTTGCAAAGATTCTCTATTTTAAGCATTTTCTTATCTTTTTACTTTTTTACTTTTAATTTTATTCATCCTTAAGATACTTCACCGGATTACTATTCGCCACCTTGTAGCAGTTGATGACGACGGAAAGCCCGATGATGACGAGCAAGATGATGGTAACGCCGATAAACAGCAAAGGCGTCATCGTAATCTTCTCGCTAAACGACATCAGCCATTGTCGGGCTATCAGCCAAGCCCCCAAGTCGCCCACGATGATGCAAGGCAAGGCAATCTTCATAATGTCCTTCAGGAAGATGCGAAGAATATCCTTCACCTTCGCTCCGTTCACCTTCCTTATCGCAATCTCCTTGCGGCGGCGGTTCACCTCATCGCTCGTATAACCCACCAATCCGAAGAGGGCGATAATCATCGTCACGATGCCTGCTACAAGGATGCCATTGCGGAAATTGAGCTGTGAGGCATACTGGTTAGCCAATTCAGAGGCATAACTCTTCACGATGACCTTATTGTTAGGATACATCGACTGCACCTTCTGCTGCAACTCCGCCAACGATTCGTCCTGCATATCCTTATACTTTACAAGCATGTAATAAGCCGTCTTGGCTGCATAGAAATACAGTACAGGAAACTCCTTCATATCGTCGCCATCGGCCGACATGTCACCCCAGCGGATATTCTTGCACACGCCACAAACCGTCAGCTTGAGTGGATTTACACCGTCATCATGTCCCGAACAAGTAATCTGCTTGCCTACAACGCCATCCTTCCAATGCCAGATATTGATGAGTTTTTCAGCACCCCGTTCGTCAATAATCACCTGACGGCAACTGTCATTGCACTCCGTAAAGAACGAGCCCTGTACTATCGGGATGTTCATCATCTTGAAGAAATTGTCGTCCACACCTTCCATATCTATGATGTTGAAGGTATTAGTATCATCACCAGGCTTTTGTACCATGTTTCCGCTTCTGCCGTATCCATAGAGCGGAATATGATAAGTGGAACAGCACTCCTTGACATTCGGCATTCGCTTGATTTCGGCAAGACACTGGTTGCGCTGGTCGCGATTGATGCCATCTACCGAGACGATGGCAACATTATCATAATCGTAACCAGGATTGGTGCCAAGCATCAGCTGATACTGACTGTTGATGATGTAGAGCAGACTGAACAGCAGTCCAGAGATAGCAAACTGTATGCCCAGCAACGTCAGTTTCCAGCGGTTGCGATTCTCGTTATAACCACGGAAGGCACTTGCCACCGGAATCTTGTTGTATAGCCAGCCCGGAACCAGACCGCCTACCAGCAACACCAGCAGGCAGATCATCACCAATATCCAACTGCCCCTGTTCAGAATCAGCGCACTAACCGGAGCAGAAAGGAAATTCTCGATAGTTCCCTTGCAAAGGAATACGAGTATGGCAGCCAAAATCACCGCCAAGCCTACATGCACCAATGCCTCAGAGAAGATGATGGCATGAATATTCTTGGGTTCGGCTCCATAGCACTTGCGAACTGCCATCTCACGCGAGCGGCTTACCAGATTGCCCACTATGATAAGCAGATAGTTCATTACCGACGTGAAGAGCAGCACGAAGGCCACGATGCTCAATATCCAGCTCATCATCTTGATATATGGGTCATGGGTATAGACATCGCTCAACACCGTGAAATCAAAGGTAAGGTCTGTTCCCATCTTCTTCAGTTCCTTCAATGGGAAATGGTCTTGGCGCATCTTGTCGACGTAAGGCTTGAGTTCGTCGACACGATGTCCCCTTGCCAACCGAATGTAGGAAATATAGCTATCATTTCCTATCCAATTGTTTCTGCCATCGTAAGAATATACGTATGGAACACTGGACATAGACAGAATCATCTGCGTGCCATGCAAGGACGCCCCCCAAGGAAAAGCCTCGAAAACGCCATTAATGGTAAAAGTAGTACCAGGATAATCGGGAAGCGTGAAATGCTTGCCCACCACATTGCCGCCTATAGTGGCTGCCGTCTTCGAGTCGATGATGCAAGACAAGGGCTGTGATAATATCTGGCGAGCCTTGCCTACCAACATCTTCTGCGGAAAGACATCGAAGAAACAACTGTCTGCCATCAAGATATTGGCAGACACAACGTGCTGGTCGTCCAACTTGCATTGGGCGTCGTTATAGAACCAGTGGGTACTAGTGGCCATTTCCACCATCGGTGCGTATTGCTTCACACCTTGGGCGATGGCTCCTGAAGTCTGGTTGAACGTCATGGTCTTACCCTGATTGCTGCTCACTTCAAATATCTGATACGTCCTCTCCCATCCAGGGAAATACGTATCGTAAGTCTGCTCGAAATAAATCTCGGCAATAATTACCGAACTGATTGCCAGTCCGAGCGCCAGACACAAGATCTTCACGAAATTGTGCTGGCCTCTTCGGGGCAGATTCTTGAATGCGTTAATAATATGATTCATATCAAATATCCTGTTTCAAGGGCGTTAGCCCAATTTATCACTAATCACTACTAATTAAAAACTAATACATCATTATCCTTATAGGCCTCATAGCCGCTAACGATAACCTGCTCGCCCGGCTCCAAGCCTTCAATCACCTCATAATATTGAGGATTCTGGCGACCGATGGTAATCTTTCGGCGATAAGCCTTCTTGCCACTCTTGTCTAAAACAAAAATCCATTGACCGCCCGTTACACTATAAAACGTGCCTTTAGGGATGATTATTGCCTGCTTAGACTGGCCGAGCTGCAAATCTACATAATAGGTCTGACCGGTTCGGATATTGCCAGGGCGAACACCTTTGAAGATGAAGTCGATGCGAAACCTGCCGTCTCTTACCTCGGGATAAACCTTGCGGACCTGCAGGAGATAATGCTTGCCATTCTGGTCGAAGGTAGCAGTAAGTCCGGGTTTTACCCGGTCGATGTAATGCTCATCCACCTGCGCCTGCACCTTGAAATCGCTGAGATCGTTGATGACTCCTATCTTCTGTCCAGCCTGGATGCTCTGTCCCAGTTCCACATCGAGCAAGCCGATTTCACCCGATATGGTGCTGCGGATGTTCAGCTTCTCCTTGCGCTGGCGAACCAGCTGCACATTCTTCTGCATGGCTTCCAGATTATCGCCCATCTGATCCATCTGCGAACGGCGGAGCTGTGCATCCTTCTTCAATCGCTTGCTGATGAGCGCATGCTTCTTGACGGCAAGGTCGTAATCTTCCTTAGCCTTCAGATACTCCTCGCGCGAATTGAGTTCTTCCTTGTGCAACGCCTCCTGATGCTGATAGGAGCGGCGCTTGGTAATGACATCCTGCGAAAGCGACAGTTCCTCGTTGCTATTGTTCAGGCGGTCCTGCTCCATCGAAATCTGGGTGTTGCGAAGCATGTCCTGCTTTTCGGCAAGTTCGCTTTCGGCATTCAGAATCTCCAGGTCGAGATTCGAATTGCTCAGTTTCACGATCACATCGCCCTTGTTTACGTGGGCACCTTCATCCACCACTTTCTCCAGAACGATACCGCCTTCCTCGGAACTGATCTGTACCACGGAGATAGGAACCACCTGTCCATCCACCGAAACATAATCGTTGAACTGCGCCTTCTCTACGGTTCCGATGCTCAATCCCTTCCTATCCACCTTCAGGGTGGAAGAGAAATTGCTCAATCCCAACCAAATGAGGACTGCGATCAAAACCGCTCCTCCGCCAATCCATGCCCAATACTTGCGAGGCACGAGATATTTTTTCTTTTCTATTTTTATATCCATAATTTATCTTATTAAATTTTCTCCCTGATAATAAGCAACCAATCTCTGTTTGATGATGAGCAGCATCTGCATCTGGAGTTCCTTGATTCTGCTTTCCAGAAGCGTCTGGGCTGCGGTATGAAGATCGAAGGTGGAAAGCATTCCTTCTTCAAACTTCCGGCTCGACATGTGATAGGCGAGCGAATCAGAGGCCACCTTCTTCTGCATCTGATGCAACTCCTTGGCGTAACCCTCTGCATCCATCACCGCCTGGGCTATCTGGTCGTGAAGCTTGCGCCTGGTTTCCTCCAGGTTCACCTGTGCCAGTTGCCAGTCGTTGCGTGCCTTCTTCACGCTGTGCCATCGGTCGCTATTATAAATAGGTATAGAAAGGGTCAACGCGAGGTATTCGCCCTGGTTGTTGTGAAACTGCGAGGCAAACCCATCGTATTGTCCTTTCTGAGAGAGATTCTTGTAATAGTTGGTAGAAATGCCGCCACCGAGAGAGAGTGATGGCAGCAATCTGCCTTTTGCTATCTTGTAATCATACCGTGCCCGCTCCACTTCGTATTCTGCCGACTTCAAATCGGGAGAAATATGCAGGAAGCCCTGGTAAATGGTTTCGTAGTTTACTCCAGATTCAGAAACCTCTTTTTTATCAGACGTTAACTTCAAATTCTGCTCCTCATTAATCAGAATTTTCAGCTCTTCATCCACCGGAAAATTCATCGCGGATTTCAAGGCGAGCAGACTCTGTTTTGCCACATTCTCCTGATGCGTAAGATTGTATTCATCTTCCGCCACCTGCGATTCCATCTGTACCACATCCGGGCGCCCTTTCTCGCCCAGTTCATACAGTCGCTTCATCTTAGCCAGCATCCGCTTGCTTTCGTTCAGTTTCTCGCTTGCTATCTGAATGCTTGCCTCAGCATAGGCAGCATCCACATATTTCTGCATCACGTCGATGGCTCTATCGTCCTGAATCTTCTGCATCGCCGTGGCTGAATAATCCCGGCTCAGCTTAGCCTGCTTCAAGGCGTTGATGGTGGCGAAACCATCGAAGACATTCAGTTCGGCATAAAGCTGATAATAGTTGTTGAATGTCGTTACATTATTATAAGTATTGGTTTCCGGGTCGATGTTTCGTCCCCAGGCATACTGTCCTTGCACGCCGCCCGTAACGGTAGGCAGGAATCCTGCCACAGCATGCTGGTAATCCTGCTTGCGTTGGCGGGCGTTTACCACCTCCCGCTTCACCTCCGTAGCGTGCTCCACGGCGTATTTCATGCAGTCGTCAAGGCTCCAGCTCTGTGCCGAGGCACCAGCCACCCAGACCAACCATCCTATCAATATTCCTATTCTTTTCATAATCTTCTTCATTTTGGCATGATAAGGACAAGAGCCGTGCCAAAACAACATTTCTCCTGATAATCAAGCCATTAAATAAAAGCCCTCATTAAACAAACTGTCCAACAATTAGACACCACCGTCTAATTGTTGGACAGTAAACCGCAGCTTAAAGCTGATCATTCGAAACCAAAGATCAAAGCTGATCATTCATCGCATCCACCACTTGTCCATCAAACAGATTGATGATGCGACTGGCGTAGGTAGCATCGTGCTTGGAGTGCGTAACCATCACGATGGTGGTTCCCTCCTCGTTCAGCTCGCTGAGCAACTGCATCACCTCCATACCATTCTTGGAATCGAGGTTACCCGTAGGCTCATCGGCAAGGATGATGCTAGGCTTGCCCACCACGGCACGGGCGATGGCAACCCTCTGCTGCTGACCGCCCGAAAGCTGATGAGGATAATGCTTGGCACGATGGCTCAGCTTCACCTTTCTCAATATCTCGAGCACACGCTCCTTGCGCTCCGCCTTTCCCACTCCGAGGTATTTCAGCTGTAAATCCACATTCTCCTCAACGGTAAGTTCGTCGATAAGGTTGAAGTTCTGGAACACGAAGCCGATGCGACCCTTGCGATAGGCGGTGCGCTCACGCTCCTTCAGATGGCCCACTTCCTCATTATTCAACCAATACTTGCCCTCCGTAGGACTATCCAGTAAGCCCAGGATGTTCAGCAAGGTTGACTTGCCGCATCCCGAAGGACCCATGATGGCGATAAACTCACCATCTTCTACTTCTATGTTCACACCGTTCAGGGCGATGGTTTCCACCTCTTCCGTGCGGAATATTCTAGTTAAATTCTCTGTTCGTATCATCGTTAGAAATCTTTTTAAAGTTTATGACTCATTATTCAGCCTTGATGCTGTCTATCGGATTCGACATCGCCGTACGCAGGGTGCTGCCGATAACCGAAACAAAGGCTATCAATAAGGTAAAGATGGCGCCAGCCAGCAACACCCACCAAGGGAAGGAAATGCGATGGACGAAATCCATGAGATAAGTCTGCATCAGCTTCACGCAGATAGGGATGGCGATGACCACAGCCACCAGCGAACTGACGAGGAATCTCTTAGCCAGTTGCCAAGCCGCATCCCCAATCGAAGCACCCATCACCTTGCGCAGGGCAATCTGGCGCTTCTGCTGGTTGCCGTAATAAACCGACATTCCGAAGAGGCCCAGGGCAGAAATCAGGATAGAGATGCTCATGAAGGTGATGATGAGCACCATCATATTATGCTTGTCCTTGAGATTATTCTTCAAAGTATCATCCATATACTCCGCCTCCATTTCCGTAGGAACACCTATCAGTTCCTTAGCCACCTGCTTGCAGGTATTCCGGATAGCCTGCAGCGCCTGGGCATGATCGCCACGGGTTTTCACCAGAACAACCCATCCACCCTGCTGCGGAGTAATGACTCCAATGGCATTATGCTCCGTTTTCTCATTCTCGCTCAGCGCATCTCCACTATGATAATCGGCAATCACGCCGCACACCTCATATTCGTGTTTTCCGTTTTCCAGTCTCATTCCAAACCACGGCTTGTGGGCAGAAACACCATAGGCTCGCTTCGCATCTTCCGTTACCCAAATCTTGCCATAGGCTGGCTCGCAATACTGTTCAATCACCCTGATTCCCAGCATCTTCATCGCCGTGGAATCAGCCAAGAACATACGGAGCATTCCTATCAGTTTTTCGTTGTCACCATGCACGCCGTTTCCCCAGCTGCTGATAGGATTGGCGTTGCCGTAAGTTGCCTCTTCCACCTCAGGAAGCGCTTTCAGACGGTTCCTGAGGATAGACATCTTCTCCGGCGAACCATCCAAGGAAGAAAAGATGGAAACAATATCCTTCGTCTGATAACCCAACGGCAAATCGGCAAGATGCTTCATCTGGAGCATCATCGTTATCGCCATGACTACCAGCGTGATACTGATGACGTTCTGGGCTACGATAAATATCTTGCTGAACCACATCTTGCTGCGCATGCGGATGGTTCCCTTCACCACATCTATCGGATTGAAACGAGAAACCACGATGGCAGGAAGGATTCCCGCAAAGATGGAAATGATGACGTAAGCCAACGGCAGGAACCACAGAAGGTCGAAGGAATGGAACAGGTCGATTTTCGTATCCAACATAGAATTGAACAACGGGATAAATGCCCAGGAAATCAACAAGCCCAGCAGGAAGCAGACTGCCGTGAAGAGCGCCGACTCCTTGAGATAGCGAAGCATCACGCCCCCTACCGATTCGCCCAGCAGTCTTCGGGTAGCCATCTCCTTCGCACGGTTGCCAATCTGAGCCACCGTAAGATTGATGTAATTGAACAAGGCTGAGAGCAGCAGAACCAGCGCCACTACCAGGAGGATATTCACGAGAGTACGATTGCCATGCTTGAAAATATCGACACTATCAGCCGTAAAATGAATCTGGTCCCATCTCACAAACCGGCAACCCCACATAAAGGTGACTCCATCCGAATCCTTCTTCCATCCCTTCCAGTAGTTCATGTATTTGCCGAGCAAGGTCTGTCTCACTTTTTCCGGGTAAGCATCCTTTGCCAGTCGCGCCACCGTAATGCAGGAGCCAAACTGATCCATCGCCTGAGCCTCAGCTTCTATCAGTTTCATCGACACGAAAATATCGTATGGGTTAAGAAGGTCCTCACGGTCGAAATCCTCCATGATTCCCACCACCTTGAGTTGCAGCTTACCGCATTGGATGGTACGGCCGATAGGATTGGCGTTGCCGAAGGCTTTCTTGGCAAAAGATTCCGAAACCATTGCCTGATGAGCATCCGAAAGGAGATGATCTGGCGCACAACCACGGCATTTGTAACCCATAAACTGGGAAAAGTTCGGGTCGATAGCCAGATATTTTGCCTCATAATACTGTCCATCTATCATGGCTCCCTGCGGAGCATAATATTCACCAAATCTTGTCCATCCCTTGATTTCCGGGATGGAAGGAAAGAACTCCTTGGCTATGCCCCAGGTCATTCCGAGATAATCGCCGGAACCTGCAACATAGAGCTCCTTCGCCAGTTTCTGATTCGTTCCCACACGATACTCTGCAGTAGCGTAGGAAACGAGAATCAGCACAAAAGCCAGTGCCACCGAGAGGCCCAAGGCCTCTATGGTGGCATAAAGCTTGTTGCGTGATAAGAATTTCACATAACTTTTCATCATATACTCATTTATTTTTTGTTTCACTTAAATCAAACGATAAAGGAAGAATACCATCTCCCTGTTTTCGTTAGCTGCTGCAAAGTTACGGCTTCTCCCGTTTTCTGCCAAGATTTCCGGCAGCCCGGAAGGTGGATTGTATGAAATTCATACACTCTATTGTATGATTATCACACAACAGCCCCGTTTTTGTTTGTCGTTTCGGGAAAAAAGCGTACTTTTGCAAACAAAAAAATAAAAGATATGAAATACGGAACCCTTCTTGTCATCGACGATAATCCGTCGATACTCACGGCGCTGAAAATCTGTCTGAGCAATACGTTCGAACGGATTCTCACCCTTTCTCGCCCCGATACAGCCCCCACGCTGCTGCAACAGGAGCAGGTAGATCTCATCCTGCTCGACATGAACTTCTCGCTCGGCGTAAACAGCGGACAGGACGGCTTGCTCTGGCTCCGCACCTTCCGCCGGCTCCACGCCCACATCCCCGTGGTACTCATCACCGCCTTTGCCGACGTGCAGCTAGCCATCAAGGGATTGAAAAGCGGAGCTGCCGATTTCGTCACCAAGCCCTGGGATAATGACGAACTGATAAGGGTGCTCAAGGATGCCATCGACAACAATACGGAAGTGGCAACCTTGGAAAATTTCGAGAACGATTACATCCGGAAGGTCGTGGATAAATGCCACGGCAATATCTCGCGTGCAGCCGAAATGCTCGGAATTACCCGACAAACCCTCTACGCAAAACTGAAGAGATAAACATACTATTTTTATGGTTATTATCAAGATTATATATTTAATAGGTGGAATCTGCCTCATCCTGGGCGGCCTCATCTATCTGTTCTTTCGCCATCAGCGAAGGCTGAAGGCGCGTGCCTTCCTGATGCGTGAGGCTGTAAGAAATGGCGATTACGCCTTCCGCCTCCCCACTTCGGGTTTGCTGCCAGGCGAAAGAGCCTTGCAGCAGGCACTCAACGACATGCAGGGCGACATTGCCCGCCTCGTAGCCAGACACGAAGTGGAATCCTGGCAAAAGCTGACCCGTGTGCTTACCCACGAAATCATGAACGCTACGGCTCCCATCTCCAGCATCTGCCAGGCTTACCTCAGCAACCCGCAGATCAAGGGAAGCGAATACGAGGAAGGCATTCAGGCGATTCACGACACCAGCAAGTCGCTCACCAACTTCGTGGATAGCTACCGCAAGCTCACCCAGCTTCAGGCTCCCGTCGTAGAACCCCTTACGCTCGCCTCTTTCCTGGAAAGCATCCGGGCGCTCTATCCCGACCTCAATTGGCACATTTTCCTCCCCCAGAATGTCACGCTGGAGGCCGACCGCAACATGCTGCGCCAGGTATTCATCAATCTTACCAAGAATGCCATCGAAGCCCACGCCACCGACATCGACGTCCGCATGAGCCAAAACGAGCGTCCTGTCCTGCTGTTCAGCAACAACGGCGAACCGATTCCTGCCGATGTGGCACGGGAAATCTTCATCCCGTTCTTCACCACCAAATCATCCGGAACGGGAATCGGACTTTCCCTTTCCCGCCAGATGCTGATGATGCAGAACATCGAACTGGGACTTGCCGATACTTCCATCTCCGGCTACCATGTAACATTCTACCTGGAAAAACAAAAAGATTGACATCAATTTCGTAGTTTCCTGGTTTCATCTACAAAATTATCATAATTTTAAGTTGTCAAGAAAAGAAAATGACAGAAAAGCTTGGTGCTTTCGAAAAAAAACATTACCTTTGTCACCATAAAATAAACAACAATAGTTCGTTAAAATTTGAGATAATGGCTAAGCAGCTTTACGTTGCCAGCCA